>Ga0194138_10001413_pt1 | contig 11502 bp, 9 predicted proteins | sample TARM_MetaG_T2_14_FD_134022 | JGI IMG/M metagenome (GOLD analysis project Ga0194138, IMG submission 134022) | Freshwater microbial communities from Pennsylvania, USA, analyzing microbe dynamics in response to fracking - TARM_MetaG_T2_14 (version 2) | ecosystem: Environmental > Aquatic >...
AGCCGATCCGGATGCGAAAGATCAGTATGTAGAGCACTTAAACTGGTTTGAGGATACCGTAAACGATGAATTTCAAGTAACCAAGGTGCTACTGAATACAGGCCCTTATGCATACACGAGAGAATCGGATCGGGTGCATGTGATCCCAATTGCGATGCTAGGGGTTTGATTGAAGTAAGAAAAAACAGGGATGTTAAAATAATCCGGGCTCCTGTTTGGCTGAAATCCAACTCCCACGGTTAATGGCTTTTTGCTTCAAAACGTTTATGCGGTAGCGACTTGTTTCGGAAGCTGGTTAAACAGATTCAGAGCTCCAACTTATGTAATCGTAAGAATCACAATGGATAAGGGGTTGCGGTTATGAAAATACTATTTCCGTTATTGGCCATCATTGGTGGCATAGCTGTAGCTATCCAAGGTCAAATCAATGGGGGGTTAGGCAAAAAAGTAGGCGTATTTGAAGCGTCATTTGTCTCATTTGCTATCGGCACACTGGCTTTGTTGTTTGCCGTCCTGTTTTTTGGCAAAGGCAATTTGCTGGTTTTGCCAACAGTTCCGAAATGGCAGCTGTTCGGAGGTCTTTTGGGAGTCATCTACCTCACCATTTCGATATTCGTCATACCAAAAATTGGCGTCGCCCCGACTTTTGCTTCGATCATTGCCGGCCAGATCATTATGGGTGCAATTATTGACCACTTTGGTTTGTTTGGTGGAGTCCGTAGTCCCATTGACATACAAAAAATCAGCGCAATCATGCTGTTGTTCATCTCGCTTTATTTGTTCAACCGCCAAGGATGCTGGTTCTTGTTGGTAATGCATTGGAGCCGGCGCCACGCATTTCCCGACGGTGGAGAACATCTGCAAAGACCTGAACATGGGCATGGAACGGTCCCAGAAGCACAAGAAACTTTTGCTGGTAAAAGGCTACCTGACCATCCAAAAGGATCCAAACGCAAACGGGAGATTCAGTAGGAACGTGTATGTGGTTCAGCAGATGGATTCTCTATAATATAGATTAATACATTGCAATTTAAACTCTACAAGGAGTAAGTCTCCTTGTAGAGTTTTTTTCTGTTATCAGCATAACTTTGCAGATAAATAAATGCTTTTGAAAATAGTTGCAGCAAGCAATTGTCTATACCCGTTAGTTTATACCGATAACCTGCAATCCAGAGTTATCCAAATTAACGAATTGTATAGAATAAAAGGTGTTATAATCAAGGCCATATCAATATTTGTATGTGCTGAATCAATCAACTTTGAGTAGCTATGATCAACTAATTTCATAGAGTGATTTTGCAACATGTCAAAAAATGAAGCGCTATCATTGTTGCAGGAACTTGTCATATTCAGTTACTGCAATGGGATCTATAATCATAAGTGTAGTTTGATAACGCTAACAAAAAGAAAACTCGAGTTAAGGAAGTGCTTATCAGAATGCTTACGAAGCGGCAAAAAAAAATATTGGATCTAATGATCCACCAAAATGATTTTCAAACGGTGGATTATTTTTCAAAGAAATTAGGTGTTTCAAAAAGGACAATACATTCCGAGATTAAGATAATCGAGGATTATGTAAAAAGTTCAGGCGAATACATCGAAAAGAGGAGGGGTGTCGGAATCGCCTTGAGAAAGGCGAGTGAAGAAATGGGTCCAATAGAAATGGATGAGGATGCAGATGTGTACTCCACCATTTCCAGAAGAATCGAAATCATGAAGTACTTGCTTTTTGATGAGAAGGTCAGCTTCAGTAGCCTTTCCAATCACTTCATGGTCAGTAAAACATCGATCAAAAATGACTTAACGTTTGTGATGAAGGTCCTGAGTGAAGGAAACAACTGCAAGCTTCAGGGAGATATTAATGGAACAAGGTTAATTGGAGCGGAAGAGGATATCCAAAAGGCATTCCTTCAATTCAATCGATATGTCTTGAGCAACTCTGATTATTATATCGAAGATGAAATCACGAAAAAGATGAAGTTGCTGGAAGTGTATTACGGGGAACAACCAATCAGTGTCTGCTCCAACATTTTATATAACTACGTAAGAAACCACGCAAATGTTATTTCAGACTATTATGTTCAAAACGTTTTGAATATTTTTGTCATCTTGATGTATCGGATAAAAATGGGCCATCATATCAGCGTGACTACTGCAGTAAATCATTCGGAAGAGGATGCATTTTTTGAAGAGAGCGCAAATGAATTGTTGAATAAAGCGGCGTTGAGGCTTGATTTATCGTATACCCCTGAGGATGTGAAATATCTTTCCCATCATTTGATTTTGAATCGGTTCGAATCACTACCAGAGCAAAAAATTGACGTTGCGATAGTCGACAGCCTGCTGGATCGCGTTTCGGAATCATTGAACATCAATTTTTCCGGAGATGAAAAACTGGGCAGTCAACTAAGGAATCATATTCCACCGATGATTTATCGTTTGCGGGCGAAGAACAAAATTGAAAACCCATTCACTTCCCGTATCAAAACGGAATTTTCCCTTACCTTCAATGTGATTTGGGTGGTGTTGAGTGAATACGAAAAGGAACTTGGAATTACCTTTAATGAAGATGAAATCGCCTTTCTGACGATTTATTTTCAAGCGGCTATCGAAAGAGCCAAGGTGAACCGCAGAATACTGGTTGTCTGTCAAATGGGAATCGCGACTTCGGAACTCTTGATCAACAGGATTAAAAATGTTCTGCCATCACTGGATACATTAGAAGCTGCATCAGTAATGGAATTGGATGAGATTGATTTGGACTCCTTTGACTTGATTCTGTCCACTATCAATATCGACCTCCCAAACAAAAAAGTCATCTATGTCTCGCCCTTCTTGAATGATGAAGATATATCAAAAATCGGAAGTGAGTTGTATAAACCCACCAAGCAAGTTGTAGAGAGCCCTTTTTCGGGATTTGATAATTTAACAAAGTATATAGATGCAGAGTTCACTTATCTAAATACCAATTTCACTTCCAAAGAAGAGTTGATTGCAGGTATCGGGAAAAAATTGATTCAAGCCGAATACATCACACAGGAGTTCATAGAGAGTGTAAGTAATCGGGAGACAGCAGGCGGAACGGATTTGCCCACCGGGGTAGCTGTACCCCATGGAAATTCACATTATGTGAATAGAACAGTTGTTGCAGTCATCAAAAATGCCAAAAAGTTTAAGTGGAAAAATTATTACGTAGATGTTGTCTTTATGATATGCATTTCAAAACAAGATACGAAGGAAACCCGGAATATTCTGGCGGATATATACAATATCATAGATGGCCCAGAGAGGCTCAAAGGTATCAGAAGAGCGTCTTCTACAGATGATTTATTAAAAGGATTTAGGAGTGAGGTATATGGAACAAATGCAGGAGAAGGGTAACAGTGTCATTTCAAGAGAATTGATTTTTATCGATGAAGAATTTTCAACCAAAAATGAGGTCATTGCATTTATCGTCAAGCAAGCCGAAGCGACCGGATATGTGAGTGAATTCAAGGATTTTTATGATTCAGTCCAAAGAAGGGAAGCAGAGGTTCCTACGGCAATCGGTTATCAGATTGCGATCCCTCATGGAAAGACCGGTTCGGTCAAAAACCCATTCATAGCCTTCCTTCGGACGAAGGATGAATTTCAATGGACCGCAGACAATGAGGAAATGGTTCGTTTAGTATTTTTGATTGGTGTGCCACAAGAGAGTCCAGGGAAACTGCATCTGAAATTCATTTCCCAGTTGAGCAAGAAATTACTGGATGATGAATTCAGAGAGAAGCTATTAAACCAAACTGATAAGGGTAAAATTTTTGAACAATTGAATTCAATAGAAATTTAGGAGGAAAAGAAGATGAAAGTAGTAGCTGTTACAGCATGTCCAACAGGAGTAGCACATACGTATATGGCGCAAGAGGCAATCGAAAAAGAATGCAGAAAACGTGGTTATGAAGTCAAAGTAGAAACCCAAGGCAGCATGGGGATCGAAAACGAACTGGAACAAGAAGAGGTGGATGCAGCAGATGTAGTGATTCTGGCGGTAGCAATCAGCATTGAAGGAGAAGATCGTTTTGAGGAAAAAATGGATGCCGGAAAGGTGATTCAAATCGATCCGGGTGAAGTGATCAAACATCCTGCGGACCTACTGGATAAAGCTGAAAAATTATAAACATTGTACTTATCAAAGAATGAGGAGATGACGGAAAGTGAAAAAGGAAAATAAGGTTTTCAAGGATTTACAAAAAGCATTTAATACGGGTGTTTCCTACATGTTGCCAGCAGTTGTAGTCGGGGGTATTTTTCTTGCCACTGCATTAGCTACGGGTACGGCAACTGACGCAGGGATGGAAGTCACTAATCCTTTCATGAAGAATCTCCTTGATTTAGGGATTGCTGGTTTCTCGATGATGATTCCCCTTTTGTCGGGTTATATCGCATACTCTATGGCCGGAAAACCCGGCATCGCACCCGGAATGATTTTAGGTTATGTTGCGAATAACCCTATCGGGGAAAGTCAAGTGAAAACAGGATTCCTTGGAGCGATGATTGTGGGTATTGCTGTGGGATACGTAGTCAAATGGTGTAAAACATGGAAAGTGCCAGCAACAATTCGGACCATTATGCCGATATTAATAGTTCCCGTGTTTACAACGTTTGTAGTCGGGCTTGTCTACATCTATATCATTGCTGTGCCAATTGGAGCCGGAATGAATTGGTTGGTTAGCGTTCTTGGCGAAATGCAGGGCGGCAGCGCAATTGTTTTAGGCTTGATTATTGGTGCCATGACAGCGATTGATATGGGTGGCCCGATCAATAAAACGGCCACGGCCTTTACATTGGCTTTAATGGCAGAAGGTATTTATGCACCAAACGGGGCGCATCGGATTGCAGTAGCGATTCCGCCTTTGGCAATGGCCATCTCCACATTCATCGATCGCAAAAAATATACTTCCGAAGACAAAGACTTAGGTATTTCCGCCTTCTTCATGGGTTTGATCGGTATTACGGAAGGTGCGATTCCATTTGCGGTCAAAGACATCAAACGGGTATTGCCTGCGATCATTATTGGTAGTGCTGTCGGTGGGGCGTTGGGTATGGCAAACGGTGTTGAAGCGTTGGTTCCTCACGGAGGCCTGATTATTTTGCCGGTCGTAAACGGCAAACTATGGTATTTCTTGGCAATGATGATCGGTACATTGGTATCAGTAGCTATTCTGCACTTTACTAAGCCGAATCTGGTTGAAGAAACACAAGGAAAGAATAATGAGTTCAAAACGAATTCTGAAGATACAGAGATCGTTAAATAATAAAAAACAATACCAGGGGGAAAAGATAATGACAAAATTACCTATCAAAAGCGTTGTAGAAGGACTATTAGAATTACAAAAGACCGGTGAAAGTGCCACTATATTGGGAATTGGACCGATGTCAAAAAATTGTGTGCAAGCTACTTTAGAATTATCAAAAGAAGATGACTATCCGGTAATGTTTATTGCCAGCCGCAACCAAGTGGATGCGGATGAGCTGGGCGGCGGCTATGTGAATGGCTGGAATCAATTTACATTTGCTGCAGCTGTCGAAGAAGTAGCGAAGGCAATCGATTATGATAACTTATACTATTTGTGCCGTGACCATGGTGGACCTTGGCAGCGTGATCAAGAGCGAAACGACCACATCCCTACAGATGAAGCGATGGTATTGGGGAAAAAATCTTATGTCGCGGATATAGAAGCAGGGTTCGACCTATTGATGATCGATCCGACCAAAGATCCATTTGAAGTAGGCAAGGTGATTCCATTGGATACTGTTTTGGAAAGAACGGTGGATCTGATTGAATTCTGTGAAAATGAGCGTAAAGCAAGAAACCTTCCGGAAATCGGATATGAAGTCGGTACGGAAGAGACGAATGGCGGTTTGACGTCTACGGAAACCTATGAAACGTTTATTCTACGCTTGAAAGACGAATTGGAAAAACGTGGGTTGCCGATGCCAACGTTCATCGTGGGACAGACAGGTACATTGATCCGGAAAGGGCAACAAGTCGGGACGTTCAATTTCAAGAATGCTTATGATTTGGCACAGATGGCTAAGAAATACGGTGTGGGATTGAAAGAACATAATGGCGACTATTTGGATGATGTAACTTTATTGGAGCACATCCCTTCCCAAATCACAGCCACAAACATTGCCCCTCAATACGGAACGGAAGAAACACGTGCTTATATGAACCTGGCTGAAGTGGAAGCGAAATTGGTGGAATATGGTCTGGTCACGGATCAATCGAATACGCGCAACATCATCCTGCTCAATGCCATCAAGAGCGGACGCTGGAAGAAATGGATGGTTGGGGAGCAAAAGAATTTGACTGCTGATCAAATCATGGCAGATGCTGAGTTGACCGAGGAAATCCTGGATGTGGCCGGACACTATACATTCAATGATGACGAAGTAAAAGTTGAAATCGAAAAAATGTACAAGAATTTAGCTGAACATAATATCGATGGCCAACGTTACGTCATCGACCATATCAAGAGACCGATTCGAGACTATGCTGAATGCTATAACTTGAAGGGTGCTACTTCGAGAATCAAAAAAGTAGCTGAGTAGAGCCGTTTGTATCAGCTCAATAATTAATAATAGAAAATGAATAGAGTATCTGAACGAGTGACACTACTGAGCACTCATTGGATACTCTTTTTTAAAAAGGATGAGCGAAAAAATGTTTGAAAAAGTAGACGTGAAAGCGATAAACACAATCCGTACCTTGAGTATAGATGCAGTTGAAGCCGCAAATTCAGGGCATCCTGGCTTACCGATGGGAGCCGCTCCGATGGCTTATGTGCTCTGGTCAAAATTCCTGAAGATCAATCCGCTCACTTCAAGAGAATGGACAGACCGGGATCGTTTTGTTCTTTCAGCCGGACATGGATCTGCAATGTTGTACAGTTTGCTGCATTTGTCAGGGTATAAAGTCTCACTTGATGACTTGAAACAATTCCGTCAATGGGGTTCAAAAACGCCAGGACATCCGGAAGTCCATCATACGGATGGTGTAGAGGCGACCACCGGACCATTAGGCCAAGGGATCGCGATGGCGGTCGGTATGGCGATGGCGGAAGCGCATCTGGCTGCTACTTACAATAAAGAGGGTTTTCCGATAGTCGACCACTACACATACGGCTTGTGTGGCGATGGCGATTTGATGGAAGGCATTTCCCACGAAGCGTGTTCGTTAGCAGGACACCTTAAACTGGGTAAACTGATCGTATTGTATGATTCGAATGATATCTCGCTCGATGGGCCGACGGATAAATCCTTCACGGAAGACGTTGGAAAAAGATTCGAAGCTTATGGTTGGCAACATATCTTAGTGAAAGACGGCAATGATTTGGATGCGATCTATGCGGCTATCGAGACTGCCAAAGCGGAAAAGGGCAAACCGACTTTGATCGAAGTCAAAACCGTCATCGGTTATGGTTCCGTCAGCCAAGGTACCTCAAAAGTGCATGGATCGCCATTGGGAAAAATAGATGCCGAAAATGTCAAAGCCTTTTATGGATTCGATAAGGAAAAGACGTTTGATGTTTCTGCAGAAGTGTATGAGCACTTCAAAAACGAAATCGTCGTCAGAGGAGAAAAAGCGCAAAAAGAATGGGAAGATTTATATGCCGGCTATCAGACGGCGTATCCTGAATTGGCTGAACAGTATGCAACAGCACACTCGGGAGAATTACCGGAGAATTGGGCCAACGAATTACCGACTTATGAGGTAGGGTCAAACTCAGCGAGCAGGGTCACCAGCAAAGAGACTATCCAGGCATTGGCTAAAACAGTGCCGTTTTTATGGGGTGGATCTGCGGATTTATCTTCATCAAATAACACAATGGTTGCCAATGAAGCGGATTTTGAGCCGCAACATTTCGCAGGGCGCAATATCTGGTTCGGTGTGCGCGAATTTGCTATGGCCGCTGCCATGAACGGCATCCAACTGCATGGTGGGACAAAAGTTTACGGCGGAACATTCTTTGTATTCCTAGACTATCTGAAAGCGGCAGTGCGTTTGAGTGCCATCCAGAAAGTGCCGGTAACCTACGTGTTGACCCACGATTCAGTGGCTGTAGGGGAAGACGGACCTACCCATGAGCCGATTGAACAACTGGCGAGCTTGCGTTGCATGCCAAACGTACATGTCATCAGACCCGCCGATGGCAATGAGACAGTCGCGGCATGGAAAGTTGCAATGCAGTCCAAGGAGACGCCTACTGTATTGGTGCTGAGCCGACAAAACTTACCGGTTATTCCTCATACTAAGGAACTGGCTGAGGATGGTGTGGCAAAAGGTGGTTACGTGTTATCCAAACAACAGGGCGATAAACCTGACGGCATCCTTATTGCAACAGGGTCGGAAGTAAACCTTGCAATCAAAGCCCAGAATAGCCTGAGGGAGCAAGGCAAGGACGTATCCGTCGTTTCCATCCCAAGCTTCGATCTGTTCAATCGCCAATCATCGGAATATAAAGAATCCGTATTGCCGAAAGACGTGAAGAAGCGCGTCTCGGTTGAAATGGGCTCCAGTTTCGGTTGGGAACGCTACGTCGGGGATCATGGCGCCATCATTTCGATTGATACCTTCGGAGCCAGCGCACCGGGAGACACAGTCATCCGAGAGTATGGTTTTACGGTAGATAGAGTCGTTTCTGTTTTTAATGCGTTATAGAAAAGGAGAAGGGATGAAGCTCTATGGAGTTTTGTCCCTTTTTGTACTATTGTTAAGAGGAATCCGTCAGATACTTGGGAGGGAAATTATTATGGTGAAAACATTCATATTTGATGTCGATGATACGCTGTACGATCAATTGGAACCTTTCAGAAGAGCCTTCAAAAAACATTTTCTGCGCTTCAATGATGAAGTGGATGTGGAACAGCTTTACAAGCTGAGCAGAAAATACAGCGATGAAGCCTTCGAATCAACCGGCTATGAAATCAAAAATCTGAGGAAAATGCATGTTTACAGAATATCCAAGGCCTTCGAGGAGCTCGGCATCCGGATCAGCGATGAAGAAGCGTTGTCTTTCCAATTGGACTACGAAACGTTTCAAAATGAAATCAAGTTGATTGAGGAATTCCCTCTAATATTTGATCTACTGCTCCAAAGAGGGGTTAAACTGGGTATCATTACAAATGGGGCAGATGCTAACCAAATGAGAAAAATCAAACAGCTCGGTCTCGAAAAATGGATATCTCCCGAAAATATGTTGGTATCGGAAACTGCGGGTGTCTCTAAACCTAGCAAAGAAATCTTCGAAGCGATGGAAAGAAGAATGGATTTCGCAAAAAACGACGTATATTACATTGGGGACAATTTCGATAATGATGTAATTGGAGCAACTGCGGCTGGATGGAAGACAATCTGGGTTAATTTCCGGAACCACAAAATAACCGGCCAGAAAGTGTCGGCAACGTGTGTGGTGTTTGCCCCGAGAGAATTGTTTAAGTTGTTGGATGAATTGACAAGAGAAGAGTAGATTACTGAGGTGATTTGTACTGCATTCGGCACGGAAAGATACTTTTAAATATCTGACAGAACTGCAATATTTTGCTGAATAAAAAATAAAACATGTAGGAATTAATATGGGAACATTGGGTTAAGATAGATAAGGTGATGGAACTTCAAGATTACTTATCTTTTTCCCAAGAACTTCTAAATGTTGGTAAATCAGGCATACTAACATGAGTTGCGGTTACTGATCACAAGCTTTGGATACCGAAACCAAAATCAGTGAATAGAAAAATAAACAAATGTTTGACAGCGCTCTCTTTATGGGTATAATAGGTGTTAGGCAATATATCATGCATTCCCGGATAGGGGTAAGGAGTAGTGAAAAGAATCAGTTTACCGTTGCATCAAGAAATTTTTCGATAGGAATTGGTTTTGTTTTTTGCTTTTACAACAAGATCAGTGTCTATTATTACCAAGTGCTACATCCACTATCGTTAGTCCGATTTTGAGAGGCAGGATATATTGCCAATATGATCTTGGGGGTTTACAAATGAACAACGAAGTGGAACTATCGGAACACAGCCCGGAACAGTTGGTGGCGCTGATCCAACAAGGGCATCCTATGTACTTTGAAGAACTCTTCTTTAGGTTTTTACCATTGGTGAAGAAGTTCAACAAAACCTATTATTTGCGTTTTTTCGAACAGGAGGACTTTTGGCAGGAGGCGCGCATGGTGCTGCATAAAGCGGTGCAGGCGTATGCCCCAGAGAAGGGCTTGCAGTTCGCAAGCTTCTACAAGTTGACGTTGAAGCATCACATTTTCAGTCTGATCAGGAAAGAAAGTGCTGTGAAGAGAAAGATCGACAAAGGCGCGGTGTCGTTGGATGCGATTCTGGAAAATCAGTACAGCAATCATACGGAACATTCGTTTGAAGGTGCTGCTTCGATGCACTTTTCGCCTGAAGAAATCGTTATGGTGAAGGAAAGTGCATCTGGTTACTTCGAAAGTCTGTCCGAATTTGAGCAAGCGGTTTTTGTGCGTTTTCTCAAGGGCTTCACTTTTCAAACAATTGCTGAAGAATTTGATTGCGACGTGACATCGATCAAGAATGCCTACGATCGATGCCACCGTAAAATGAGGCGTTTGTTGGAATGATATCCTAATGATGCGGGGCCGTCTCACTTTGGAGGCGGCCTTTTCTTCGCGGCAGGCAGCAGTGGAGCGCCTGTCTGGCCGGGCTGCTAACCGGAGGACAGCGACGTGGTTAATGCGTAACTCCGGTTAGCGGTCGCTCGTCGGAGGACAGCAGCAACTTTCAGCCACTGCTCCTGCGAAGCCAGCGTTATCGGAGAACGCGAGCAGAATGTTGGCCGAACTCCGGCGAAGCCGCAGTTCACCGGAGGACAGCAAAAATACGAGCTTGTCTCTTTATGAGACAGGTTCGTATTTTTTATTTTCTCAGAAAACAGGTCCTGAGTTCATTTCCTTGGCTCAATTGTGCTACACTTTAGGTAGAATTTTATTAAGCAAGGACCTAACTATGAAAAAAAACAAACGTTTGATCTATATTTCATTATTGGCGGCGCAGGGGGTGGTGATCACGCTGTTGGAGCGGGCGATTCCGTTTCCGTTCGCGTTTGCTCCGGGGGCAAAGCTGGGGTTGGCGAACATCATCACCTTGTTGGCGATCTTTACGCTGCCGTATAAAGACAGCCTGAAGGTCGTGTGGATGCGCTTGTTGATCTCGACTTTGTTGGGCGGGACGCTGTCGACCTTCCTCTACAGTTTTGCCGGGGCTTTTTTGAGCTATGGCGGGATGCTTTTGGTCCGGCTGTTGGGGCCGAAGCGGGTCAGCATGATCGGCATCAGCGCGGCCGGCGGGATTCTGCATAATGTCGGCCAGTTGGCGGTGGCTAGCCTGATTGCGCAGTCGTTCAGCGTGATGCTCTACTTGCCGATCCTTTCCGTGACCGGCATCTTTTCCGGGATCGCGGTCGGGGTGGCGGCGAATTAT
>Ga0194138_10001416_pt1 | contig 11492 bp, 10 predicted proteins | sample TARM_MetaG_T2_14_FD_134022 | JGI IMG/M metagenome (GOLD analysis project Ga0194138, IMG submission 134022) | Freshwater microbial communities from Pennsylvania, USA, analyzing microbe dynamics in response to fracking - TARM_MetaG_T2_14 (version 2) | ecosystem: Environmental > Aquatic >...
CATTATATACAATATTATGTGTTTTCATAATAATGGCTATATCTAGGTTATATAACATACAGTTCTCACAATGACAGTCCTTATAAAGTGTCAAGGGCCATAATCATTAATTTTAAAACTTAGTGAAAATCATAGAAAAAACCATTATAAATCAATGTAAACCATTAAGAAATAGAGTGTAACTTTGACATCTTAACAAAGTTATTTCATAGCCACGTACATGCCTTTCATCAGGACAGACAGTTGTAAAAGATGGGGCAGTGTGTGAACTTTGATTCTAGAGAATAAAAACCGCTCTTAATATTGTTCATTTAGTATACCTCCTTAACCTTCGCTTTCGGTTTCAAAGGTGTTGTTGGTCACCTATTCATTTGGCCGCTTGTCACTATCTTTACCTTTATCAGGTTTCGGGTTTGTTCCTGGAGTGTGTTTTACCTTTTCATCCATTGTCAATAATCTCTAAAATTATGTATACATTTGTTATACAAAATGAGTAAATAATTAAAATAGTAAGTTCCATAAGAATTATTGATTGTTTTACCATTATTTTCACTTTTATTACAAAGCTTTTTCACTGTTTTTAGTTTTTACTTATCGGCTTAACTTGTCCCATCTGTATCATTTCTTATGAGTAGAATAAAAAAACTACTTGAAAAACCCAATACTCCCCAATAAAAAATACAGGAAATAATCCTGTATCTATTATATATTGAAATTAGGCTTTTTTATGTCACCCAAAGGGTGTCGTAATTCAACCATGAACCCTGCTTTTAATAAGAAGAATAAGTATGGTTTTACTGTATCTTTTCTTTGATGCGTGTTAATAAATTATTTAAGTCAAAGTAAAACACTTCTACGATTAATGCACCACTAAGTTGTGTGACTTCCTTGATGCTTGTCCCGCCAAAATGCTTATAAAAACTGTTTGAAGGGGCATATTTATGATTATATACAATCACAGCTTCTTTACCAAGTTGTTGATAGTTAGTCAGTACTTCATATAATAGTTTAAGTGAAAGATTTTGGCCACGGTAAGCTTTTTCTACAAATAAACCGTTAATCTCAACTGCATTATCATGATCTTCAGTTTCTGCAAAACTTGCAAAAATTGTTGCGACTAGTTTGTCATCATCGAAATAGCCTAAGAGTGTTCTTACATCATCGTGCGCTTTTCCACAACCCATCCATTCATGCCAAAAGGCATAGGTTTCTTCAAAGTCCAATGAGTGAATAACCTTGCCTGCAAGTTCTTCTTGCCAACATTCTATTTTTAAACGAATTGCGGCGTTTAAGGTCTTTGCGTTTAATTGTTTTAATAACATTGTCTTTTCCTCTTTTTTATTTTTTCGTTAGTATTTTGGTTATAGTTGCTTTAATCAATGGCGGTATTTCATTAACTTTAAGACTTGCTAAAATCTCAAATGTCAGTCCATCGTTTAATAAATACTCAACACATACCCAGCCTACAAAATAGGCTTCTCTTTCATGATTAGTCGTTCCCTTACCAATTGTAAATTGTTTTAAACGTGCTTCTGATTGGTCTTCTAAATAGGGCATTATCCCACTAAGCATTGCTGCTCTATGCTGTGCACAGGCTTTTAGCCACCCTTTAGTAAATTCTGTATACTTTTCATCTTGATACCCTGGTACAACCCTCTTACTTATATGCATAGCTAACCCTTCTTGCAAAATAACACTCGCAATGGTGCGTTCCCATGTCGCAGCTAATCCACTTTTGTTGAAATGAACAATATGCGTTAACTCATGGGCTAAAATAATGTCTAAAGCTTTTGTCTCTACAGGAAGAAAAAGTCCTGTTTCATCTTCACTTAATTGTGCTACAAAAGCATTGTTTTCAAATGCCCCTACAAAGTATACAACAGTTAGCTTTAGCGCTTCATCATATTGAAGCGCCGTTTTCACTTTTTTTAACAGTGTTTGAACATGATTCAAATCTTCTTCCCACACCATCAAATCTTCAATAATATCTTTATAGTTTAACCAAGCATTATCAAGTAACTTTTTTGCCCGACTATCATAGTCCTTAACAGGCGGTAAGGCGGCGAAATTATAATGCTTTTTCCATAACTGAAACCGGGTTTCATCATCCTTTATATCTTTTGCTTTATCATAAAATGATAAAAATTTGGGGATTAAACTTTTAATGGTAATTTGATCCATAATGCCTCCTTATTTAAACACTAAATTATTTCATGATTTATTGTGTTTTATCGGTCTTTATAATGTGACCTGCGCAAATGACAATATCCACCGTATTTAAATGCGTGATATCCTCAACTGGGTTTTTATCACATAAGACAATGTCAGCTTTTTTACCTTTTTCAAGACTCCCTATCTCATCGTCTAGTCCTAAAAGAGAGGCTGGGTTAATGGTCGCGGTTTTTAATGCATCCATAGGACTCATCCCTAAACCGGTATAAAGCTTTAACTCAAAAGATAACTTACCGTGAGGCACATACCCTGCCCCACTAGCCCCAGCATCAACCGCCGCGACAATCTTAATGTTTTTCTCCATCGCTTTTTTTATGTTATAGGGAATATACACATTCACCAACTGTTCAATGTCTTCCATCATTTTTGTTTGTAGTAAGTCGTTATTGTTTAATCGTTCTTTGATTTTTAAAATAGACTGTTTCCCGAGCTTAAAAAAGCGCTTCGGGAGATCTTTCATCATCGTATCGTAATACGTATCATCTTTGATCATATTTAAATAGTTTGTAGGCGCAAAAGCGGTTGGAACCCAATAGGTATTTTGTTGATTCATAAAATCAAACGTATCCTCATCAATTTTACCAAATGGCGTATGTTCTAAACTATCAATGCCTAGTTGAACCCCGCGCTTAAAATCCTCAACACTAAAAACTGTATGCGCTGCCACTTTCAAATCAAAGTTATGAGCTTCTTTAACAATTGTTTCTAACACTTCTTTCTTCATACTTGCATAAATAGTTGCTTCTTTTAATCCGTTTTCTTTTAAACTATTTACAAGCTTTTCATCATCGATATAAGGAATAAATGTACCTGTTGTAGTAGTTTTAATAAAATCAACACCATAAGCTTTTAATTTTCTTACCGCTTTAACCGCTTCTTCTTTTGAATTTACATCGATTGATAAACTTGTGACTTTATAAAACCGCTTAAATAAAAATCTAAAAAAAGCAGGAAAAGGGAAAAACATTTTAGTACTAAAATACCCATGCGGCGCAGAAAGTGCCGGGCCTGAAGAAACAATACGCGGTCCAACTCGTTTACCCTGGTTAATATCCTCACGGACTTTATGCACTTTTAAGTTTTGTCCACCAGGCATATTTCTTAATGTGGTTACACCCGATTGTAAGTTCACCATCAAGTGTCTATTTAATTTTTTACTAAAACTTTCAGTATACGGTTTTAAAAAATCATCTACCCCACTTTGAAGCAAATGTAGATGTGCATCAATAAGACCTGGTATAGCCGTTTTAAATACTCCATCAATGACAGTATATGAGTCATCCTCTAAAAACGTTTCAGATGAAACAATATCCTCAATTAACCCATCCTTTATTAAAATTGTTTGATTCTTTTTTACACTGTCATGCACCACATCAACAACATGCACGTGTTTGATTGCTGTTTTACCCAAATACGTCACTCCTCATAAAATAAGTTTAAAATACCATTTATCACTATTATTTCATATAAAACCCCTAAAGTAAACTTATAAATGATTCCCTCCATAACTAACTCTTTAGACACAATTAATCAACAAATGGAATAAAGCGTACTAGAAAGTGATAGTTTGTGGTATATTTAACCTATAAAAACAGTTTAATAAACAGATTTTTATCCTCTGAAGGAGGCATTTTTATGTTTAATGACGCCACGCTTTTAAGATTATTTGTCTCCCAAACGTTTACAGTATATTATATTTTGTTATTACTGCCTTTAAAAACGCCTAAACGACGAAATACACTCATTGTCATTGCGGGGGCTTTAACCATTACATTTCTCAACAGTCTATTTATCATGTTTGTAGGCATCAATTTTTATATTCGGTACTATTTTTTAACCTTAACCTTGCCTTATCTTCTTTTAGGGTTAACGTTCTCTTTATTTAAAGGCTCTAAATTCATTTTCGTGATATTAACGATTCAAGTCATTGGCAATGTTACAATCATCAACGGACTTTTAGCTTCTCATCTTTTTTACCAAGAAAACAACCCTTTGATTGACACCCTTGCTCGCTCTATCACATATTTACTATTTTTACCGGTCCTTTTAAAACTTATAAGACCTACATTTAATAAAATGGCCGAAGTCATCAACCGTGGGTGGTGGGTCCTCAATGGATCGTTAATTTTATCGTATGTCCTTTCTTACTTTATCTTATTCGTTCCCACCCCTATCTTTGACCGGCCTGAATATTTTATCCATGCGTATATTGGAATGTTTTTAGCGCTTATCATTTTTGTAATTATTTTTTACTTATTCATTGAAATCGAGTTAAAAACAACCATTGAAAACGATAAACGGGTTTTATCGAGTCAAATTAATACACTCACAAAAGAAACTGAAGTGATTACCAACATCGCCTATAAAGATGCCTTAACCGGTATTAGAAACCGCTACTCTTTACTTAAACAATTGAACTTTTACATAGATAACTTAACTCCTTTTACCTTAGTCTTTATGGATTTAGACAATTTAAAAGCTGTGAATGATACTTATGATCATTCAACAGGGGATCTATATCTACAACAGTTCGCAAAAGCCTTACACTTTGCATCTAAAAACCCAGATGATGTTTACCGTATTGCAGGGGATGAATTTGTATGTCTTATAACGGGTGATAATGACTTTAATGCAAAAGCATTTAAACAGCGCATTGAACAAGCGATGAGTCTAGATATTCCCTATTATGGCGTCAGTTTAGGAACGGCTTATTACCCAAATGACTGTAAAGAACCAGAAAGACTGATTAGACTTGCTGATCAGGCGATGTATGTTGAAAAAAAGAAACGAAAACATAGACCATAAGCCATCCTTTAAAAAAGGCAGCGTTATCCCTTTGGATAATACTGCCTTTTACTATGATTTGTTTATTGGTCTTCTTGATTTACATGCAGCTCTTTTATTAAAAAATCTTTCCCGGTAATCACAGAAAACTCTTTCGCACCACATGCAGGACAGGTGGAATCATTTTCCATTAAGTGATAATTAAACTGGCAGGCATTACACTGCCCAATTCCAGGCGTAATTTCTAAAACAAGTTCGGTGTCTTTTAGTTTTGAGTATTCTACCGCAATAGGATAGACTTCCTCTAAATATTTCGGATAAACCCCTGAAAGTTCACCAACTTGTAAAACTAACCGTTCGACGCTAGATAGATTATTATCTTCCATATAATGCTCAATTTGCTTTACTATTTGAATGACAATGCCTAATTCATGCATGATTAACTTTTTAACGAGAGTTTATCTTTGACATTTTTAATCGTAATTCGCGCTTTACGTTTTAATGCATGTTTAATAACTTCTTTTTTAAGATCTGGGAAATCTACCCCTTTTGCATCATGCGTTTTCACTAATTTTATAGCGTCAAATGAACAGCGCGTTGTACAAGCCCCACACCCTACACACATAAACTCATCAACAATCGTAATTCCGCATTCTAAACAACGACTGGTTTCGTTTTTAACTTGCTCTTCTGTAAGGGTTCCGCGTGGGTCTTCAAAGTTATTATCTAACGATAAAATCGCTTTTGTATATACACGTTCTCTTGATGTGTGATCATACCCTGTAAAGTTTACCGCTTGTTTATCAAAAGCAACATAACGATTGGGTTTACGTCCATATACTAAAGACTGTCCTCTTTGGACAAAACGGTGAATCGAAATCGAGCCTTCTTTTCCGAGGGCAATCGCATCAATTGCATATTTTGGGCCTGTTGCAACATCGCCCCCTGCAAAGATGTCAGCTTCTGTTGATTGTAAGGTTTTAGGATCAACTTTAATGGTTTGATTAGGGTTTAATTCAACTGTAGTGCCCTTAAGTAATTGTCCCCAATCAATCGATTGACCAATCGCTATGATGACATCATCGGCTGGAATGGTGATGATATCTGATTCATCAAATTTTGGATTGAAGCGCTTTGTCTCATCAAAAATACTGGTGCATCGTTTGAACTCAACAGCGACAACCTTTTCCCCCTCAACTATAAAACGGTGTGGTCCATAATCATTTAAGATATCAATACGCTCTTCTAATGCCTCATGTACCTCATCTTTTAAAGCAGGCATCGTATCTCTTGATTCTAAAGATACTAAGGTTGTTTTCTTTGCGCCGTGACGCTGAGCTGTACGCGCAACATCAATTGCCACATTTCCCCCACCGATAACAACCGTATTCCCTGTAAGTTTAGGTTCTGTCTTTAACGCGACATGGCGTAAAAATTCAACCCCTGTTTTTACATTGGCTGCCTCTTCATGATCAAGCCCAAGTTTACGTCCGTTTTGTGCACCAATTGCTATGAAAAATGCCTTATAGCCATTTTTACGTAATTCTTCAATGGTAATATCTTCCCCTACATTAATCCCTGTTTGAAAGTTTACCCCTAACGCTTTTAAGACATCAATTTCAGCGTTAATCACATCTTTTTCTAAACGGAATGCTGGTATCCCTAAATTCAGCATACCACCTAGAGTTGTCTGTTTTTCAAACACCGTGACTTTATAGCCTTCAACTGCTAAATAATAGGCACAACTAAGACCTGCAGGCCCTGCGCCTATGACCGCAATATGCTTATCTTTATAATCATGTTTTATGGTTGGGATAAAGCGGTGTTCTGCGTGTAAATCTTGTTCTGCGATAAATTTCTTAACATCATCAATCGCCACAGCCTCATCAAGTGCAGCCCGTGTACAAGCACTCTCACATAACGCAGGACAAACACGCCCACATACTGCAGGAAATGGATTATCTTTTTTAATCATCTCAAGCGCTTCTTTATATCTTCCTTGTGAGGCAAGTTTAATATAGGCAGGAATCGAGATATGCGCAGGACAATCCGTTTTACAAGGCACACTTCCTGTATCCAAGGTTTCTTGACGGTTTTCACGGAAATCAGGGTTAAATTTTTCTAAAGACCAAGCACTATTAAACGGCATGGTTTTATGGATGACTTTTTGCGCTTCAATCGATGCGCACAACTTCTCACCAAGTTTAATCGCATTGGTTGGACACACATCAACACATTCGCCGCACCCTACACAAAGCGATTGATCAACCTGTGCGGTATAGTTTGACCTTACCATATCAGGATTATTATACATCGTAGCAGCACGCAAAGCGTAACATGAACAATAACAACAATTACAAATCGCATGCGTATGGCCTTCGCCTTCAGTATTGGGAATTTGATGCATTAATCCATCACGCTCAGCTCTCGCTAAAATATCATAAGCCTCAGCCTTATCAATTTCTCTTGCACGTCCTGTACGGATATAATATTCTGCTGCATCATCCAGTTGAATACACATATCTTCTTTTAAATGCCCGCAACCCTCATTGTTTTCCTCACGTGAAGTCCTACACGAACAATCACTCACTGAAATTACTCTAGCATTTTCAACATAAGTAGAAATCTCCTCAGATGGGACCACTTTTGATGTCCCATCAAGTGCAGATTCAATCGGAATGACTTTCATTAACCCTTTTCCAATTGGGATGTTCCCATAAGCCACAGGATTTCTCAATAACCCATAATCATCAAATGCACGGGCAATTTGTGGATATTTACGAACATTTTCCACATTGTTTACAACCATCTCAAAAATCCCAGGGACCCATGTTTCATACCAAAACTTATCAACCCCGTCTTTTTTATTCACCGTAGCAACCCCGGCCATGGCTAAATCCCATAATAATTTACCCATTTTATCTTCGCTTATTGTTGATTTCTTCGTCATTTCTTTTACGGTTAGTGGGTTTCTATATTCTAATAATAAAGCAACCTCTGCCATCTCTTCTGTCACAATTTTTTCAAGCAACATATAACGCGGATCATCATAAGAAAACCCTTTTTTAGAGCCCATTTTTAAGTTTGATACTTTATGACAAAACGCTAATAATTTAACATTCTTATCCATTACTTTCTCTCCATTTCTTCACTGATTCTAGTAAATAATCGGTCCACGCTTCCATCCCTTCACCCGTTAGGGCAGAAAGCTTAAATATTTTCATAGTAGGATTCAGTTTTTTAACCCTGCGCTCAAGCGCCTCAAAATCAAAATTAAACACACTAACTGTATCAATTTTACTGATGAGTAACACATCGGTAGATTGAAACATTTTTGGATATTTTAACGGTTTATCATCACCCTCAGGCACCGATAAAATCATGACTTTTAAATTTTGTCCTAAATCATACCCTGCTGGACAAATAAGGTTTCCAATATTTTCAACCACGACAAAATCTAAAGCTTCTGCATGAAGATCATTCAACCCTGACATCACCATGCCTGCATCTAAATGACAACTTCCACCGTTATGTAGCTGATTAACCTTCACCCCTGTTTGATGAATGGTTAAAGCATCGACATCACTATCAATATCTGCTTCAATAATCCCGATTTTTAACTTTTCTTTTAAACGGTTAATCGTCGATACAAGCATTGTTGTTTTCCCACTTCCCGGGGAACTCATTAAGTTCATCAAATAAGTATTTTGCGCTTTTAAAACCTCACGATTTTTATTCGCTTCTAAATCATTATTCGCATAAACGCTTTTTTTTACTTCAATAATTCTGACATTATCCATTGACTAAAACCTCCTTAAAGCCATAATCTTTTGCTGAATATTTTAAGGTATAGTCTTTATTTCTAAGGTTGAAAAACCAAAAGACTAAGAACCCACCATGTAACACTAAGTTAATCACACCCCAAAAATAAAGAACCTCTGAATTAAACCATGAAGAAGAATCCATAACAGGGGTAAATATATCATAAGACGCTCTTATTAAAATATGAATCGCTAATGTATAGATTCTTCCCATCAACCATAAATCTGAACGCTTTTTTACAAGCATCCATACTTGAATAATCAATAATATGCACAAACTTGATGCAAAGTACATCGGATTTTCTGCATAGACAAAGCAGGCATTCCATGTTACATAAAGTAAACACCAAGCAATAGGGAGTTCTGCAATTAGTTCAGCAAAATTATGTTTCCCATCATGCACAGCCATATACCATCGCTTTTTTGTTGGCATAGGCATTGTAATGATTAAAATAATCCCACATAATGCATTAAAAATATTCCCCATTTGAAAATCAGTATACGTTGCCTCTAAGATATTTAAAGCCACAATCCCATAAAAAAACCACAACGGCCAGCGACTTCTTAAAATAGATAATGTCTTATTATGTCTTCCATCATTCGCAAGTCTGACAAACGAGACAAAACAAATCGGAATAAGCACACTAATCGTTTTTGCCCATCTGAAAAACCCTTCTAAATTAATAAACCACAGTGGTACCGATAATAATGCAACGATAAAAAACCACACATAAAACTTTTGTTTCTCGCGTGCATACTCCAAAAATAAAAATAAAAACAACATATAAACACTCATAGAAACAATAAAACTCAGTACATCCATAAACAACCTCCTCATAAAATTTATCATTAACCACAATCATTATAGACAAGTTTTTTTCTAGATTCTATAGTTTTTAAAAGGTATTGGTAGCTTATTTGTCATATTTTTATTTCTATTTTCTATTTATTTGATATACTATAACCAGGTGATAACAATGAAACAAACATGTAACGATGTATTTAGTGAATATAACTTGCCCCTTGAAACATACTTTTTTGATTGTCAAAATCATCAAACAACTACCCATAGTGATTTAGAAATCATATGGGTATTAAAAGGTAAAGCAACCCTAACTATCAATAGTCAACCCCAAACAATGCATGCACAAACTGTATTTTTAGTGTATTTTAATCAACCTCACACCATCATCGCTGAAAAAGACACAATCATCATTGCCTACAGATTAAAAAACGACTATTTACACCGCCGTGGATTATTTTTTGAAAAAATCCCCTATAAAGGGGAAGTCTTAACATTTGATTATCTTGTCCATAAATACCGACAGGTTCCTTTACTGCTTGTTCAGTTTATGAAACTTCTCCTATCCAATGAAGATACCGACATGATTTACTATAAAATCATTGCCTATTATAATTTTTACATTACAGAAATCTATAAATTGTTTTTAAAAGACATTTACTTAGACATTAAAACATTAAACTATGATGCGCACCTATTAAGATCTCAAATGATTGTCGATTACATCTACAAACATTATCAAGAGCCTATTACCTTAAAGGATTTACAAAAAAAGATCACCCTTTCAGAATCAAGACTCTCTCATCTCATCAAAGAAACGTTTGAAGTATCTTTTCAAACGCTTGTAAAAAACATTCGTTTTGAACGGGCATTAACATTACTAAAAACAACAAAATTTACGATTAAAGAGATTGTGAAGTTATCAGGGTTCAGCGATCAAAAATACTTAAATCAAATGATGAAAAAACAGCTTCATACTACTGCCTTAAAGTACCGAAAAAACCATCAACATAAAATGCATTATTGCCATAGTATCAATAAAGGCAATCAGCCCTTTTTAAATGAAATAAGGGCTTGTCTCATTGCGCTTGAAAAAAATCCGCGCTTTAAGAAACTTTTTGAAATGGAACCCATACAAGAATGTATCTATGAGACTGTCTAACCCACCTAATCATAAAAAGCCATAAAAAAAATGACGAAATCGTCATTTTATTTTACCGTTTTGTTTGCCAATAATAAATCGCAATTTGTGTACGATCTCTTAACTCAAGTTTATCTAAAATCATACTAATCACATTACGAACCGTACCCTCACTAATATAGAGTCGGTTTGCAATTTCTTTATTGGAATACCCTTGCGCAATCAACTCTAAACAACTATTTTCACGCTCTGTAAGCTCTAAATGATTACTGGTTTGGGTAAAACTTTCAAGCACTTCAGAGCTCAATACTGCTTGGCCATGATAGACATTCTTAATGGTTGAAATTTGTGTCTTTAAATCATCACTTTTTAGTAAATACCCACTGGCTTTTGCATGCAGTGCTTGGTGAATATTCTTAAAATCTTTAAAGGTCGTCAACATAATGACTTTAACATCAGGGTATGCCTCTTTGATATGCGTCGTTGCTTCAATGCCATCCATCACCGGCATACGGATATCCATTAATACAATATCCACTGTATGTTTTTTTAAAAACGTTAGGGCTTCTTTCCCGTTTGAGGCAACCTCTACAACCTCGATAGCTTGTTCTTTTGATAAAATCACTTTAAGACTATCTAAGATCATTGCATCATCATCAACCAGTAATAGTCTCATGAAATCACTCACTTTCTAAGGTGCAAGGCAATACAC
>Ga0194138_10001418_pt1 | contig 11488 bp, 3 predicted proteins | sample TARM_MetaG_T2_14_FD_134022 | JGI IMG/M metagenome (GOLD analysis project Ga0194138, IMG submission 134022) | Freshwater microbial communities from Pennsylvania, USA, analyzing microbe dynamics in response to fracking - TARM_MetaG_T2_14 (version 2) | ecosystem: Environmental > Aquatic >...
ATCAATGGCTGATCCAAAGAACCGGCAGATTGGTAGCTGAAACCTTCAGGGAATGGATTTCCAACGAGCAGCTTTCACTTGAAGAGCGCAGCCCTGCCTACGAGCTTTGTCCGCTCGACACTCGCTCCAGAAATTACTGGAGTCACAAGTCATACGACTACGCGGAGGAAACCATCCGAAGGAGTTTTTACAGCCTGATTGCGGGTCATGCACTTCTATCGGCAGACGGTGAGATTCTTCCTGCGAGAACGGGCTTATCGATTCCTGATGCCCTTTATGAAGTTTGGGATAGTGCCACACTGAAGCAGATGTTCACTCATAGCGACTTGGTGTTGTTGTCTCAATTCATTCCGCATGATGTAATTCAGGAGTTTTCAAGGCGGTCTTGGATAGCGGTCAATGATGACTCCGAGATACTGGCACTTTTCAAAGAACGCGGAGAACTGCCGCAACCTATCGAATGGGCCAAGCTTTCAAATCTCTGGGAGTATGTGGAGAATCACATGCGCCACATCGGCAAATCCCTGAAAGAACTGCCATTACATCCGGTCAAGGGCGACAACCGCCTTGCTCCGGGCAACCAGGTCATACGGACCGCGACTCGCTTTGAGCGCTTTTCCAAAGCCGATGCTGCCTACCTCCTCGGTAACGTCAAACAGGTCGATCACGAGTGGCTGGAGTGGATCGGCCAACGAAAGAAGGAAGATGGCACATTGGAATATGCTGACCGCATCATCAGTCTCTGCGGCCTACAGGAAGCAGCCAGACCCGAGTTCCTCGCCACACAGGCAGCCAATAACCTGCTTGCCAAGGACAAGTGCTACATCGAGGACCTCGTCCGGATTGCCCACATCTTCGCAAGTATCGACGCGGAGGTCCCCGAGAGTTTTCGCTATGTCTGCAAGGATGGCCTGATGCGCAAGCCCTCCGATCACATTTCACTCGCCGATCAGTTCGGCATCGATGAGCGAATCCCTATCGACTGGTTTGACAAACACTGCCTGCATGAGGCGTATTTCGAACAGAATGCGACCTGCACCCGCGAAGCTTGGTTCGCCTGGGCAAAATCGAAGAAGAGCCGACTCTGGATCGGCCTCCCCCTGATTGAGACCTCTTATCGGATTAATACAAAACGAGTTTTTGAAAAACAGATCACCAGGCACTTCGGCCACCCGCCGAAGGCATACCAGTATAAGCGCGAAGATTATGAACTGCTCACCTATGATTTTCCGGGACATCTGAGCAAAGCCATCGTTGAACTCGAATCCGAGAGCAGTGCCGTTTGGTCGGCCGTCCTGCAGGCCATCCTGGAAGCTCCCGAACTTCTGCCTAAAGAGGCCTTCGAGGCCACTGCCTACCACAATAGCGGTAGAGGAAACAAATACCGTCTCGATTGTGGCAAGCTCGTGCCCACCTGGCTCGTCCGTTTTCAGGCCATGCTCTGCCTGCCCGATTCACAAGGAAACCTGCATGTGCCTTCCGAACTCATGCTCCGCACCCCGGAGACGGAAGCCGTCCGCGACATCGAGAAGTTCGTGCTGGCTGAAATCGATAATCACCGAACGAATCCCATCCTCAAAGCCTTGGGCGTTCGAACCACTCCCAGCGACTTTCAGACAGTCCTTGACCGCATCAAGGCCATTCAGCGCATTCCCAACCCCGGCAAATACCTTGCCCAACTCCAGAAACTCTATGAGGCCTTGGATCGCATCTCACTCCGCTGCGGCAGTGATGCGATGACTCAGATTGCCGATCAATTTGCGACCACAAACCTCATCCTGACGGAAGCCACCACTTGGGCGAACAGTCGCATCGTATCGATTCACCCCGATGTTGAGGGCAGCCAGAAGGAGGAGACGATCCACACACTCGTCCGCCACTACGGGCTTTGGCAGCGCATCGGCGTATCTCCGACGCCCTCCATTGAACGCGTGATCGAGTGGATTACTGAATTGCCCAAATCGGAGAAGCTAGCCTCCGAAGACGTCCAGCGCCTACGGACCTACCTGAAGCGCGACCCCGAACGCATCTGGCAGACTACCGGGCACTGGCTGACGATGGATGGTGTCTGGGCACCTGTGGATTCGCTCATTTACCGCATCACGATGCAGTCTCTGGTCAAAACGACGGATCTCTTCCCCGACGTGCTCAAGGTCTGCGCTGATTTGCGGACACTTTCCAACGAGCAACTGGAGCAGGATACCTTCGCCCACCTCCGCGACCTCAGTGCGCAGATCGAACTCCGAACGACCCAAGTAATTGAAGCGGCTAAGCTGAAGGGGAACTACGGCTGGATACATTGCCTCGGCTCCTATCTTGCGCGTATCGTCATCAAGGATGAGGCTCGGCGTGAGCGTGTTCGTCGTGCCGCTGCCCGTCTGGCATCCTCTCGCGTGATTGCCTGTGATGCCATTGAGGTGACGCCCTTCCTGGAAGCAAAGCCGGCAGGCCCCTCTCGCAAGGTCAAGGTGGCCTGGGAACGATCAAAACTCTTCGTGCTCAACCAGAACCCAATCCACCTGTTGGACGATTTGGAAAAGGAAATTGCCCGTGCCTTCGAGGATGCCGAAATTCGCGATGTCCTCAAGGTATGCATGGATCGCGACGACGCCTACATCGCCGAGTACTTGAACACTAAATTTGAGTTTGAACTCTTTACTGAAAATTCAACGACACCGCCCGACAAAACGAAAGCTGAATCCGGAGATGCCGAAGAGAAGGATGAACCCGTCGACATCGATTCGGGGGACAGCGAGAACGACGTGGAAGAGCCTGCGCCCGCATCCGAGGAAGAAAAAGAAAACGGTGATGCACCTGAACCGGACGAAGAAGAATCCAATGAGGACACCGAGCCTTCAGGCAGAAAAGACAAAGAATCCGCTAAGCCCAAGCTGGATCCACGCTTCGAGGTGCTGAAACAGCATCTCAGGAAGCGAGGTTTCGTTCTCTCGCCCACCAGTGAAGTCTTCGCGCATCGGGATGGTTCCTGTGTGCAAAAGAAGTCTGCCCCGGTTCATTGCTGGGAGGAGACCGACGGCTACGGAGAGTTGGCCTGCCGCTACTGGTTCGCGTCAAAGAGCCTCGCAGAAGGTGTCGATATGCCGGCCGAGCTATGGACCCTGATCCACCAGTCCCCGGAGCACTACCAGATCGTCGAACCCAATAACGGAGCAGAAGCCGCCATCACTTCCGCCACTGACCTCGTCGACGGCGTCAACGATAGCCGGGTGAAAGTTTTTCCCACACGTTACCTTGTCCGCGCCGAACAAATTTGAAATAAGGAAGCACTTTTATGAGCCAATTTAAGAAACTAATCGAAGTCGCACTACCCCTGGAGGATATCAATGCAGCCTCCGCACGTGAAAAGTCGATCCGCCATGGGCATCCAAGCACGCTGCACTTATGGTGGGCGCGTCGCCCGTTGGCCGCAGCGAGAGCCGTCATCTTTGCCCAGATGGTAGACGACCCTTCGGCTTATGTGGACGAACTTTGGGAAGAAGCGGCTTTGCTGAAGGCCCTCGCTAAACAAGTTGGGCGGAAGGCGATGACGGTTCGGGATCGCAGTGAAGTGCTGGACGATATCATGATTAAAATCGAGCGTGAGCATCTCTTCGACCTCATTCGTCAGCTCGTGCTTTGGGAAAACACCACCAACGAACGGGTCCTCAATGCCGCTCGGGCGGAAATCCGCAAATCCTGGCAGCGCACCTGTCGCCGCGAGGGCAAGCCGGAGGACACTCCGCTGCCGGGCTTTCACGATCCCTTCGCCGGAGGTGGAGCCATTCCGCTGGAGGCGCAGCGCTTAGGATTCGAGGCCCATGCCTCGGACCTCAACCCCGTGGCCGTACTCATCAACAAGGCGATGATCGAGTTTCCGCCAAAGTTTGCCAACCTGCCGCCGGTGAACCCCGAGGCCCGCGAGGAAAAGGGTTCGGAGAGCTGGCGGGGCGCAACCGGACTGGCCGAGGATGTGCGCCGTTACGGCGCGTGGATGCGTGAGGAGGCGCACAAGCGCATTGGCCACCTCTACCCGCCCGTGGAAGTGACGGAGGAAATGGTGCAGCAACGGCCCGACCTGAAGGCATATCAGGGTCAAAAACTCACCGTCATCGCCTGGATTTGGGCGCGCACGGTCAAGAGTCCTAATCCCGCCGTCTCCCACGTTGATGTGCCATTGGCCTCCACCTTCATCCTTTCCAGCAAATCCGGCAAGGAAGCCTACGTGCGGCCAGTCATCGAGGGCGACCGCTACCACTTTGAAGTAAAGGTGGGCAAGCCGCCTGCGGAAGCGAAAGCTGGCACGAAGTTGTCTCGTGGGGCGAATTTCCGATGCCTTATCACTGACAGCGCCATAAAAGGTGACTACATAAAATCGGAAGGACGTGCAGGCCGAATGGGAGCCAAACTCATGGCCGTCGTCATGGAGGGGCATCGAGGCCGTGTTTATTTGAGCCCAACAGCCGCAATAGAGAAAATCGCTCAGTTGGCAGAACCAACTTGGAGACCTGAAACAGACTTGCCGATTGATCCGCGCAATTTTTGGACTGTGGACTACGGCCTTACCACTTACGGCGACCTCTTCACTCCACGCCAGTTGGTGGCGCTGACGACCTTCAGCGATCTGGTCGGCGAGGCACGGGAGCATATCGGGCGCGACGCCCTCGCCGCCGGGATGCCTAACGACGGCAAAGGCCTCGAAGCCGGTGGCACCGGTGCAAAAGCGTATGCCGAGGCGGTGAGCGTGTATCTGGCGTTCTTGTTAAACCAAGTGGCAAACCATTCATCCACGATCTGTGGATGGAATCATCCAAACACGCAAATCCGATCCGTATTTGCCCGACAGGCACTCCCTATGACTTGGGACTATGCAGAAGCTAATATCTTTTCTGAATCATCGGGCAGCTATCACAATCTGATCGAAAGGATGGTAAAAGGCTTCGTCGCGTTGGGGAATCTGACGAAAGGAACTGCAAGCCAAGCTGATGCGCAAAACCAGAATATCTCAGCAGAAAGAGTCATCTCAACTGACCCACCATACTACGACAACATAGGATACGCTGACCTTTCAGACTTTTTCTACGTTTGGCTACGCAAATCTCTGAGTAAAGCACTACCATCGCTCTTCTCCACTATATCGGTTCCTAAAGCTGAGGAACTTGTGGCGACTCCTTACCGCCACGGCACTAAGCACAAGGCGGAGAACTTCTTCCTCGACGGCATGACATTGGCGATTCAGCGCTTTGCCAGCCTGGCCCATCCGGTTGCACCGCTGACAATCTACTACGCCTTCAAACAGTCGGAGACCACTGAGGAAGATGGCACGATCTCACCGGGTTGGGTCAGCTTTCTCGGAGCCGTGCAACAGGCGGGTCTGGAGGTCTCTGGAACATGGCCCGTCCGAACCGAAAAGATAGGGCGCGTTATTGGCATCGGCACCAACGCGCTGGCTTCCAGCATTGTCCTCGTCTGCCGGAAGCGGTCGCCCGATGCCCCGATGGCCACCCGTCGGGAGTTCGTCCAAGCACTCCAGCGGGAGTTACCCAAGGCGCTGATCGACCTCCAGCATGGCAACATTGCTCCGGTGGACCTACCGCAATCTTCCATCGGTCCCGGGATGGCCATCTTTTCCCGCTACGCCAAAGTGGTCGAATCCGACGGCAAGCCTATGAGTGTGCGCACGGCCTTGCAACTCATCAACCAGTCTGTGGATGAGTTCCTCTCCGAGCAGGAGGCGCAGATGGACGACTGGACGCGCTTTGCCATCACCTGGTTCAACCAGTTCGGTTTCCAGCAGGGAGCCTACGGTGATGCACAGAACATCGCCACCGCGCGCAACGTAACCGTCGAAGGCGTTCGCGACGCGGGCATCCTCGAAACCGGCGGAGGCAAGGTGCGGCTCCTGCGCATTGACGAGTTGGAAGCCGACTGGAGTCCCACCGCTGACGCCCGCTGCACCGTCTGGGAGGTGGTCCATCACCTTATCAAGCGTCTCAACGATGGCGGCGAAGAAGCAGCGGCCAAGCTCCTGAAGGAAGTCGGCGGCCTCGGCGAAGACGCACGCACCCTCTGCTACCGTCTCTACACCCTCTGTGAGCAAAAGAAGTGGGCCGACGAAGCCCGCGCCTACAACACCCTCATCGGCGTCTGGCCCGGCCTCACCAAACTCTCTGACAATCTCGCAATCACCGGCAAGCAAACCCAAAGCGAATTCGGCATTTGACGGCAAATAATATGAAACCACCACCTCCAGTTCTGTATAAGTTTGGAAAGCGAGAGCATTTGGAACCCTTCCTCGAAAAGGGCATTGTCTCCTTTGCCAGAGCGAGTCGCTATGCCGACCCAGCCCTAACGGTCGGTCAACAAGATGATGAAATCACCCGTAGCTTTTCACCTGATCCCCGAACACACCAAATCCTTGTAGGCAGTGGCAGTCAGGCTGCTCCGTTATCGCATGTATTCGACATGAAATTGAGATACCGCCTCAACGGAAAAGATGGGAAACCCCTCAATTATTATATCTGGTGCGCAAGCCTTACTTACAACGAGCAGCTTTTTGATGAATTCGAGGCAGATGCCTGTGTCAAAATAACAGGCGCTGGGGAGCTGGGGCAGCGCTTACTTGCGGCTGCCCAATCGCAATTCCCAGACGAAGACGACATTCAAGGATGCGACCTGTATGGTCGCGACGTAGCATATTACGATGCAAATAAATTACCGGCATCGACAGAGCAAAGAGACCTTATCTATATGAAGACTCTTCAATACGGCCACCAGGAAGAGTTTCGGTTCACCTTCGCCACGAACCCAGAACATGAATTGCCTGAAAGGCTCAATTTTGAAATCGGCTCTCTCCATGGCATCGCCGAATTCTGCGAATAATTACTTTATCTAACGAAAGACAAACTATGGCACTCTCAAATCGTGATCGACTTAGCAAGGCACTGGATGTCTTAACCGAAGCCCTACGCCCATGGGTGGGACAGCAACTGAACGGCAAATTTGGCTCAGATGGCATACCCAAGGCACAGGAATTTATCGAGCAGTCCTCACGCTCCGGCTCTTACGTGCCTCAGACGCCAGAGGAATGGGATATTCAATGCATCTTAACGGTCATCTTCAGCCTGTGGCGGATGCACTTCCGTGATGTTCTCGGATCGAAGGAGAACAGCATGCTCCACGAATTACAGGGTATCCGCAATGAGTGGGCGCATCAAAAACCATTCAGCACCAATGATACGCTTCGTGCGCTGGACACGATCACCCGCCTGCTTCAGTCCATCAGTGCCAATGCTGCCGCGACCGAGATTGAAAAGATGCACGGTGAGGTCATGCGCACGCTCTTTTCCGAGCGTCAGCGGACCGCCGTCAATCGTGCTCAGCGGGTGGCTACGGAAGGCACACCCCAAGGGGGGTTACGTCCGTGGCGTGAGGTCATTATTCCACACCAAGATGTGAGGGAAGGTAACTTCACTCAGGCCGAATTCGCCGCCGACCTCGCTCAGGTGCACCGGGGTGATGCTCCCTCGGAATATGGAGACCCCCAGGAATTCTTCCGCCGAACCTACATTACCGAAGGGCTGCAAGGCCTACTGCTGAATGCATTCAAACGACTCAATGGCGACGGCGGGCACCCCGTCATCGAACTTCAAACGAACTTTGGTGGCGGCAAGACGCACTCGATGCTCGCACTCTATCATGCCCTTAGCGGCGTGGATGTTGCCCGGCTTAGCGGCGTAGATATACTACTGAATGAAAAAGGGGTGAAAGCGCCTCCTTCTAATGCGAAGCGAGCGGTGCTTGTCGGCACAGCACTGGCCCCCGGACAAGCCGAAAAGACAGCGGAAGGACTCACCTTGAATACTCTTTGGGGGCGCTTGGCTTATCAGCTTGGAGGCAAGGAGGCTTACGAACTGATTGCTGACTCGGACGGGCATTCCACATCACCCGGCTCCGACGATCTGGTTCGCCTTTTTAAGCATGTTGGGCCTTGTTTAATATTGATCGACGAGTGGGTGGCATTTTGCCGACAGACCTACGAAACCCACGGGCTGCCCGGAGGCAGTTTTGATCAGAACCTGACCTTTGCCCAAGCGCTGACAGAAGCGGTCAAGGCGGCTCCGCAAGCATTGTTGGTGGCTTCTCTCCCTCAATCCCAGATCGAGGTGGGTGGCACGGGTGGCAAGGAAGCATTAGCCAGCCTCGAAGACACCTTTGGTCGGCTGGAGTTCAATTGGCGTCCAGCCAATCAGGAAGAGAGCTATGAGATCGTTCGTCGACGCCTCTTTGAACCCATCAGCGACCCGGCTCTATTCGCAGAGCGCGATGCGGTCATCTCAGCCTTCTTTGGAGTGTATTCTAAAAACAAGGCTGAATTCCCGACGACAACATCGGATGGACAATATGAGAACCGCATGGCTGCGGCTTACCCAATCCACCCGGAGCTCTTTGACCGACTCTACAACGACTGGGCTAGCCTGGAGGAGTTTCAGCGGACTCGTGGCGTGCTGCGACTCATGGCGACGGTCATCCATATTCTATGGAGCCGAAATGACCGCTCACTGATGATTATGCCGGGGCTGTTACCTATGGATGAACCCTCTGTCACTCAAGAGTTGACGCGTTACCTTCAGGATAACTGGCAAGTTATCATGGGAACTGACATTGATGGCCCTGACTCATTACCTCGTCGCTTGGACAGTGAGTCTTCCAGATACGGACAGTATTGGGCAACTCGACGCGTGGCCCGCACGGTCTATATGGGCTCCGCTCCCACCGAAGGGCGCTCGAATAAAGGCGTGGACATACGCAATGTCCGTCTCGGATGCATGCAACCCGGCGAGAACATAGCTGTATTCGGAGATGCACTGCGCCAACTTGGAGACCACGCCTCCCATCTCTACGCGGATGGTTCCCGGTATTGGTTTGCGACTCAACCGAACGTATTGACTCTAGCGCGAGACCGTGCGGCACGGATCGACGATGCAGACCGTATGGCGAAGATAAACGAGTTGGTCCAGAAGAGTATGTCGGATCGTGCGGGATTTTATCGTGTCCATGCGGCCTTAACCGACTCAGGAGATGTGCCCGACGAGCCGGAAACCCGGCTGGTTGTTTTTTCCGCCGAGAAGACCCACTCGACTGGTTCGGAAGGCAGCCCCGCCCTACTGGCCGCTACAGAATGGTTGGATAAACGCGGTAATGCTCCGCGTCAGCATCGAAACGCCTTGGTATTTGTCGCACCAGATAAAGCTCGATTGGAGGACTTGAAAGACGCAGCTGCATGGTTCCTAGCTTGGTCTTCTATTAGCGATGAACGAGAGCGGCTCAACCTGGATCCATTTAACGTAAAGATGGCTGAAACGCGCTTGGCAGAATCTGAGGGTGCATTAAACGCGAGATTGCCAGAGACGTTTCAGTGGTTGCTTATCCCTTCGCAACCGAGCCCCCTGAAAAAGGTGGTGTGGGATGCGAAACGGCTGAGCGGAGCTGATAGCATTTCTCAGCGGGCTTGGACAAAATTAATTCGAGAGGATCAAGTACGAGACCAGATGGCCGGCACTATCCTGCGCTTTGAAATGGATCGCTATCTCTGGAAAGACCAGTCGCACATTGTGGTGAAGCAGCTGGTCGAGTATTTCTCACAGTATTTATATTTGCCACGGCTGGCTACACCATCAGTCGCCATCGCAGCCATACAGGATGGCGTAAACCATGCAATGTGGAACCCGGAGACATTTGCATATGCAGACCGATTTGACGATACGGCAAATCGCTACGTAGGTCTGGTTGCATCGAAAATCGTTCCGAATGTGGCAACCGATGGACTCGCTGTGCTGGTGAAGCCAGAAATAGCGCAGGCGCAAATGGACACAGAAGCACCGCCCGCGACAACATCCTCTCCGACATCGACGAGCGGAAGCAATACCCAGACGGACGGTGATGGGGCCATAGACGATCCAACAGGAGAAAATACAACTACCGGCGAGCATGAGACTCCTGCCGCTGAAAAATTAACACGTTACTACGGCATCGCCGACATCGCAGACGCCACACGACTGATTCGAGATGTCGGCACGATTTCAAACGAGGTCATTCAGCACCTGACAGGCATCGTCGGCGCAGAAGTCGAGGTATCCATTGAGATTCAGGCGAAGATACCCGACGGTCTCACCGATCATCAAATCCGCGTCCTCTCCGAAAACAGCCGAACCCTCAAGTTCCGCGATCACGGATTCGAGTAGGACGGCACAATCAGATCTATAAATAAATGAAAAAAATCGAACCTAATGATATTTGAGGCATCAGTTGACGAATTGGTTTTTCAATTCAGTGCGCAGAACGAGGAACCGCATCCGATTGTATTGCTCGGAGCAGGAGCAAGTATTTCCTCAGGTGTCCCCTCTGCTCACATGAGTACAATCGAAATCGTCAAATGGGCATATGCTCGTGAGATACTGAAGAATACTCCAGACCGTGCAAACATCAGAAGGTCCCAGTGGGAGCGTTACCTACAGCAACAAGCTTGGTATAGAAAAGTAGATTCCTATGCTGAACTCTATCCAGATGCGGTGGAAAAACTGCTCGTCCCGAGAGAGTTCAGGCGTCAGGTGTTATCGGCTATCCTGAAAGACAAGTGCCAACCCTCAAAAGGCTACAAGGCACTAGCCGATCTTTGCCAGCGACACCTCGTTTATCATTTTTTGACTACCAATTTTGACCCCCTACTTGAGGAATCCTTATTACAGAAACGACCGCATATCCGTGAGGTAACGACAGTCAACAAAACCGCCGGAGATTTTGAAGCCTTCTCGCCCCACCGGAAAGCCCAGCTGGTTTATCTTCATGGGACAGTTGAGAACTACTCTGACAAAAATCTAAGTTCGGAGACGCTTGAATTGGAAAGCAACCTAGTGGAGCGGATTCATTCACTAGTAGAATATGCTCCAATTGTTGTCGTAGGATATCGCGGCAACGAAAACTCTATAATGAAGGGCCTATTTGATGCTGCCTTGGAGCGTTCTGGGAATTTCCGTCGAGGCATATTCTGGTGTATTCGTGGCGAGGAAGAACCCCACGAAAATGTCTATGCTCTTCATGAGAAGGTAGGAAGTAATCTGCGTGTTGTTCGAATCGATGGATTCGATGAACTATTTGTCGATGTCAATAGGCAACTGAAAGGCCAATCCTTGAATCCTAAAGAGGCCACACCGACTCCTGCGAACGAATCATCCAAACAGTACGACTCGGAGCCACTCTTCGATAAGAGTTTCGACGATTTAGATCAGGTTTCCCTCAAAGCACGACTTTCGGAGCACCAAAAACGAGTTGGAAACTCAGCCATTGAGGACTTCGAGCAGTTCCTCTTGGAATATCAGTTCGCCGAGAAGCGGGATGAAAGGCTGGTTCCGACTCGGGGACTTTGGTGGTTATTTGGAAACGGGGACTCGGTAACCAGTGAACAGCCATATCTGAAGTCGGTGTTAAAGAT
>Ga0194138_10001419_pt1 | contig 11482 bp, 8 predicted proteins | sample TARM_MetaG_T2_14_FD_134022 | JGI IMG/M metagenome (GOLD analysis project Ga0194138, IMG submission 134022) | Freshwater microbial communities from Pennsylvania, USA, analyzing microbe dynamics in response to fracking - TARM_MetaG_T2_14 (version 2) | ecosystem: Environmental > Aquatic >...
CTGGCCGAGACCTTCGGCTGGGCCACGCCTGAGCAGCTGGCCGAGATGAAGGCGCTCACCTTCAGGGTCAACGAGGTGCTCAAGGCGCTGTTCGCCGAAGGCGGCCTGCTGCTGGTGGACTACAAGCTGGAGTTCGGCCTGTTCGAGGGGCAGATCGTGCTGGGCGACGAGTTCTCCCCGGATGGCTGCCGGCTGTGGGACGCCAAGACCCGCGAGAAGCTCGACAAGGATCGCTTCCGCCAGGGGCTGGGCGGCGTGATCGAGGCCTACGAGGAGGTCGGGCGGCGTATTGGCGTGGTTTTTGCCTGAGACGCGACGAGGTCTCAAGCGTCACGACAGGAAGGCGGCCCTTGGGCCGCCTTCCTACGTTCGAAAGTCGTGAATTTACTCTGACATCGGCTCCTTATCCTTTGGTCGCAATTCAGACTCTCGGGTAAATCATCCGATGCCCGGACCAAACTTCAACCCGCCGGGCAAGGCCGCGCGCGCCCTCTCTCCATAGACTCCTCTCCAGATGGCCGCCGATTCCGACCTGGCTATCGCGGAGGAGTGAATGAACAGGTTCGAGCCAGCCAGTCATGAGGAACAGTCGGGCCAGATTGGCCGACGAAAGCAGCGCGTCGAGGACGATGCCCTGCTGCGTGGCCATGGCCGCTATGCCGACGACCTGGCGGTGGCGCCGGGGACCCTGCATGCCGCCGTGCTGCGCTCGCCCCATGCCCATGCACGCCTGACCCAGGTGGATGCCTCAGCCGCGCTGGCCATGCCCGGCGTGCATGCCGTCCTGACCGGCGAGGACATCAAGCGTTGGGCGCGGCCGTTTCCGGTTGGCGTGCGCCAGCCCATGGAGCACTGGTGCCTGGCAGTCGACAAGGTCCGCTATGTCGGCGAGCCGGTTGCCGTGGTGATGGCCGAGAGTCGTTACCTTGCCGAGGATGCCCTCGAGGCCATCCGCATCGACTACCAGACGCTGCCTGTCGCCGTGGATACCGAGGCGGCCATCGCCGAAGACGCGCCACTGCTCCATGAGGCAGTCGGTAGCAACGTGGTCAGCGAGCGCCACTTCCGCTATGGCGATCCCGAGCAGGCCTTCGCCGAGGCCGAGCGTCGCGTCGCGCTCAAGGTGCGCGTGCCGCGCAGCTCCTGTACGCCGATGGAGTGTTACGTGGTCATCGCCGACTACGACGCCTCCAGCGATAGCTACGACGTGCTCTCCAACTTCCAGGGTCCCTATGCGCTGCACTCGGTAATGGCACGTGCACTCAATGTGCCCGGCAACCGTCTTCGCTTGCGTACCCCGCCGGACTCCGGTGGCAGCTTCGGTATCAAGCAGGGGGTCTTTCCCTATGTGGTGATGATGGGCCTTGCTGCCCGCAAGGCCGGTGCTCCGGTCAAGTGGGTGGAGGATCGTCTCGAGCATCTCCAGGGAGCGTCCTCGGCCACCAATCGGGTGACCGAGATAGAGGCCGCGGTGACCCATGACGGCCGTGTCACCGCGCTGCACTGGGACCAGGTCGATGACTGCGGCGCTTACCTGCGTGCGCCGGAACCGGCCACCTTCTACCGCATGCACGGCAACCTGACCGGTGCCTACGCCATAGAACATTTGCAGGTGCGTAACCGGGTGGCGCTGACCAACAAGACGCCCACCGGCCTCAACCGTGGCTTCGGTGGCCCCCAGGTGTACTTCGCCCTCGAGCGATTGATGCAGCGGATCGCCGTGGAGCTTGGGCTCGATCCTCTCGACGTCATACGTCGCAACCTGGTGCCGACCGGAAGCTTCCCCTACCGGGCCGCCGCCGGCGCATTGCTCGATTCCGGTGACTATCCCGCCGCGGTGGAGCAGGGCATTCGCGAAGGTGGGCTGGAGGAACTTCTGGTGCGTCGCGAGAACGCTCGCCGTGAAGGGCGGCTCTATGGCATCGGCTACACCGTGGCGGTGGAACCCTCGATTTCCAACATGGGCTATATCACCACCGCCATGACCCCGGAGGAGCGGCGCAAGGCCGGTCCCAAGAATGGTGCAGTGAGTACGGCCACAATCAACGTCGGCCCACTCGGTGATGTCAGCGCCCATGTTTCGTCGACGCCGCAAGGGCAAGGACACCGCACCGCGGTCGCTCAGGTGATCGCCGAGGTGCTCGGGGTGTCGCTGGAGTCGATCAGCGTCAACGTCGAACTCGATACCGGCAAGGATGCCTGGTCGATCGCCTCGGGCAACTACTCCAGCCGCTTCTCCGGCGCCGTGGCCGGTGCGGTCTACTTGGCGGCGATGAAGGTGCGCGATCGCCTGGCCGGCATCGCCGCCGCCCAGTGGCAGGTGGAGGCCACACGCATCCGCTTCGCCGAGGGGCAGGTGAGGGTGGACGGTAGCGAGTTGACGATGCCCTTCGGCCGCCTGGCCGGCGCCACGCACTGGGCGCCGGGCACCCTGCCCGACGGGGAGCCGGGCGGGCTGCGCGAGACGGCCTTCTGGTCGCCGCCCCAGCTCGAGGCGCCGGACGACGATGACCGCATCAACAGCTCGCTCTGCTATGGCTTCATCTTCGACTACTGCGGGGTGGAGGTCGACCGCATCACCGGCAGGGTGACCCTCGATCGTTACGTAACCCTGCATGACGCCGGCCGCCTGCTCAATCCGGATCTGGTCGATGGCCAGGTGCGCGGGGGCTTCGCCCAGGGGCTTGGGGCGGCGCTGATGGAGGAGTTTGCCTACGGCGACGATGGCAGCTTCCAGTCCGGCACCTTCGCCGACTACCTGGTCCCGACCAGCGTCGAGGTGCCTGAACCACTGATCCTGCACAGGGAGACGCCGTCGCCGTTCACTCCGCTGGGCGCCAAGGGGGTCGGTGAGGGCAACAACATGAGCACCCCGGTGTGCATCGCCAATGCCGTGGCCGATGCCTTGGGCATCGCGGATATCGAGCTGCCGCTGACGCCGGCGAAGGTACGCACCCTGATCGGCATCGAGGAGCCTCCGCGGCCCCAAGGAGTGGGCGAGGATCAGACGGCTCCCGCAGCCGGTGGCGGCTCGCGGCTCACCGCCAGCGACTCGGTGACGCTGCCGGGCAGCCCTCAGGCGGTCTTCGACACCCTGCTCGATCCCGAGACCCTGCAGGCGATCATTCCTGGCTGCCATGCCTTGGAACTTACCGGCGAGAACGCCTACCGCGCCGATGTCACCGTCGGCGTGGGGATGATCCGAGCGCGCTTCGATGCGCGGGTGGCGCTCTCCGACCTCGACCCTCCGCACGGCCTGCGGCTCTCCGGGGCCGGCACCAGCGCCATGGGCTCGGCGGAGGGCAGTGCGCGGATTCGGCTGACCGAGATCGAGGACGGCCAGACGCGACTCGACTATGACTACGACGCCACCGTGGGCGGCAAGGTGGCCTCGGTGGGCGGGCGCATGCTGCAAAGCGCCTCGAGGATGATCATCGGGCAGATCTTCGCGCGCCTGGCCCAGCGCATGGGCGGCGCCGCACCACGGCTGTCGCTGTGGCAGCGCCTCAAGACCCTTTTCGGCCGCTTGGGAGATCGCTCATGAAACCTGCTGCTTTCGATTATCTGCGCCCGTCGAGCCGTCGCGAGGCCTGCGAACGACTGCATGAGGCTGGGGACGACGCTCGGCTGATCGCCGGGGGCCAGTCGCTGATGGCGGTGCTCAACATGCGCCTCGCTCAGCCGAGTGTGCTGGTCGATATCGCCGGTATCGAGGACCTGCATTTCATCGAGCGTCGTGACGATCATCTGGCGGTGGGCGCCGGGGTGACCCAGGCCGAATTGCTCGAGTACCCCGGCCTCGCCGAGGCGGTCCCGTTGCTGGCCCAGGCGATGCCCTGGATCGGCCATTGGCAGACCCGTAACCGCGGCACGGTATGTGGCTCGATCGCCCATGCCGATCCCAGCGCCGAGTTGCCGTTGTGCCTGGTCACCCTGGGAGGGCAGGTGGTGCTCGAGAACCGCCGCGGCAAGCCGCGCCGCGTCATGGCGGGGGACTTCTTCCAGGGCGTATTGACCACCGATCGCCGTCAGGACGAGCTGATCACCGAGGTGCGTTTCCCCCTGGCGAGGCCGGGCGCGGAGTACCGCTTCCAGGAAGTAGCCATGCGCCATGGCGACTTCGCCATCGTCGCGCTGGCGGCGGTGATCGACAGCGACCGGGTCACCCTCGGTGTTGGCGGCGTCGCAGACCGTCCAGTATGTCGCGAGCTCGCCCGCCACGAGGACCCGAGCGAGACCCTCAACACCTTTGCCTGGTCTTTGGGCGCCGAGGATGACGCCCATGCCACGGCGGCCTATCGCCGCCAATTGATCCGTGAGCTCGGCCGGCAGTTGATCGCCGGTGGGCCAAGTGACGAGGAGATCGCCCATGCACGCCAAGGCTGACCAGCGCATCCGCGTGACCCTGACCCTAAATGGTCGTGAGCGCAGCGGGTACGCCGAGCCCCGTACCCAGCTGTGCGACTTCCTGAGGCACGAGCTGGGCGCCACCGGCACCCATGTGGGGTGCGAGCACGGCGTGTGCGGGGCCTGCACGGTGCGCGTCGACGGTCGCGCCAGCCGCAGCTGCCTGATGCTCGCGGTACAGGCTGAGGGTCGGCGGCTGGATACCGTCGAGTCACTGGCAGGAGAGGAGGGCCTTTCCGATCTACAACAGGCCTTCCGGCGTCATCACGCCCTGCAGTGCGGCTTCTGTACTGCGGGGATTCTGATGTCCTGCGAGGAGTTCCTGAGCCGTGTGGCCGACCCAGCGAGGCCCAGGTGCGCGACATGTTGTCGGGTCATCTGTGCCGTTGTACCGGCTATACCGGCATGGTCCAGGCGGTACTCGAAGTGGCCCGGTCGCGCCGTGAGGCGGCCGTGCCCGACAGTCAACAGGAGAACAACGATGTTTGATCTTGGTCGCAGTTTTCTTGCCTCGGTGGAGCGACGCCCTCATGCGATCGCCATTTCCGATGGCGAGCTTCGCAAGAGCTATGCCGAGTGGTTCGCCGATATCCAGAGCGTGGCCAGGAGCCTCGAGGAGCTCGGCCTGGCCAAGGGGGACCGCCTACTGGTGGCGATGCAGAATCGCTGGCAGATGGCGACTCTGCACTGGGCCTGCCAATTCGCCGGCATCGTGATCACCCCAGTCAACTGGCGCTCCACGGCTCGGGGTCTGAGTTACTGCATCGAGGATGCCGAGGTCAAGGCGCTCGCCTATGATGCGTCGGTGGCCGAAGCGGTGAACGGCTGCCCTGAGGCGCAGCGGCTGCCACGCATCACTGCCGGAGGGGTCGAGGACATCGGCGCCCATGATTTCGACGACCTGCTCGGTGTGGAGGGGGAGCTGGTACTGCGTGCGGGCTCCGAGGATGTCTCGCTGATGCTCTACACCTCGGGCACCAGCGGCAAGCCCAAGGGCGTACCCCGGCTGCACCGTGCCGAGCGCGCCGCGGCGCTGGCCCATGTGGCCCAGAACCTCTATCGCCATGACGAGTGCACCCTGGGGGTGATGCCGCTCTATCACACCATGGGTGTGCGATCGCTGCTTTCGATGGCGCTGGTCGATGGCCACTTCGTCTGTGTGCCGAAGTTCGACCCTGCGGCGACGCTGGATTCTATCGAGCGTGAAGGCGTGACCAACCTCTATCTGGTGCCGACTCTCTATCACATGCTCATTGAGCACCCTGAATTCTCTTCGTCTCGGGTGGCCAGCGTCGACAAGCTCGGTTTCGCCGGCGCGCCGATGAGTGCGGGACTGATGGCCCGTGTCCAGGAGGCGTTCAGGCCCAGCCTGTTCGTCAACCACTACGGCAGCTCCGAGATATATACCTTCACCATCGACCAGCGCGCCAGTGACAAGCCGGGCTCCTCTGGTCGTCCGTCGCTCAACCAGCGCATCCGGGTCGTCCGGGTGGGGGCCGAGTCGCCTGACGAGATGCTGGGCGTGGGGGAAGAGGGCGAAATCATCGCCGACATGAACGGTGATGAGGCCTTCCAGGGCTACTGGCACCGCCCCGATGCCGACCAAAAGTCGCTCAAGGAGGGCTGGTACTTCACCAGCGATACCGGCTATTTCGACGCCGACGGCGACCTGTTCGTCACTGGCCGGGTGGATGATCTGATCATCACCGGCGGTGAGAACGTCAGCCCGGTGGAGATCGAGAATGTGCTCTCGGTGCACCCCCAGGTGGAAGAGGTTGTGGTGGTGGGGCTGGCCGACGAACAGTGGGGCGAGGTGGTCACCGCCTTCGTCAAGGCCCGACAGGCCATCGACGAGGGCGAACTCGACCGGCACTGCGTCGATTCTGGCCTGGCTCGCTTCAAGCGCCCGCGGCGCTACGTCTTCGTTGATGAGATTCCCAAGTCCCCCGTTGGCAAGATCCTGCGCCGCGTGCTGCGCGAACAGGACAGCCCTAGCGCACAACCCACTGATCAGTAAACCGACAAGGAACCAAGACATGACGACTACCGACGTGAACACCATCCTGGCCGGCGACTTCGACGGCTTCAGGGTCCAGGTCGAAGCCGAGGCCGAGCGTGCCGATATCATCCTCGGCCGTCCACCGCTCAACGTGATCTCGATGCCCCAGCGCGACGAGTTGCGCCGCGTGTTCGAGGCGCTGGATGCCCATGACGGCGTGCGCGTCATCGTGCTGCGCGCCGAGGGCGAGCACTTCTCCAGTGGTGGCGACATCAAGGGGTTCCTCGAGGCTTCACCCGAACATGTCTCGAAGCTCGCCGACAACGTGGCCGCCCCGGCGCGCTGCTCGAAGCCGGTGATCGCCGCCAACCGTGGCTACACCTTCGGCGTCGGCTTCGAACTGTCGCTGGCCTGCGATTTTCGCATCGCCTCCGAGACGACCCTCTATGCCCTGCCGGAGCAGAAACTGGGACAGATCCCGGGGTCCGGAGGCTCTGCCCGCCTGCAGAAGATCATCGGCATCGCTCGGACCAAGCACATGGTGATGCGCGCGAAGCGCATCGGCGGCGCCCAGGCGCTTGAGTGGGGGATCGCCACCGAGTGCGTGCCCGATGACCAACTGGAGAGTGCTACCCAGGCGCTGGTGGATGAGCTGCGCAGCTTTTCGCCGCTCGCTCAGCGCACCGCCAAGCGCCTGATCAACGACAACGAGGATGCCCCGCTATCGGTGGCCATCGAGATGGAAGGCCACTGCTACAGCCGGCTACGTAGTTCCAGCGATTTCCGCGAGGGTGTCGAGGCCTTCCATGCCAAGCGCAAGGCCGTGTTCACCGGTGAATGATCGGAATCCCATAACATAACAACAACGCCAGGAGAATCCCATGCAAGCACACGACAACAACGGGGTGAGCCCCGCGCCAGGTGCAGTCGTGGACGCCAAGCGTCCGCTACTCAAGGACCTGTCCCGGGTCTTCACGGCCAAGTCGATCAGTGCAGGCACCGTCGCCGCACTGTTCGGTTGCTCGGGGCCGGCGCTGATCGTGATCAGCGCCGCCGAGGCCGGCAATCTGACCAATGGCCAGACCGTGGCCTGGTTGTTTGCCATCTACTTTCTCGGTGGCCTGATCAGTCTGATCATGGCCTCGCGCTACCGCATGCCGATCACCGGGGCCTACTCGATCCCGGGGGCGGCGATCATGATCGCCGCCCTGACGACCATTCCCTTCAACGAGGCGGTCGGCGCCTTCATCATGAGCGGCGCTATCGTTCTCCTGCTTGGTGTCAGTGGTGTGGTGGGGCGTATCATGCGTTGGCTACCGATGCCGATCGTCATGGCGATGATCGCTGGCGCCTTGATCCGCTTCGGCATCGGTGCGGTGAACGCGGTGGGGGCCGCACCCTGGATCGCCGGCACGGCAGTGGTGGCCTTCTTCCTCAGCTCACGCTTCATCAAGACGGTACCTCCGGTACTGGTGGCCGCGGTGGTGGGGCTCATCGTGGCCTTCGCCATGGGGGCCGTTCAGCCCGCCGACGTGGACATCGCCTTCGTCGCACCGGAGTTCACCGCACCGAGCTTCACCCTGGGGGCCTTCCTGGCCATCTCCGTGCCGCTGGCGGCACTGGTGATCGGGGCCGAGAATGCCCAGGCCACCGGGGTGCTGCTGGCCGAGGAGTACCGCCCCCCGGTCAATGCCATGACCATCATCAGCGGCATCGGTGGCATGCTCGCCGGCCTCCTCGGCGGCCACAACGCCAACATCGCCGGGCCGATGACCGCCATCTGCTCCTCCGAGCAGGCAGGCGACGACAAGAGCACCCGCTATGGTGCCACCCTGGTGAATGGCGTGCTGTTCTGTGCCTTCGGGCTCTTTGCCGGTGCGGCGGTGCCCTTCATCCTGGCATTGCCCAGTGCCCTGATCGGCAGCGTGGCCGGTCTGGCAATGATCGGCGTGCTGCTGGCAGCCTTCCAGCACGCCTTCTCCCGCCATCGTGGCCACCAGATCGGTGCCTTCGTGGCGCTGGTGGTGGCGATGAGCAACATCAGTCTGCTGGGGATCAGCGCTCCGTTCTGGGCACTGGTCTGCGGTATCGCGGTCTCCCTACTGCTGGGCGAGAAGACGCTGGACCCGAAGACCGAGACCACCCAGGTCGCGGACTGAACGCGGCAGAGCCGCAAGAGGACAGAGCGATGCGTGACCTTGATATCCAGGTAATGGCCCAGGCTCTGGACTGGGTCCGCCAGGGACATCCCATCTGGCTGTGCACGGTGCTGGCGACCTATGGGTCGTCGCCCCGGGCGCCGGGCGCAATGCTCGTTGCCCGGCGGGGAGGTCACCATGTCGGTTCACTGTCCGGGGGTTGTGTGGAAGAGGCCTTCCTTGAAGAACTCGTTTCCGGCGATTTCGACCGAGTGGTGACGCTTCGCCGCTATGGCGAGAGCGATGAGGAGCGTCAGCAGTTAGCCCTGCCGTGTGGTGGGGTGCTTGAAGTGCTGATCGAGCACCGTGCCCCTGATGCCGTCTGGCTGGCGCACCTCGAGGCGCTGCGCCAGGCCCTGCAGGGACAGCGCCGACTGGTGCGGCGTGTCGATGTTGAGGCCGGTGCCTATCAGGCTCGCGATGATGACGTTGCCGAGGGGCCATGCGTGGTGCGCCGTCCCGCGTCCGTCGACATCCGTATCGGCCCCGTGTTGCGCTTGCTGCTGGCCGGCCTCTCGCCGGTGGCCGAGGCCTGTGCCCACTTCGCCCGGGCGCTGGGTCACGAGGTGATCGTCTGTGACCCTCGTCCGGAGATGCGTGAAGGGTTCAGTGTCGACGGGGTGGCGGTGGTGCCGCAGCTGCCCTCGACCTTTATCGCCGCCGGGGGCTGCCATGCGGCAACCGCGGTGGTGGCCTTGACCCACGATCCGCGCATCGATGATCTGGCCATGATCGAGGCAGTACGTACCGAGGCCTTCTATATCGGCGTGATGGGCTCGCGCCGGACCTCGGATGCCCGCGCCACGCGGTTGCTGCGTTCCGGGGGGCTGTCCCAGACCGATATCGATCGCATCCACATGCCGGTCGGCCTCGCTCTCGGCAGCAAGACCCCAGCCGAGATCGCCCTGGCCGTGGTGGCCGATATCGTGCGGGTCTACCACGGGAAAGCGCGCAATGCCCTCTGACACCGTCGCTGCCCTGGTATTGGCGGCCGGTCGGGCGCGCCGCTTCGGCAACGACAAGCGCTTGGCGCACCTGCCACGGCGTGGGCCGCTGCTGGCCGCCACGCTGGCGAGTCTCCGGCCACATTTCGGCGAGATTCGAGTAGTGGTGGGCATCGAGGACGACCCCGTCCATCTGGGCATTGCCAAGGACATTGGCACTATTGTTGCCGAGAAGGCAGAACAGGGCATGGGGGCCAGCCTCGCCGCCGGTATCCGCGCACTGAGCACCGAGAGCCAAGCCCTTGCGGTGGCGGTGATGCTGGGCGATATGCCTTGGTTGAGCGAGGGCACCTTGGCGCTATTGTGCTCAAGGGCCAGTGAACGGGCGATCGTGCGGCCCTTCTATCGGGGGCAGGGTGGGCACCCGGTGCTGTTCGGCCGGTGTTTCTGGGGCTCGCTCGAGCAGTTGACCGATGACGAGGGAGCTCGCAGCGTGGTACGGCGGCATCGGGATGCCTGCATCGAGATCGAGGTCCAAGACCCGGGCGTCTTGCAGGATGTGGACCGGCCATTGGATCTTGCCTGGACAAGGCGTAATGGCCGCTGAGTGGCTTGCCATGCGACTTTGGTCTGGCTGTAGCCGATGCGCGAGTAAGAGATGGTACGCTGGCCTGTATCAGCATGCCTTACACTTCCACTGACGAGGACGTCATGTCGAGTGCCCACCGCATCTTGCATGGCGAGTTTGGTCGCGTTGCCCTGCTGGACATGGACGAGTCGCTGGTGCCCCACGCCCATTCCGAATGCCATGTGCTGTTAAAGGTCTCCGGGGAGGATACCTACTTCTCGGTGCGCGATCGCCGGCTGCCGCTGACCGACAGGACGGCTGTTCTCATCAATGCCTGGGAGCCGCACTTCTACGATCACCAGAGCGGTGCTGCCGATACACTGATCCTGGCTCTCTACATCGAGCCGAGCTGGCTTGCTGCCCTGCAGAGTGGTCTGGTGTTGAGTGGTCGGCCAGACTTCTTCCCCAGCCCCTGCATCGAACTCACACCCCGCATGCGGCACCATGCTGATTTGCTGATCGACGCCATGTTCTCCTTCGGGCTGGTGCCGCAGGGCAGGCTGGAAGAGCTGCTTTTTGATTTGCTGATCGGGATCACCGAGAAACACTCGGACTGGCGCCACCTGGCCAGGCTGCGAGCGGGGGTTGCCTGCGATTTCTACGATGCCCGCATTCGCCAGGCGAGCCAGTTCATTCTCGACCATCCCCAGGGGGAACTGGACATGGAAGGCATCGCCCGCCTGTGCGGCCTTTCCCGGGCGCATTTCTTTACCCTGTTCAAGAAGAACACCGGCATGACACCGCAGATGTTCGCCAATATCGGCAAGATGCAGATGGCGTTCCGCTACCTGTCCGACAACCGCTCCGGCACTCTGGGCAACTTGTCGGAATCCCTGGGGTTCTCTGAACAGGGCCACTTCACCCGCTTCTTTCGGCGCCATATCGGCGCCTCGCCCAGCCAGTACCAGAAGGTGATCGATAACTACGCTTCCCAGGTGTCATGAGGCGATAAGGCGCCGGGAGCCACGGCAAGTTGCCTGTTATTCGGCAGCTACCACTTCGATCACTCGCAGGTGCATACCGTCACGCACATTGGCGAAGACCCGAAAGCGCACATCCACGTCGCGTAGCCGTACGCCATAGAGTCGGTCGTGATCGCCGCCTTGCGTGCGCCGGTGATAAGCGGGGCGCGGATCCTGGGCCAGCACCTGGATGATCAGCTCGCGCAGGGCGTCGCCGTCGAGGCGCTCGGCCAGGGCCGCGTGCGCCGCGTCGCTGAACGCCACCGGGAGCTGCGGCGGGGCCTCGGGGGCGAAGCCGGCGCGGGCCTCGGGGCGGGACTCCGCCCAGGGCAGGTAGGGCTTGA
>Ga0194138_10001422_pt1 | contig 11464 bp, 10 predicted proteins | sample TARM_MetaG_T2_14_FD_134022 | JGI IMG/M metagenome (GOLD analysis project Ga0194138, IMG submission 134022) | Freshwater microbial communities from Pennsylvania, USA, analyzing microbe dynamics in response to fracking - TARM_MetaG_T2_14 (version 2) | ecosystem: Environmental > Aquatic >...
CGATAGCTTGAAAACAGCTTTCTTATTCAGTGGACAAGGCGCACAGTATAACGCGATGGGAAAAGATTTCTATGATGAATACAGTGAAGTCAGAGAAATCTTTGACACAGCGAGCAGACAGCTCGGAACTGACCTGGCTGAGATTTGTTTCAATGAGGATGAAAGACTTGATGAAACACCCTTTACTCAGCCGGCTATATTGACTGTAAGTCATGCGATCGAACACATCCTTAAAAAGACTCTAGACATCACACCGGATGCTGTCGCTGGACTTAGTTTAGGTGAGTATACAGCGCTGGTATCTTCAGGCGCGTTGAGTTTTCTAGATGCAGTGCCCCTAGTGCACCAGAGAGGGACGCTGATGGAAAGAGCAGTTCCAGACGGCGAAGGGGCAATGGCGGCTATCTTCGGTCTGGAAGCTGATACACTTGCCCAGATCTGTGATCGTATTTCCGGAGACTCTTATGTTGCCATCGCCAATTTCAATACACCTGAACAGCTGGTGATCTCCGGTGAAACCGAAGGGGTAAAAAAAGCGATGAGCGCAGCAACAGATTCAGGCGCAAAAAGAGCGATTCCCTTGAATGTGAGCGGGCCTTTCCATACAGCACTTTTGGAGCCAGCCGGGCAGGCCTTTGCAGAAAATCTGGATCAAATCGATTTCAACGGATTTGACTTGCCTGTATATTCCAATGTTACAGCGGATGTTTATCCGGATACAGAAGCGATCAGATCGCTTCTGACAAGACAGATCTCGTCACCGGTAAAATTCGAGCAGATGATCAGACAGATGATCTCGGATGGGTTCACGACCTTTATCGAAGTTGGACCAGGCAAAACCCTGCGTTCTTTTGTAAAAAGTATCGATAAAAGTGTGACTGTCAAAAATATTGAAAAAGTGAAACAGTTAGAGACGATCAGGAAAGTAGTACAGTCATAAAGGAGTCGAGTATGGACGATAAAAAAGTGGTAATTGTGACCGGTAGCTCAAGAGGCATAGGCAAAGCGATCGCCAGCTCATTCTTGAAACAGGGCCATACGGTCGTGGTCAATGGACGAAGCGGATTTTCAGCTGAAGCGATGGATTATTTCAACAGTCTCGGCGGAGAAGTACATCCGATCATCGGTGACATCAGTGATGAGTCATTCGTCAAACAGATGATCAAGGAAACGAAGAAAACGTTCAAACGAATCGATGTGCTCGTTAATAATGCAGGACTTACGAAAGACAATCTGCTTATTCGCATGACTGAAGAGGATTTCGATTCGACCCTTACGGTCAATCTCAAAGGGACCTTCTTCACTGCAAGAGAAGCAGCTAAAGTGATGCTGAAACAGCGCTCCGGACATATCATCAATATTTCAAGCGTCGTTGGGACGGTAGGCAACGTGGGACAGGCAAACTATGCAGCAAGTAAAGCCGGCGTCATTGGCTTCACAAAATCCATTGCCAAGGAACTTGCGCCCCGCGGTGTGGTTGCCAATGCAATCGCTCCCGGTTTTATAGCGTCTGATATGACGGACAGTCTGACCGATGAGATCAAGGAGCAGGCGCTGCAGTCCATACCGCTTAAACGACTGGGTACAGCAGAAGAAGTTGCGGAATTAGTGAACTTTTTGAGCGACCAGAAATACATCACCGGACAAGTGCTGCACGTTGACGGTGGAATGGTCATGAACGGTTAAATCTAGGAGGATATGAATGGAAAGAGTTGTCGTTACTGGGCTAGGGGCTATTACACCTCTAGGGAACTCAGCTGAAGAATTTTGGACAGGATTGAAAACAGGTAAAAACGGCATTGTTCCTTTAACTAAATTCGATGGTGAAGCCATTGATGTCAGTGTTGCCGGCGAAGTGAAAGACTTTGTGGCTAAGGAATTGATGGACAGAAAACTGGCTAAGCGAATGGATCCTTTCTCACAGTACGGCGTCGCAGCCGCACTTGAAGCGATGAGAGACAGCGGCTTGGATGATTATGCATTCGATGCGGACCGTCTAGGCGTGATCGTCGGATCAGGAATCGGCGGTTTGTCCGCGATGCAGAGTCAGATCATTAAAATGCATGAAAAGGGCCTCGATAGAGTCGAACCGCTTTTCGTCCCTAAAGCGATCGGGAACATGGTCGCAGGAAATATCTCCATCGCGACCGGAGCTAAAGGCCCTAATCTGTCTATCGTGACAGCATGTGCCTCTGGAAACAATTCGATCGGTGAAGCTTTCAGACAGATCAAGCACGGCTATGCGGATTATATGCTTGCCGGCGGTTCAGAAGCGAGTGTCAATGAGATCGGTATGTCCGGTTTTGCTGCACTGAATGCCTTGTCAACAAGTGACGATGTGAATGCTGCGTCGCTTCCTTTTGATAAAAACCGTCATGGTTTCGTTATGGGCGAAGGAGCAGGTGTGATCATCCTTGAAAGCCTGACTTCTGCTAAAGAACGCGGCGCACATATCTATGCTGAAATCGTTGGATATGGTACAACAGGAGACAGCTTCCACATGACAGCTCCGACACCGGACGGCGAAGGAGCAGCTAAAGCGATGAAGCTGGCAATGAAAGAAGCTGGGATCGAACCAGAAGATGTCGGCTACATCAATGCTCACGGCACATCCACACCGGCCAATGACTCTGCAGAAACGAGTGCGATCAAGCTGGCCCTTGGAGAAGCGGCGTCTAAAACGGTAGCCGTTTCCAGTACGAAAAGTATGACTGGACACTTGCTTGGCGGAGCTGGTGCTATTGAAGCGATCGCAACGGTCATGTCTCTTCAGGAGAATATCATGCCGCCGACGATCAATACCAAAGAGCTAGACGAAAAATGTGATCTGGACTATATTTTGGGTGAAGCACGCGAACAAGAAAACATGTATGCGTTGAACAACTCACTAGGCTTTGGCGGACACAACGCGGTGACCTGCTTTAAAAAATGGAGTGATTCTGAATGAATAACGAGGAAATTAAAGAGCTGATCCATCTGATCGATCAGTCGAGTCTGACGCATTTCGAATTCGAGAATGCTTCGGCCTCACTGAAGCTCAGTAAACGAGAGTCCGGCGAAACCAGTCAGATCACAGAATCAGTTAAGTCAGCTGATCCGGTCGTTCCATCAAAGCAGGAGAGTAAAAAGCCAAGCGTAGAAGCAGCTGAAGTAGAAGTGAATGCTGTTGACGCAGTCAATGCAGAAAACGAACAGTTTCACCTGATCAAATCACCTATAGTTGGAACGAGTTACCGATCGAGCTCACCGGATTCACCTGCCTTCGTCACTGTCGGCGATACGGTCGAAAAAGGTCAGACAGTCCTGATCATTGAAGCGATGAAAGTGATGAACGAAATCAAAAGTGATGTTAAGGGAACAGTCGAAGAGATACTTGTTGAAGACGGACAGGCGATCGAGTTCGACCAGACACTGATCAAAATAAAAGCAGATTAAAAGGAGCATACAATGACAACAATGAATATTGCGGAGATTCAGGAACTGATCCCGAATCGTTATCCGATCTATTATATCGACAAAGTAACTGAAATGATCCCCGGAGAACACGTGACGGCTATCAAGAATGTAACGATCAACGAAGAATTCTTTCAAGGTCATTTCCCCGGGGAACCGGTCATGCCGGGCGTGCTCATTGTAGAAAGTTTAGCGCAGGCAGGCTCTATCCCGCTTTTGAAGCTGGACCGATTTAAATCTCAGACAGCCTACCTTGGCGGGATCAACAAGGTCAAATTTAGAAAGAAAGTCCAGCCCGGGGATGTACTTGAACTTAAAGTGGACATCGTGAAGCTGAAAGACTATGCTGGCATCGGCAAAGGCGTCGCCTATGTTGATGGAAAAAAAGTGTGTGAAGCAGAACTGACATTCATCATCGGAAGATAATCGAATAGACGCTTAAAAATGTATAAGGAAGGTATGTGCATGTTTCAGAAAATACTTATAGCCAATCGAGGAGAAATCGCGGTCCGCATCATTCGGGCGTGTCAGGAATTAAATATTAAAACTGTAGCTGTATACTCAACGGCAGATAAGGATGCACTTCATATGCAGCTGGCTGATGAAGCGGTGTGCATAGGCCCTTCTAAGGCAAATGAATCCTACTTGAATATACATAATATTCTAAGTGCAGCGGTTTTGACTGGCGCAGAAGCGATCCATCCAGGATTCGGTTTTCTTTCAGAGAACAGTACCTTCGCTGCCATGTGCGAAGAAGTGAACGTGGCATTTATCGGTCCTAATAAAGATGTGATCGATCAGATGGGCAACAAGTCCAATGCTCGGGACATGATGAAAAAAGCACAGGTGCCGGTCGTCCCCGGCAGCGACCATGCGATCACAGCATTCAAAGACGCTAAAGCAATGGTCGATGAGATCGGGATGCCCGTGATCATCAAGGCAGTCGCAGGCGGCGGTGGAAAAGGGATGCGTATGGTCTTTCTAGAATCAGACCTTGAAGCAAAATTCCTTCAGGCTCAGTCAGAATCAAAAGCAGCCTTTGACGACGACCGTATGTATGTCGAACGGATCATTACACCGGCGAAACACATCGAAGTACAGATATTAGCTGATCATTTCGGCAATGTGATCCACTTGGGAGAACGCGACTGCTCTCTTCAGCGGAACCACCAGAAGATTCTTGAAGAAGCGCCCAGTCCGACACTCTCAGAAGCCACGCGTCAGCGCATCTGTCAGAGTGCTGTAGCAGCTGCAGAAACAGTAGGCTATGAGAATGCCGGAACGATCGAATTTCTCGTGGATGCTGATGAAAACTTCTATTTCATGGAAATGAATACGCGTATCCAGGTGGAACATCCGATCACTGAAATGATCACTGGGGTAGATATCGTGAAAGAACAGCTCAAGATCGCATCGGGCGAACCTCTGTCTATCTCTCAAGATGAGGTAAGACTTAAAGGACATGCGATCGAATGCCGGATCAACGCAGAAAATCCTCAGTTCAATTTTGCACCGTCACCAGGGACTGTCGACTTTCTGAACGTCCCCTCTGGCGGACTGGGCCTGCGTGTGGATACAGCAATGTTTGCCGGCGCTGTGATCCCGCCCCATTATGATGCGATGGTAGCAAAAGTTATCACCCATGGTAATACAAGAGACGAAGCGATCAGCAAGATGAATCGCGCACTGAACGAAATGGTGATCGAGGGGATCCAGACCAATCTGGATTTTCATATCGATCTCCTGGCACATCCCGACTTTAAAGCAGGCAGCTATACGACCGATACGCTCTCTGAGGTCATTATTCCTGACTGGATGGAAAGCAAGGAGGCTAACGGATGAGGTTATTCAAGAAAAGACCTTATATTTCTCTTCAGAAAACTGAGGCGCAGAATGGGCCTCAGGTACCTGACGGGATGTTTGAAAAGTGCCCCAACTGTCAGAAACCGATCTACGTTAAATCCTTAGGCAAAGCGAGACGCTGTCCGAACTGTCATTATACTTTCCGTATCAGTGCTCAGGAAAGACTGGCGATCACAGTGGACGCCTCGACGTTTCATGAGTGGGACGCTGAGGTGACAACGTACAATCCGCTCGACTTCCCGGACTACGAGAACAAAATAGCTAAAACGCAGATCAGAACAGGTTTGCGGGAAGCAGTCATGACTGGAGAGGCACGAATCGGCGGACATGAAACAGCTATCGGTATCATGGATTCACATTTCATAATGGGGAGCATGGGCCAGGCTGTCGGGGAAAAAATCACCCGATTGTTTGAACGGGCAGCTGAAAAACATCTGCCGGTCGTCCTATTCACGGCTTCAGGCGGTGCACGCATGCAGGAAGGGATTTTCTCGCTGATGCAGATGGCCAAAACAAGTGCAGCGATCAAGCGTTTCGCTGACGAAGGGCTTTTTTACCTGACAGTCCTGACAGATCCGACGACCGGAGGTGTGACTGCCAGCTTCGCGATGGAAGGCGATATCATCCTGGCTGAACCAGGCGCTCTTGTAGGGTTCGCAGGAAAACGCGTGATCGAACAGACGATCAAGGCCTCTTTGCCGGATGATTTCCAGCTGGCTGAAACGGTACTGAAGAATGGGTTTATCGATCAGATCGTTGAAAGGGAGCATTTGAAAGAAGTCATCAAAGAGCTGATCGCGATGCATACGTACCCAACTGGAAAAGAAGGTGATCACGATGAGTAAGGCAATGGATATCGTCAATCAGGCGCGAAAAACCGACAGACTCAGTATGAAAGACATTACGACTGAACTCGTCGAAGGGTTTATCGAACTCCACGGGGACAGGCTTTACAAGGACGATGAAGCGATCATCGGCGGTATAGGCAGGATCAATGGCATGCCGGTCACAGTCATCGGGAATGAAAAAGGATCAGATGTCACTGAGAGTGTCAGACGAAACTTCGGATCCCCGCACCCGGAAGGCTACCGCAAGTCTTTAAGGCTGATGAAACAGGCTGAAAAGTTCAAGCGTCCGATCATAAATTGCATCAATACATCCGGTGCTTACTGCGGCGTCCAGGCAGAAGAACGCGGTCAGGGCGAAGCGATCGCTCACAATCTTTTTGAGATGAGCAGTCTGAAAGTTCCCGTCCTTTCAATAATTATGGGTGAAGGCGGAAGCGGCGGTGCACTGGCACTTGCTCTGGCAGATGAGGTATGGATGATGGAATATTCCATCTATTCGATCCTGTCGCCGGAAGGCTTTGCTTCGATCTTATGGAAGGATTCCAAAAGATCAGCTGAAGCCGCTGAATTGATGAAGCTGACATCATATGATTTAAAAGAACTTGGGATCATTGAACGGGTCATCGCTGAAAAGCAGAACGATGAGTGGATCACAAAAGATCTGCTGCTGAAACAGATGAAAAGTGAAATCACTGATAAACTGAACAGCTTGAATGCTCTGCCGGAACAGACATTACTTGAAAACAGATATCAGAGATTCAGAGAGTTCTAAGCAATGGGAAGGATATTCCTGTTGCTTTTTTTCGTTTTTTCATTTAAAAGGTATGATACACTAGAAAAGAGGTGAGAGAACATGGGAGAACAGATCGAATTTCCAAAAAACTTCAATGTGTATATGACTCAAGTGATGACCCATTTAAGAGAAGGGAACGTCGTCAAGGCTATCGACTTTATGAAAAAAGCCTATGCGATCAAAGCAGAAGATACGTTGAACGTTCTGCTCGTTTCTTCACTGCTTCAGGTCGGCGAGTATGAAGAAGCGCTGGCTCTGGCAGATGAAAAAGATGATTTTTATCAAACCGATGAAAAGCGGCTGCTTATTTATGTCGAAGTTCTGCTGGAGAATCATCAGATCCTGCAGGCTGAAAAACACATAAAGGCTCAGCTGGAGAACAAGGCAGTCAAGTACGCGGACTCTTGGGAACGTCTTGACAGTCGGCTGACTGAAGTTAAAAGAGCTCAGGAAGAAAAGAGACGCAAAGAAGAAGAACAAACGGTAAGAGAACTGTATTCTCTAGCATCGCTGAATACTCTTGAGCAATTTTCCAAAATGAAGGCAGTCTACTCGCTGAGTAATGACCGACTCAAGCAGCTGGCGCCGCATCTTCTGGTCAATCCCTATGTTCATCCGCTGGTCCGTGCGACACTTTTCTCTCTCCTGGCAGAGAGAGGCATCGAAGGAACCTATCCGTATCTGTGGTTTGACGAGATAAAAGAAGGAAGTCCACGTGACACCTTTTCTTTAGAAGAAGATCCGACCGCAAAAAGAACATCTGATGCGCTGGAAGACTACCTTTCTAAGGATCCGTCGCTCTATCAGCTTGCTAAAAATGAGCTCGATACCCTGCTTTTGATGCTTTATCCCTATGTGGATGACGTGATTGAACAGGGCGAAGAAAAAAGCTGGGTGATGACGGTCATCCAGACTTTTGATCCTGCTTTTAACGAGGAAAACAGCATGGACAAGGAAAAAACGAGTCACATTACTGGCTGGATCGAGAAAATCCACAGTGAATTGCTTAGATTTGAGTGAGGATAGTTTACAAATCAGCCTGAATATTGTATGATATGTAAGTATGTTCAATTAATATGTGTAATAAATCGATGGCAACTGGGCTAGGTTATTTCCGGAGACATCCATTTATGACGTTTAAAATAAAATCAATGTCGGAGGTTAATTGTAATGGAAACAAATTTTGAAAAAACAGGACCAACTACTGGTCGCTTAGAATTTACGATCGATCAGGAAACAGTAAAAAACGGGTTGGACAAGACCTTTAAAAAAGTTCAGAAAAACCTGAATGTACCTGGATTCCGTAAAGGACGTGTCCCTCGTCGTATTTTCAACCAAATGTACGGGGAAGCTGCTTTATATGAAGACACACTGAATGATCTTCTACCGGATGCTTATTCTAAAGCACTTGATGAAGTGGATGTTGAACCAGTGGCTCAGCCAAACATCGATATCAAATCTGTCGGCAAGAACCAGGACTGGGAATTAGTTGCTGAACTGACGTTGAAGCCTGATGTTGAATTAGGTCAGTACAAAGACCTTGATGTCATGAAACAAGACAGAGAAGTATCAGAAGAAGAAGTTGAAGAAAGCATCGAAAGACGTCGTCAAGGCATGGCAGAACTGACGATCAAAGAAGAAGCTGCTGAAGAAGGCGACACGGTCGTCATCGACTACGAAGGATTCAAAGACGGCGAAGCATTTGAAGGCGGCAAAGGAGAAAATCATTCTCTAGAGCTTGGATCAAATTCTTTCATCCCAGGCTTTGAAGAACAGCTAGTCGGCGTTAAAGCTGGCGACGAAAAAGAAGTCAACCTGACTTTCCCTGAAGAGTATCACTCAGATGACTTAGCTGGAGCAGATGCAACATTCAAAGTTAAAGTCCATGAAGTGAAATCAAAAGAGCTTCCTGAACTGGACGATGAATTCGTCAAAGACTTAGACGAAGATGTCGAAACAGTCGATGAGTTAAGAGAAAAAGCGCGCAAGGAACTTGAAGAGCGCAAAGAATCAGCTGCAAACGATGCCCGCGACGATGAAGCAATCAGAAAAGCTGTTGAAAATGCGAACATCGAAGAAATTCCACACGAAATGGCACATGAAGAAGTGCACCGTCAAATGGAAATGTTCTTGAACAATCTGAAACAGCAAGGTATCTCAGCTGATATGTACTACCAGATGACTGGTTCTACTGAAGCTGATCTGCACAAACAGTTCGAAGGCGAAGCAGAATTCAATGTCCGCACAAACTTAGTGTTAGAAGCGATCGTTGAAGAAGAAAACCTTGAAGCAACTGAAGAAGACATGGAAAAAGAAATTTCTGAGTTAGCTGAACAATATAATATGGAAGTTGAACAAGTACGCAATGTTCTTTCTCCACAACTTTTAAATAGAGATATTTCATTGAAGAAAGCCATTGATCTGATTACATCAACGGCCAATGAAGTATTGGAATCTAAAGAAGATTCTGACTCTGAATAATTTTAGAATAAAATGGGGGATGCTGACAAAGCATTCCCGTTTTTCTTAATAGGAAAGAAATGCACGATGAATAAATTGGAAACGAGGTGACCAAATAAATGTTTGATGATGAAGAACAAAATGGCAGCATTTCATGTTCATTCTGCGGAAAATCACAGGATCAAGTGAAGAAGATCGTCGCTGGTCCCGGTGTATATATCTGCAATGAGTGTGTGGATCTGTGTCAGGAAATTATGGAAGAAGAGTTCAGCAAGCAATCGTTCGACGGTGATATGACTGTACCTAAGCCCTTTGAGATCAGAGAGATTCTGAATGAATACATTATTGGTCAGGAGTCAGCCAAGAAGACCTTATCCGTAGCGGTTTATAATCACTACAAGCGGATCAACAGTATGGCTGTTCAGGATGACGACGATATCGAACTGCAGAAAAGCAATATTTGTCTGATCGGTCCGACCGGGTCCGGGAAGACATATCTTGCTCAGACACTTGCGCGTCTTCTGAACGTACCGTTCGCGATCGCTGATGCTACGAACCTGACGGAAGCCGGCTATGTGGGTGAAGACGTTGAAAATATCCTGCTCAAGTTGCTTCAGTCTGCTGACTATGATGTAGAAAGAGCTCAGCGCGGGATCATCTATGTGGATGAGATCGATAAGATTGCCCGTAAATCAGAAAACGTCTCGATCACGCGTGATGTCAGTGGTGAAGGTGTACAGCAGGCACTCTTGAAGATACTGGAGGGTACAACTGCCAGTGTTCCTCCTCAAGGCGGAAGAAAACATCCGCATCAGGAACTGATCCAGATCGATACGACCAATATCCTATTTATCGTCGGCGGTGCCTTTGACGGTATCGAAGCGATCGTTAAGAATCGTTTAGGGGATAAAGTCATTGGTTTTGGTGCGTCGACTCAGCGTAAAGATGCTGAAGAACAAGGCAGCATCATGCAGCAGATCATTCCGGAAGATCTCCTGAAATACGGACTGATCCCGGAATTTATCGGCCGTCTGCCTATCACTGCTGTTCTGGATAAACTGGACGAAGATGATTTAGTCGAGATCTTGACCAAGCCTAAGAATTCACTCGTCAAGCAGTACAAGAAACTGCTGAAGATCGACGATGTCGATTTGGAATTCGAAGAAGATGCGCTGCGCAGCATCGGCAGAAAAGCGATCGAGCGTGACACAGGTGCGCGAGGACTAAGATCGATCATTGAAAGCATCATGATGGATATTATGTTCGAAGTGCCGAGCCGATCAGAAATCAAGAAGGTCCGCATCACCGAAGAAACAGTTGAAACAAAAAAACATCCTGTTTTCTATAACGAAGACGGAGAAATGGTCAGTTAAATCGGCCGTAAATTAAAAGATCCCTCCTTTTCCGATCAAAGCGGAAGAGGAGGGATCTTTTCACTTTTTACTTGTAAAAATAAGATAAATCGCTGGCGATCGTCGGATAAGCGAAGGTGATGTCTCTAAGTTCTTCTGCTTTTATCTCTTTATTGATAAGGATGCTGAAGTAGTTGATCAACTCGTCTGCCTCGTTGTTCAGGCAGCTGGCGCCGACTAAACGACCTGTTTTTTTGTCGGTAATGATCTGTGCTTTAGCTATCGGTTCATTTGTTCTGCTGTAACTGAACCAGCTGGTCGCGTCGATTTCTGAAAGATCATACGTGTCCTTCTGCGCTTCTGCTTCTCCTTTAGTCACGCCGACCTGAGCCAGCTTAGGACGGGTAAAGACGATCGTCGGGATACTTGGGTAATCGATCGGTCCATCCTGTTCATCTGTAAGCAGTGAAATGATATAGCTGGCTTCCAGGCTTGACACAGGGGTCAGTTTAGGCTGGTCCTTGGACAGGACGTCGCCTAGTGCATAAACATGGGGATTGCTTGTCTGCAGATGGTCATTGACCTGGATCCCTTTTTTATCGTATGCGACACCCGCTTTCTCCAAGTTCAGTTTATCGATACTTGGTACCCTGCCGGTCGTTCCAAAGACAAGAGCTGTCCGAAGCGAAAAATCG
>Ga0194138_10001428_pt1 | contig 11421 bp, 8 predicted proteins | sample TARM_MetaG_T2_14_FD_134022 | JGI IMG/M metagenome (GOLD analysis project Ga0194138, IMG submission 134022) | Freshwater microbial communities from Pennsylvania, USA, analyzing microbe dynamics in response to fracking - TARM_MetaG_T2_14 (version 2) | ecosystem: Environmental > Aquatic >...
AACGGAAAAGAAAAAGAATTGAAACATTATCCAGTTGTTGAAGATGGTTATATTTTACTATCCATTCAAGAATTCGCATCAATGACAGGATTGACTTACCAAAAAGATGGCGAAAAGCATATTATTAAAAATGGAAAGCACTCTATTTCTTATGAAGCTGGAGTCAAGTCGGTTATTGTCAATGGAAAAGTTACAGATGTTGGTGCACCGTCATCGTTAAATGATTCTGATGTCTTGATGGGAGATGTTTCACCGCTGATTGAAACTTTTGGATTTGAAATGATATGGGATGAAGAAAATTCAACAATCATATTAACAACAAAATAGACGTTTGTATCGGGTGGTAATCCAAGGATTATCGCCCTTTTTTAGTTTAATCATTTAAATCGCTCAAATAACGTTGATATTATCAAAGGTAGCCAATTTAGTGGAATAATTCACTACCTTAGTAACATAACATATAAAAGAAACGAAACTGAAAGGAGATATATGAAATGAACAAAAAAACTGTTATTATAGGATCCGCGCTATTGATGTCTGGTATTTTTATGACCCAGCAACAAACTGTTGAATCTATGGGTAAAAGGGTGATACCAGATTATTTAGGAGAAGTACCAAGCGGCATGCCTGAAGCTTATCGATTAACAAAAGCTCACCCACATTATAATTACTACAAGAGATTAATGGGTGGTAAAGGAGAACCATTAATATTCAGGAGCACATATAAGGATACAAAATCAACATTTTATTCCCCAGTCGCTACAGGTGTAAACACTATACACTCACCAATCAATCGGCCAGAACAAATTAATCGTCATACCGTTAAAACAAACTACAGTAATTGGACTAATAATAAACATATCAATACCGTCAATCAATTAATTGATAAAAATAAATCAGCTCATGCTAAAGGGTATAAAAGTAAAAACGTTGAGAATAAGGGTTATTTGACTTATGCTGTTACTAAATCAACTAACAAGATAGAAACAGGGATGTTTGCAGGTAAATATGGTGAATGGCGCGCGCTGGGGTATAGTGAAATAGGTGGGGAAGTCTTAAATACACAGTTCCCGTCTGAGCACTATCAAAACCCTGATTATTTTACGGCACAAGGAAGAGATATGTCGAATTATGATCATGCTTATCGCCCTTGGGATTTCCCTAATCATCCAGGATTAAGGCACATCAATCACGGAACGTCTTATGACAAAGCAAAGAGTAGTAAAAGTAAGGAGTATAAAATTAAAGAATCAGCACTAACTCGATTCTTAAATGAACGACCAAATTTCAAGAAGAAAAATAGCAACCCAAGATATTGGATGAATTATTATAGCTTACAAAATGATCCGAGTGGCGGTCAAGCCGCTTATCTTATCGCAGTAACGCCTCGCGGTTTCTACTACACAGCTCAAGTAAGTGCTGAACCAAAGAATGTGAAGAATCTTTCGATTATTTCCCAACGTGTTTTAGATGAGAATGGAAAGGAAATACGTAAATTCACAAGAAAAAGTAGGGAAATTTACGGGAAAACAACAAAACAAACCCGACCACTTAAACCAGGAGAGAAAATCACGATTGAAACGGTCGTAAAAAATGATAGTCCTTCAGGAACTACGCAAGGTATGAATACAACAATTAATTTTGGATATAGACAAGAAAATCATCCCATCGCTTTAAGTACGATGGAAGGACAAAACTTTAAAGGGAAAGCTAAGCTGGAAAAAGGTAAAATCAGTCCTAAAAATTCCATTACCTTCAAGAAAACAATGACAGTTCCACAAACCGATAAACAGGCGATATCGATTTATTCTGAAATTCACAAAAATCACTATTTAAACCGAGACAATACAAATACAGGTGATGATATTGCTGGTATTGCTTTAGTTATGAGCAACCCTCTGGAATCTGGTGACTTTAAGAACGAAAACATTGTACTTGTTGACAAAAATGGGAAAGAAACAACTGATCCAATTCCTGGTGAGAAATACAAAATTAGATTCCGATACAAATACAATGCCAGTCGTAACGCAACAAGAAATGTCTATATTGGTGTCAATTACATTATAGAAAGAAAATTGCCTTATAAAGGACAAGATACGTATACAAGTAGCGTGTCAAAATGGTTGTATCACGAAAGACTTGAATTAGAATATGATGAGGAAAACGAAAGATATTACATGGTTCGCAAGTTCATTCCTCAAGCTGGGAACACGTATACCTTTACAACACCGAATTACATTACCTATGAAACAGGTGTGTTCAATGTGTATGGACGGTTAGCGATTAACCCTGGATCAAAAAATTACAATAAAAACACAGCAAATGATTCGGATAAAGAGTCGTTTGGGTATGATTACGACATCCAACCGAAGAATGTAACACTCATTCCTAAATCATCTTCTCATACAGATCGATCAGATAAAACGTATTTAATGAAGTTTGATGTTGATTATGATGTTGCAGATTATGTTAAGGATCATGCAGAAGATGTTAAGTTTTTAGTGAATGTTGATGGAAATGTCAAAGAAGTCCAAAAACACATTAAACAGGGTTTAAACAAGAATGTGACGATTGAAATTGATATCCCTTCAAACGGACAAAGCAAGACAGTAAATGCAACAGTCTTAGCAAACTCAGACGCGAAGGTGTACGAAGCAAACTATGTTAATAATAGCGCCAGTACGACTGCCGAGATTAAAAATGTAGGTCGTGTTAAGCCTTATTCAGGACCTCTGTCAAGAGAGAATAGTTGGTCTCAATTCATTGAAAAACATTCATGGACAAGCCAAAATAAATCATATAAAGGGTTCAATAACAATAAAACGTATACCTTCAAAGATTATTCTAATGGTCCTGTTAACACAAGTAATGTGAGTCTCAAGGAAACTTATAAAATCGATCACGTTTGGTTCCGATCAAAAACATCAACAGATTTAAAGCAAGGACCAAATAGAGATGGATGGGTTGACTTAATGGATGAAGTTGGGAAAATAAAAGCTGGATATGGATATGAGTTAAAAATCGATGTCTCATATAAAACAGATGCGTTTAGTAAACTTCCAAAACCAACATCGACATCTTGGATAAGACCTGGTGTTTCTAAACCGTCACTCCCTAATAACATTTATGTTCAAACACCTGATGATAAAATTCACTCAGTGAATGGTGACGGGAGAACAGAGTCAAACTTTGAATTCACTCGTAATGATTCAAATAACTTTAGTGAAACAGAGTGGACATTCAAAATTGCACCAAGGAGAGTCTTAGGCGTAGACACAATAGGTAAATTCTATATTGGAGAAAATGTATCTAACGGAACCTATGATTTAACTGTATTTACACCTAAAGCTGATGGTATTTTAGGCAAGATGACGGATGCTGATACTATTCTTGACAAACAATTGTTTGATCAAGCCGAAGATTTAAAAATTGAAATCATCGGAAGTGCAACGGATGATATCAGTGATCACATCACTCAATAAAAGAACACAAAAAAGAGAAGGGCGAATCAATCGCTCTCCTCTTTTTTATTTTTCGTAAACGCGTTGAACCAAGCCGGGATTTGAAAAGTGATAAATATTTCCTGCTCGATCAAATTGGAATAAGGCTTCGGGAAAAGATTTCTTTTCAAGCCGATGAAGTGTCGTGTAATAAACATTATCAGTCCCCATTAATCCAGTTAGTTTTAATTGTTGCTCTATGACTTTTTCGCTTTCAACCAAAAAGATAACACTGATATGTCTTTTCATTTCACGATGGAAAGAAGCACTGTTGCGCTTATGATAAGCTAACTTATGATGGATAGAAAATGGATTACACGTGGCGTCATCAACTAAAAATTCTTGTAATCGCCCGTTTTGAATAATCAAATTATCATTTTCGTCAATTTTGTAAATCATAAAAGTATATTCAGTGTCGGACAATAGTGGTTTTAGTTTAGTCGCATCCCTTACAGCATAGTTGTGTCGAATTCGCATAAGCTTCATGAATAAATTATGGGTACCATTAATGTTTTGCATCGTAGGGATGATTGAAGAAAATAGCGTATCTAAGAGTTCGCTTCTTGTGCCTACATGCATGTCAAAGCGTGAATCATATAAGTCAATTAGTGAATCAACCGCAGTATATCTAACCAATTCCTTTCTTTTTTCAACTTGTTTTGTGTTATCAATAATAAAAAGAACAATGATTTTCCTTGTATTTTGATCATGTTCTTTTGATCGAAGATAAGTTCTATAATTCTCCCACTTCCCCATCAACTGTGTTTTGCTTTCTGTTGCCATATCTTGTTCGAGGAATATGTCTACATCATAAAAACGTATCATTGCATCTGGACGTATTCCAAAGTAATGAGAAACGTGCTTTTCTCCATAATGTTTCCAATTTAGATTTTCATCTTTTGCTAAATGTTTAAAATCTAAAACAAATCGGTTTAAATGAACTTGATGATTAATTAATCGAGGAAGCATTTTAAGTTCTCCTGCTGTATAGTAACCTCTTTTAATGATGTTTTTTTCGTAGTCAACGATGTTCGTAGCCAATCCATAGGTATCTCGAATAATCTCAATTGCTCTATTTGTTAAGAAAAGAGCAAAACCTTCTTTGTATTCGATCTTTTCAATAAGCTCTAATTCTATAAAAAAAACGATTTTTTCTTCAAATTCTTCAATAGAATCAAACTCATCACTATAAAAATAATCAAAACTTTGTTCAATACTTAAGCACCTAAATTCATAAATCGAATTTAAAAATGAAATATCTTTTTCATCTAAATGTCGAGCTGCTTCATATGTTTTGGTTTTCATGCTGTTTAGCCCCTTTCATATCACAATTTATTTACCATTCTATGTTTTTCATTGTTTTTTCATTCTTATTTTTTGACTAACCTTATTGTTCTCTCACCTAAAAAACGAAATCCCCGAACAATACATATAGGTAAGTTCAAAATTATCAAACCCTTGTATGATAGTCATTCCATTATTAAACAGGCTGGACTTTTGAATGCTTGTTTTCGTAAAAACGAAATCCCCGAACAATACATATAGGTAAGACTAAAATTTTTAAACTCTTGTCTTAACGTCATTCAATGAATGTTAATGGATGGTAAAAGTTCAAGTTAAGATCGTCCCAGCAAAGCGAGTAGTGGAGACTAAATCATTTGATGAGGATAAAGTTGATTTAATTATTCGCACTAACATTTTAAAGTGTGATAAGAGAAAGCTTTTTTACTTCATATTACCTTGTAATCATTGTATAATGGACTATATTCAAAAAAACATAAAATTTTAACTATTATTACTGTAAAATATTGCAAAAACCTTGAAACTTTATAAACAATAGTCTATAATTAACTTATAAATAAAAAAAAGAGAGCTTCTCAGCTCCCGTTAAAAAGGTCGATTATGGATATAAAAATACGCATCAATTTTTTCTAAAACTTTACCAGTAGTTAAAATATCCATGCGATTCAATTGATAAAGAAGATTATTCCCTTGATATCTGTTCTCTGCGATACGACACATTTCTTCACAAATTTTATATCGGTTATTTTTTTCTTTGTCTGATTCGATACCCATAATTGCCTCTTTAATTAATTCTTTCGTTCCACGAGTAATTTTTACATCATTTAAATTCGTCATATAATGTTCTCCTTATGATTTATTTATTATAATCATTACAGGTGGGCGATCAACTCTACACTTCTATTATATAATATATATTGACCATTGTCAATAAAAAATGATAATTTTATAGAATTATAGAAAATATAAAAAATGTAAAAAAGGATGTGTTATCATACTGATGGATAATAATAGAGTATTAACGTTAAAAGAAAGATATCTCTCATTAAAAGAAGAACACGGAAATAACAAAGAACTTATGATGCTTGTTGACCATATAGAAGAAGTGTCTAACAATCCCAAGCCTAAAGATTACAAAGAGCTTGAGACACATATGAACGATGTTCAGGGAGAATTAGATACACTTGAAGACGATGAACGAGAACTTGTTGAAAGGCTATATCACCAGGCATTATTTTCAGCTAAAAAAGAAAGAGAAGCGGATTTATCTAAATGGGAGTTTTTCAAAGAAACAGCTAAAGAAAATGATTGGGGACCGGTCATTGACATGATTTATTTGATATCGAATAATGATGACCGTTATGAAAAGATTAGAACAGGAAGTAATGAAGTTGACCAGAAAAAAATCAATGAACAATACGAAAAAGACAAGGAAGAACTGGAGCGTTTCGAGAAAAAGTTAGAGGAAGAAATTATCCCATGGGCAGATGAAAATGTTTCTGATTACTACAAGGATTTAATTATTCGAACACTTACTGGAAGGATACGCGTGATCAACAACCGATTAAAACGCAATACTGACTTAGCTTTTGGTAATTGGTTGAAAAAAGCGAGAAAAACACAAGGAATGACACTTCAAGATGTTGCAGACAAGTCAGACACAAGTGCTTCTTATATCCAACGATTAGAAAAAGGGAAACGAAAGGTGCCAAGCCTTCCTATTGTCCAAAGCATTGCTGAAGCATTAAATGAGCCTTACAAAGAAGTTCTGAATATCATCAATGGGAATGAGGATGAACCTCAGCCGATCGAAACTGTCTTGATGAATGAAGAATTTACTTTATTAAATAAAAAAGCAACAAAAAAACAGAAAAAAATGATCATCAATTTAATCAAAGCTTCTCTCAATGTTGAGAACAAGGATCCTTACGACAACATGATGGAAATTCAAAATATTGCAAGAGAGATAAAAAGAGATATTGACATTGAAAACGAACAAGACTTAGCCGACTTCAGTAACGAATAAAGAGCAGACCATCCTAAAAAAGGGTGGTCTTTTTTTGTTATACAGGGTTAGAGCCTAAATTAAGTATAAATATCAAGTAATCTACATACTATGAATAAGTCTATAAGGAAACAGAGGAGGTAAAAGGAATGAAAAAGAAAATTTTATTCGCTTTAGGTTATCGACAATTTGAAGAAGCGTTAGAGGTAAGGTTGAAAAATAAATATGAATTAGTTGGAACAGTCACACACCGAGATGGAATCGTTAATAAAGTAAGAGAATCGAAACCTGATATTATTTTATTAAGAGAATCCATTCCAGGTTCATCAACGATTATTGATATTATTTATAAATTAAAACAAACACATAGTGGTATCCGTATTATTTTCATGTCTGGTAAGAGAGAACCGGGCGACATACTACTATCAGACCTCGTTCGATTAGGTGTGTATGACATTATTACCGGAGAACAAATTAAATTAAATGAAGTTCTAAAACTCCTTGAAAAGAAAAACACAATCAATGACGTCTTTAAATACATCCCCCAACCAAGGAATGGTGATCCTGAACCTCAAAAATCATTTAACGTGGTTGAACGTGTAGTTGAAGTTGAGAAAGATGAACACAATCAAGGAGAAGAAAACAAGCCATCAGTACCTCAAAAAGAAAAGATTGTCGTTGAAGATAAGGAAAAACCTGTTGATGAAGAAGAACCGGTTAAAGAAACTCAAGTGCCAACGCCCCAACCTTCAAAAAATCCATTAAAAGAGCAAAAAGAAGAGGGTGGCGGGTTATTTAAATCTTTCAAGAAGAAGACGTCAAGTAAAGAAGACGTTCAAACAGAAAAGGACACATTGTCTTTACCTCCAGTTAAAGATAAAATGACAATGCCTGAAATCCCTAAATCAATTGGTTCATCACAATCAATCATCCAATCAAAACAAATTATTTCCTTTGTTGGGGCAGTCAATGGTGTAGGGAATACGCAGTTGGCTTTCAATACGGCTGTTAAGTTAGCGAATGATGGACATAAAGTATTGTTCGTGGAATTGAACCCTAATTTCTCAACGATTGATACGAGCCTTCAAATAGGGAGTTATCAATACGGTTTAGACAAAGTTATTGAAAATTTACAAAATGATAATCAAAGAGATCTTGATCAATCGATTATAAAAATGGAAAAAATAAAGACAGCTAAAAACACAAGCGCAATGAATAAAAACTATAAGCGTATGCCGTCTACTTTAGACTTTATGTTATTTTCACAAGACTACCAAACCCTTGTTCATAAGCCAGATATTGAGATGAGTTTATTAAAAGATTTATTTATGCTTCTTTTATTACAAGAAGGGTATGATTACTTGGTTATAGATAGTGAACCACTTGGGAAAAGACATGAACTCATCCAAGAACTTGCAAGTATATCAAGCAAATTCTTTATCACGATCACGCAAGATGTCGCCCAAATTGGTCATGTCACACGGAACGTGATTGAGTTAAATAAGAGAATAAAAACAGATGATAAGTTGTATTATGTTTTAAACAAAGAAGTAGAGAGTGAGTGTAGTCGTTCACTAATCGAAGAATGGTTAAACAAAGAATTTTGTGCAAGTGTACCAGATACAAAATCGGACTTTGTCAATGCCGCCTTTTTAGGCATTCCATTTACCTTACATTCAAAGAATGTAGATGCTCAATCTTCTTTTGAAGAAATTAAAAACATTATACAACAGAAATAAGGAGGAAACAAAAAAATGAAAAAAAGCAGTAAAATCGCATTAACAGTTATTCAATTTGCTTTGGTTATTTTATTCGCTGGTGGTTTCTATTACGTGACTCAAAACGCAATGCAACCTGTAGGCGTTTATAAATTGTCACAAGATATCCCTATGAATTCTAAAATCGGCCCGACTGATTTTAAACGAGTAGAAGTCCCTAAGGATGCTGTTACACCTGACATGGTGACCAATATTGATGAATTAGTTGACTTGCATGCATCCACTCGCTTGTTTGCAGATCAGTACGCCACAAAAGATATGTTTGTTGAACAAGAAGAACTTGATCCTTTCGAAGTGGTTGATTTATCAAAAATGAGAAAGCTAACCATTCCTGCATCTTATGTTGACGCTATTGGTGGAAATATTAAATACGGAGACAGTATCGACCTGGTTTACGTAGATGAAGGAGAGACATCAGAAGGTGAAGTGTACACGTACTCTCGTATCTTCATGCAAGATGTCCTTGTTTATAGTGTGACAACCGATGATGGCTTCAAATATCACGATAGAACAGACAGAACAAAAGGTGCAGTGTCCTCTTCTGCCGAAGGTGAAGAAACAACAATTGAAGATACTGGCGATTTAGCTCAAATCACATTAGCTGTGACACCTGATCAAGCAGAAGAAATTGCAACACGTATGAAAAAAGGTACGATTAAAGTGGTTGGACGCTTTAACGAAAGTACAAATCAAGAGCCAGCAGGATTCATTATTGGTGAATATGAAAAAGTCTTTACTGGCAATCAATTAGCTGAAACAAATGAATAAAACTCAAAACAAAGGGATAAGGGGCTGAATAAGCCCCTTTAAAAAATAGACTGATATAGGAGGAAATAAAATGGAAAATGTCGTATTGGCAACAGGTATGCCTAATTTAAATAAAGTATTTGACCATCCTCGCTTTAGTGCTGAGTATAGTGTATCAGACACAGTTAATAGAAAAGAAGAAGTGTTAAACGTCTTAAACAAGCACAAGGGATCTATTCATATTTTAATTGTGACAGATGCTTTGCCTGGTGAGGGACTTATTTTAGAATTGCTCATGCAAGTAAAAAGCCAGCACCCAAATGTTCGTATTATATATTTAACGGCCGACCGAAAAAAGCAAAACGAAAATAGATTAAGTAGTTTAGGGATGTTGATTTTCATGGGTATTCATGACATCGTCATGAGTTCTCAATTAAAGCCTAAACTCATCTATACGACTTTGAAGAATCCAGCAACGAAAGAATCAGTGAAATGGATTACTAATCATATCAACAAGCAAGAGACAACTCAAGAGCGAGACTTGATTGAGATTACTGAAGAGGAATACAAAACAGAGGAAACAAGAAATCAAGTTGGATTTCCTAACGTGCATATGTTCTCTTCTATTAAACCAGGAACCGGAAAAAGTTTCGTTTCTGCAAACATTGCAACAACCATTGCTAAATATGGAATTAAACGTGAGGATGGACAACCACCTAAAGTAGCCTTGATTGATGGTGATTTGCAAAACCTTTCATTAGGAACCTTGTTACAAATTGATAATGATGAGTATAACCTTAAAACAGTTATGGACAAAATTGGAACGATCCTTGATAAAAAAGGGAATGTTAAGGGAACCCCGGCACAAGTCAAAGAAGTAAATATGTTTATTAAGAAATCATTTGTTCCGTATGGTCGAGTAAAGAATTTAGAAGCCCTTGTTGGTTCTCAATTAGAAATGGATAAAATTGAAAACATCAATGCTCATCAATTCTTGTATTTAATCAAGATCATTCATGAAGATTATGACTTGGTTTTATTAGACTCAAACTCAAGTTTAGCTCACGTATCAACAGTAGCCCTCCTTACAACAGCATCAAGTGTCAACTACATTCTAAATCTCGATTTTAACAACATTAGAAATAATAAACGTTATATCTCAACGTTAACAAAATTAGGAATTATGGACCGAGTTCGATACATTCTCAATGAAAACATTACGAACGAACAATTGAAGCGAGAAGGTAGTTCAGAGCAACTCCTTTATACGAGTGATCACTTAAAAGAGTCTGGTGGTTTTAATATTATTGGAGAAGTACCAGCCGTTTCCAAACCAACATTCTTGAATCACATCTATGAAGGGAGACCTATTTCTTTAGACAATGAAAAGGAAACATTGGATGCAAGATATGCCTTAGCTCAAATCGCTAACGAAATTTGGCCTATAGAGAAGTTAGATTATCTCAAACGCCAAATCGAAGAAAGACAAGCAAAGTTAGAAGAAAATCAACCTAAAAAAAGATTCCTTGGATTAGGCAAATAATATAGGAAGGGGGCGGGAGAGTTTCCGCTCCTTTTTTGTTCGACTAAAAAGAGTGAATTTTTCACTTAGGATGCATAGTATAGTCTAAAGACTAAAGAAAAAAAGGAAGGTTGATATAAATGAGTTCAATCGAAAGCACATATAAAGAGTTTCAAAATCATGCCGTTATGTTTAACAATAAAAATAGAGCCTCAAACGAAATATTGACATTTGAAGATGCACTGGAAAGAACGCAAGAAGCCATTATGGAAGATCTTGAGTTAATGAAAGATGAAGGAGTTAATGAAGAAGATAAAGACAGACCCAAGAAGAAAAGTGACCTTAGACGTGAGAAGGAACGGTATCACGAAATTATTAGAAATGCTGTTTACCGACATTCTTTTAGCGTTCTTGGATATGATGGAGAAAGCGGATTAGACAATTTCATTGACGATGTGGTTGAAGAAATTGTGGGCCATTCTGTTTTATCTAAAGCTTTTAGTGATCCACTGGTTGATGATATCTTTTGTATTGCGTGGGATACCATTTATGTTGAAAGAGAAGGTG
>Ga0194138_10001429_pt1 | contig 11414 bp, 3 predicted proteins | sample TARM_MetaG_T2_14_FD_134022 | JGI IMG/M metagenome (GOLD analysis project Ga0194138, IMG submission 134022) | Freshwater microbial communities from Pennsylvania, USA, analyzing microbe dynamics in response to fracking - TARM_MetaG_T2_14 (version 2) | ecosystem: Environmental > Aquatic >...
CTCCAGTTGCAGATTCCACAACTGTTCCCACCATCGAGATCCGCTGGAAGTAATACCGCCATTGTAACCTAGCTTAATATCGATTCGATCACCTGTTGCCCCGCCCCAAATGTCGAAGGTGAGGTCCTCGGCGCTTAGATTTATGTCCCAGTCCGGCCTAACATTGGACGGCCATTCAGTAGGGCAATCCTCCTCTTCGACTCCTGTCTCAAAAGAAATCGATGCCTCAAGGTTTATCTGTATCTGTACCCAGAGCAGGATGAAATCAAGTCTACCAGAATCGAGGTTCACGGGACCAAACTCCAAATCGTCGAGTGCGCCGTAAAGATCGACGCCGTTAACAAGACTGTTACCTGTCATAAGGTATAAATTGAGGCCTCCAAACTCTTCAATAGGATCCCTCGAAGGCCAACGCCCCGTCCCCGGATCGTAGTATCTGAAGCCGTATTCAGCCAGCAGAATGGTGGCATCAGATTGGGGTAAAAGCTGCTGGTTGATTGCGACCATTTTAGCTACTACGCAGGCGACCTGTATGCTTCAAGTATCTCCTCAAAACTTCATGCTCATTTTTAGAAAAACCGACGACTAAATTATTCATCACAACGCCGACCTCGTCACATACTTCAATGATATCTGTATAGCTTATGCCGATGCCTTTCGTGCGAAAACCGAAATAAATTTTAGCCGGACTCATAGTGTTAAACAACACACGCGCACTGTTTTCTCCTATCTCCAATTTTCCTATCGGCCCATGCCATCTCATGTTATCGACTGACATTTGCGTTAAGGTGAGCGATTCTATGATTTCAAAATTTTCACTTGAATCAATTGGCAACACCAAACGATTTATAACTTTTTTGTTTATTTGGCGATACACGAGCAAGCCCACTGAGAAGAGAGCAGCAAACCCAGCGAATAATGCCAGAATGACGAGGAGTTCTGTAGTTTCACTCATAGGATTGTATGGCGATATGTCCAGCCAGCGAAGCCAACCTCGCCATAGATGCTACCCCCATTTAGCCCATAATCAGCGTTCTCCAAAGTGCATCCACTTAGGCTGCATTCCCATTCTAAATCTAGGCCTACATTAACCTCGCCCCCCACAACACCCCGAATGAGGTCAATCTCAATGTCAAAAGGTCCACGCCTCAAACCTACTGTTGCAGAGAATCCTCCTTCTATCCTGAAATTGACGCCATTGTTGTAGTTAACAGTTACTGATTGATCACCATCGCAACCGCCTTCCCGCATGCCAGCTGCGCTAAGTGTAGCCTGTTGCGCAACTGATGCATTGATACCAACCCATGCCGAAACCGTAAGAGGCCCAGTGCTACCAGAAACGGCTGCGCCTAGAACTAAACTTACTCGAACTTGTCCGGTACCCGATAGTGACCCTTCGCGAACTTCAACAACACTGCCGTCATCGCAGCACTCGTCACAGGTTTCGATTGTTCCAGAAAGTGTAATGGATCCAGAACCTGTTATGGCCACAGGAAACCCTCCGCCTCCGCCCACGCTCAAAGATATTGAGCCTGAATGGCTTTCGCAGTTGCTGCGAGTATACATTCCCAGATAGTCAACATGACTGATAGAGTTATTTAAAAGATAGGAGTAAAGATTAATGCCGCCAAACTCTTCAATTGAATCCCTCGATGGCCACCTGCCCGCCTCCGGGTCGTAATATCTGAAGCCGTAATAATACATCAGGATGCCGTCGATCAGTGGCTTAGTAGAAAAGCCATATTCGCCCGTCAGGGTGCCAGCGATTATGTTACCGAAGGGATCATAATCAACCGACATCACGGCTGTGCCGGTACCGTCGAGCTTCTGCATGATGTTTCCGTTGGCATCGAAAATGGGATATAAGCCTCCCTCCTTGAGCAAACCGCCCACACCACCGGCTCCCTGCAAGGTGCCGCTCAGGTCGAGGCCCCAGAGGTAAGAAGTTTGAAGGGTGAGGGTCGAAGTTTGAAGCTCGAAGGTGGCAATCCGGTTCCAGCCTTCATAAACGTAAACCTCGACGGTGCTGCCATCGTCCTTCTTCACGAGGCGGCCCTGATAGTCGTAAGTAAAGTCGATGGTGGTTGTTCCGTTGGTGGCTGAAGCGAGTCGATTTTCGTTGTTCCAAGTATAAGTCCAGATGCCATCCGAGGTCAGATTACCGTCGGCGTCATGGACTGGATTCGTGGAATCAATCGCGGTGTATTGGTTCAACTCGTTGGCCGTGTAGCTGGCGGAAAACGAGCCTGTGCTGCTTTCACGGTTGCCGATCTTATCGAACGAGTAGGTCGGGTTCCATACCGTAGCGGTCTCGACGCTGTTGGTCGAAGCTGTGACTTCACTGCGAGTGTTATAGCTAAAGTCGTCGGTGCTTGCGGTATTAATCTCGCTTCCACTCTGGGTGCGATCGTCGCGGCGACCGAGCGCATCATACGAATACCCGTATTTTGAGATCGTGCTACCGGAGACTTGGTTATCTACCTCAATCAGCACGTCACGATTCGGCTCATAGGTATAATCGACGGAGTGCTGCGGAGCTGTGATCGAGGCGAGCAAGTTACTGTTCGTTTCATACGAATAGCTGAAGCTGTCGGTGCCATCAGTCACGCTCTGGAAACGTCCGTTGGCCGTGTAAGCATACTCGACGCTCTGATAAGCATCAGGATCTATGCTAGTTCCGAGCAGGTAGCCCGCAGGGCGACCCGCGAGTCCGTTGGTTTCGGTGCCGTTCTCGTAAGCGCGCTCCAAAATGACATCGCCATAAAAGGCGGATGGCAGCGTTTCTCTATTTAATCTCAGCGACGTGTCCGAGTAGTCGAAGCTACGGGTGCCGGTGGCATCGCTGACAGTGGACTGGCGACCCATGCGATCAAAGGTATAGGTGATGTCGGCGGTGGCCGCATCTTCGTAATCAACGGTGAGCAGCTCGCCGGTTGCGGCATCATATCCGTAAGTGGTATCGAGTCCTCCATTGCGTGCCCACGTGCGCACTAAGAGGCGGTTGGCGCTATCATAAGAATAGTCAGTTCCGTTGCCATCGGCGTATTCTTTGCGTGTCAGCAAACCGGTGGCCGGGGCGTAAGTCCAGGTCGTGGTGTCACCTGTGCCCGCAGTTGGTGTCGGCCAAGTCGCGGTGCTGAAATCGATGGTATCGGCAGCATCACGCCATGTAGTGAGTGTGGCGAGTTCTCCGAAGGCATTATATCCGTACTCCTGCGGGTAGTCGGATTCACCCCAAGTCTGGATCTGCCGTCCCAGCAAGTCATACGCGTAGTAGGTGGACTGGCTCAGTGCGTTGGTCACCGACTTGATCTGTCCGGCTCCGGCCACGCCGTTTCCGTAGTAGGTGAACGAAGTGGTGTTACCCGCCGCATCCGTCTGAGTGAAAACCTGGCGGGTGCCGGTGTAGTAATCAATCGTAACCGATTGGGTGTGCCGGGGGTCTTTAACTGCAATGCGTCGACCGAGCCCGTCGTAAGAGAAAGTCGTCGCGGCTGCCACGGTCGTGGAGTTTTGCTCCTTGAGGTAGCCGTTGATCGAGACACTGACCGCATCGATGGAGGAACCGGGTGTCGTCGAGGTGCGGGTGACGGTCCTGTTGGCACGGTCGATTTCAACGCTTCTGACGGTTTGATTGCCGTCGATATCCTCGCTGATCGACTCACTGGTCAACGCTCCTGAGAAACCGGAAAGGCGCCGTTTCAAGGTCGATACGTTGACGGCTGCCGCATCGTTTGCGGTCGGGTAGACCTGAGTGGTCGACAAGTCGAACCATGCACCGCTTTCAAGACTGTATATGCGCTCGGAATCCGTAATACGGTCGTTTGAGGCAAGAACCAATTGCCCGTCATCGTTTACATCGAGGCCGCTACGAATGAGTTCACCGCTGGTTCCATAAACATACAAGGTATCGGCACGTCCGGTCTCGCTCTGGCTTTCCAGGCGGCTGTAAGCATCATAGGAATATTCACGGAGCAGGACACCACCTGTAAAAGAAGGGGCTTCCTCCCGGACCGTGCGGCCAAGCAGGTCCTCCGTGCTTTTCGTGTAGCGCAGGTCTGTGGCCGCTGAAATATCTTCAACACCTGCGTAAGTTGCATCTACGGCATCCACACGTGTCCACATGAAGCCATCTGGATTGACACCGTAAGTGTAGTATTGAGGGACGACACCTGTTCCGGTAACGGATTTAACACGACCATCCAGATACTTGGTGGTGATTCGGGTCGAACCGTCGGGATTAGTGACGGTGGTGATCCGACCTCCGTCACTATATTCGTAGAGCGTCTCCATACCGTTGACATCGACAGTGCGAGTCTTCCGCTTCACCCGGTCGGTCTCATTGACCTCGGTCATACTCAGCGTACCGTCGAGATTCTGAATGAGCACTTCCGCAGCCGTGCACCCGCAACCTGTCGCGGCTGTCGAGTAACTGTAATACTTGATGATGTCGCCGACTCCTGCGGCGGTCGAGCCAGTGATGATCTCAAATTCTTTGCGGTCCAAAACATCGAAAGTGGTGTTTACGGTAAGACCGGTTTCGTCCACCTCAGTCACCGCTTTACCATGCGAATAGGTTGCGGAATAGGTCACGCGCCCACCCGTTATGCCGTCGAAGCGGCGGCTCTCCGTCTTATTGCGGTCGGCATCATACGAGTGCGCCAGATAGTAAACGCTCTGGTAGTCTGAACCATCAAAGACAAACATTTCGTCTCGGATCAAGTTAGCCGATGCATCGTAGGTTTTCTCCCGACGTGTCGACTTGTAAGCGACACCGCTCGGGGCATCCGCATGGAGGTGAGTTTCGGAAACCACAAAGTCACCGTTGCCGTTTTCAGTGTAATCGAACTCTTGGATCGCTCCACTCTCGCTGGTGCGCTTTTTGACGCGACCGGAACGTAGAGCCGTTCCGCCTTCGGCGACTGTTGCGTAATGGATGGTCTCGCTACGCAAGTTAGCCGCGTCGCCATAGGCACTGTTTTGTGCGGTGGCACGTTCACTCACTTCAAAATATTGCCCGTTGACGTCGCGGTAGTAGGCGTTCCAAGTGACGGAACTGACTATGCCCAAAATGCTGACGGTCTCGGTACGAGCTGAGTCCGGCTGCAACGAACCGTCATCTGCCGAATCGACCGGGGTATAGCTGTACTCAGTCGCTTTAGCCAGTGCCGCCATTTGAGAGGCGGTTGCTTCTTCATCAAGCGCCACATCCAACCATGATTCGACTTCAAGAATTTTGCGCTCCTCGCTGTCATAATCGAACATGTGCCAAGTTCCATCCGGCTCAACTTTGAATTTCATCTTTCCTGCGTTCGCACCATCAGCGTAGTAGCCGTAGCGTGTAATCATATTCGCTCCGGTCGGATCGACGATTTTCTCAACCAGCTTGAACGCGTCGGCGATACGCTCGCTCTTTTTGATCACTTCAGAAAGGAGGCTGTCGTCTCCGTTATAGATGCGCTTCACGTCAGTCCGTTCGGTGCCGTCTTGGCTTTCAACCAATTGGGCCTCTTCTCGGCGCAGAAGCGTGAAGGTGCCTGAGATAACTTCGCCGATACGAAGTTCCCAAAGGTCGTTGTTGGCAAAATACTGGAATTGCCACTGCGTCGTGCGACCATCCCAGTAACGAGTGATGATAGCCTCGTCGATGTCTTGGCTGTCGTAAGCCGGATTGACGACATTAAAACGCTTGGTTGCGTCGGTAATAGGATCGACGCCTGAGTTCAACTCGTAACGGTCGGTCGTCGCATTGTAAGCGAAGTCTCCTGCTTCATAGAAACGGATCTCGTACTCGAAGTCAGGGTCAATCACATGAAAGTCAATCAGGCCTCCCGGATAAGCGATTTGCACGATTACGCCTTCATCCCGAATTGTATCAACATCCTCGAAAGTGGAGACACGGCCATACTCGTCGACTTCTTCAATAGCTTCTCCTGTCGCATAGTCCAAGAGGATGTAAGTGCCCTTGTTCTTGTTATTTAAGCGGACGTATGTGGGAGCCGCATCTACAATCGGATCGCGATTGGCATCGAGCATCTTCAGTTCGTAAACTTTCCTCACTGAGCTGTCGATGGCTACACCAGTATCGCTGCCATCGGAAACTCCATAGGCTCTTCCCTGCCCGCGGCGGTTGGCCACGGTGATGGTCACTTTTTCGCTTGCAGTAAAATCACCTTCAATCTGTGAAATGTAGGAGCCTGCAGGAGAGAGGTAATCCAACCCTTGGAGCGTGAACATCGTCAGACTGGGTTCCTCGTGGTGGAAGCGCAATGTCCCTGTCCGCAACTGGTCACCATCGGCAAAGCTAGGGAAACCAATACTGAACTCCACCGAACTCGCAGAAGAGCTGCCGCTACCGCTACCACTGCTGCTACATTCGCAGGGATGGTCGTCCGCATAATCTGTGCAGTCGCACATGTCCGCACAACTATCGTCGTCACAACAGTCGGGATCGTTGGTTGCAAGGAGACAAACCGGTAAAATGCCCCCGTAACACAATGCTATAAATGCTAAACGACTTAGTAGTTTCTTCTTTTTCATGTCTTGGTTAAATTTGAAATGGCACCCTCTGCCGCCTTACGAAGGCGAAAATCCAAGCTTCGGGTCAGCTTTTTCAGTTCGGTTAAATCACTCTCGTCTCCAGCGTTGCCGAGCAAAGCGACTGCGGAGACTCGCAGCTGCATCGGCATGGATTCATCCCCGGCATATTTGCGAGCCAGATGAACCGCTTTTTCACTGCCGGAGAGTCCAGCAACCTGTAATGCAGTAACTTTATTTGCCCCAGCGAAATCGGGGGACTCAACCACATGCTCAGCCAAACTTGCTACTTTTGAGGGTTCTACCAATGGAGCATCCTTTTTCGATAGACGGTAAAGTCCAAGCAAGGCACTGCCGGAAAAGGAAATCCGGGTGTCGCTTGCTTTCTCGATAAGCGTATTCAGACATTGCCTCGTGCTCTCTTCGCTGAGCGAGGCTTGCTCTAGTGCAAGAGCCAGTTTCTGTATGCAAAATTCGCGCCAGAGCAAATCGGCATTTTCATCGGCCACGACCTCCAAGATCGCAATCGTGCAGGCCTCCGTGTGCGCTGGTTGCTGAATGAGCCAATCCGCTAGGTCGTTTTGACGCACACGCCCGATAGCCACTTCGTCCTCAGGGAAAGTGTGGCGCAAGAACTCAAGGCAACTCGTTAAGACCTCTGCGGATAAGGGCGCATCGAAATCATCTAAAATCCGTTTTCCCTCTTTCAGAGAAGTATTGCTTGCGAGATAGCGTTCCACTGCCTCCGAGGCACAGACAGCCCCAGCCAGCAGCAAAATGCTCGCAGAGAAAAGCGATACGTATCTGAGGTAACCCAACATCCTTAAATCTTAGTTCCAATAGCCGTATCTGCCTGAAATAGTTGATAATTATGGCAACCATTACTGGGCAGATCGGCAGGAACCGTTACTCGAAAGCGGTAGCGACCGACCTCATCCAGTTGGTCTGCGGTAATCCACTGGTCGATTCCTCCATCTTCGAATAGCACTCCCGCACTGATTGGGGTCAAATGGATTTGGAAGTCGGGTGGGAAATCGCCGCCAAGCGCAAGCGTAAACTCGACCAGCTCAGTTCCGTCAGCAAACACTTCAATGACACGGTGTGATCCACCAAACAGGCGGCTATAGTCCATAATTGAGCTGACCTCAACAATATCGACCACGGCACCCGTGTCTGGCAAACGCGCCACAATTCTACCATTTACCGGAGACGCGGATAGCAGATCGAACTCTCTCGATGAAGCACCGAACAACTCGCTCAACATAATATGGCTGTCTGCATCAACAGTCACCGCTTCTGGAAGCCGATCCGGCGTCCACAGACGCTCGAAATTGACCAGCGCAGCCACAGTTGCTCCCAGCTCAACATCAACAGCCTCGATTCCTAAAATTGATTCGTAAACAGTTCCGTCATTTTCGCGCCACGTTGCACGAACATAATATTGTCCCGGCTCATCGAAGCGAACCGTGCTGACTTCGTCGCCCTTCAACCCGAAACCGTCAAGAAGGAGCACAGAGGTCGGGGGGGCGCTGGAGACCGGCAGTAAATCACGATCCGGATTCGTGAATGGAACACCCGAACCGTCTGCATGCAGCAGTCGCTCAGCAACCACTGCATCCCACGCAGTCGAAATCCCCTCTGCAAGGAAATCGGAAAGAGCAACCGAATCAACTGGCGCGGTGGTCAGATCCACGTATGCCTGACGACCATTTGTAGCAGTCAGTACATCTGCATCAGGGGCCTTGAAAACCTCAAAATAGACGCCGTTCACAGGGGCTGCATCCGATGCGCCTCTCCAGCCAATGAGGAGGCTGTCGCCGGGGCGAATGTATTGGACATCAACAAGGGACAAATCCGCAAAGTCAGCAATGGCCCACTCCACCGATAAACTCTCTGAAATAGCTTCATTATGTGAGCTGATTGAGAATGCGTCTGCGCCATCCTTGGCTCCGAGAGGCAAATCTACGTGGAAACTGTCGGAAAGCGCTCGATTTGGGGTGAATGCGGTAGCATCACTGTCCCGAACAATGGATACCAAATTCAGATCATACGCTTTGCCATTCAGATTGTAGGGCGATACATAAGAGCCAATTAAACCGCTTTCGTGTAGGCCAAATTCATCTGCCATTTTGTTAGCTTCCCAAGCTTCCGCCTGATTCGTGTCGACGAATTCCAACGGTGATAACGCAATAGAGTCGATACGCACGGACGCGCCTTCTTCGATGGGAATCCACTCGAAGCGGACGCTCGAATTGCCCACAGCCTGCCAAGGCAACCAGAAGCTGACCTGTGTGGCTTCCGCGTGAACCGCATGAACAGCAGCTTCACCGACAAAAGTATCACCTAGATAGGCAAGAATCCGAAACTGGCTTGCATCGCGAAACTCATTTCCTTCGCGCACGTCGAGATCAAGCCGGTAATATCCGGGTGTGTTGATTTGAACCGAATACTCAAGGCTTCCCCTGTAATCGAGAGCGACAACAGAGCCATCACTATTTGCGCGCCATGTCCCTGCAGACTGGGTGAATGCCGATCCGTCGCTAGAATAAGAAGCCTCGCCAATAGAGATGGCGTCGGCAACCAAAGGATCGGTGCCAAGCGAAATCAATTCGTCATAGTCAGATAGCCCATCGCCATCCGTATCCGCTGAACTCAGCGATGTGCCAAAGGCGAGTTCTTCATCGTCCCACAAACGATCTCCATCCTGGTCTGCCTTCCACTCAACGAAGGTGACATCAACCGCCCGAAGCTTGTTTTTCGAACCAGTATCGAGGAAGGCCCCAACCAGTAGAGTTTCACCCAAGGCTTGAGAGTAGGAGCCGACGAGCACCCAGCTCTCACCATCATGGGAGGCATAAGCAAGGAGGGTATCATCCAAACGCTCAAGCCGCATCCAACGATCCCCTTGAGTGCGGTAATTGTGTTTGATTGTTTCCAAATCGGAATTAACAGCCACTCGTCGGTGATATCTGTAGTAGCGGCGGTTTGATTGGGATTCCAATCCAATGAACTTCGAAGCTGTCCCGAGTGATTCACGCGCAACCAGCGCCAGATCGAAATCTTCGCTCGGGTTACCCGCATTCAATTTAAGCGTCACTGAGAAGTTCCCAGTGGCAGCCTTATAAAGGAATTGTCCACTATCGCCGCCACTGCGCAATCCACTTCCAGCCCCCTCAAAGAAGAAACGGCCAAGATCGAGTCCGGACTCAAAGCCGCTTGCACCAGATGCGCCATTAATCGATGCCAGAGTAAAATCAGACAGACCGAGAAATTCTCCGGCAGCATTCGCCTCCAAAGGGTCGCTGGAAAAGAGCCATAGCTCCATATCATCGTGATAGCCATCACCATCAGTGTCGGTACTATGTGGATTAGTCCCTGCGGCAAACTCATCAGCATTGGTCAAACTATCACCGTCTGCATCGAGGGCAGAGTCGTTCACGAGTAAATCGAGGCCGTTTTCGTATTCCCAGAGATCGTCCATGTTGTCACCGTCCGTATCGGAGGAATAAAGGTCGCTTCCGAGCTGTCGCTCTTGATCATTGAGCAAGCCGTCACCGTCGAAATCCATGTTGGCTGGTTCAGTATTGGCAAAGCGAATGTCGTCAAAATATGCGGTTGCCGCCTCGAAATCGGCTGTGGCTTCTTCTACCTTCGCTTGTAGTGCTTTGAAACGGGAGAAGGTGACCAAATTTTGGTCACGGAAAGGCAAACCATCGGCCACTATCACTCCGTTGAGGCAAAGCGTCCAGACTTGATCAACATAGTCAAAATACAGGGCGTATTCATTCCACTCGGTGAGATCTGCACTTGTCGTAAATGTGCCCCAATTCGCGGAGACATTATCCCAGACAGCCAAGGTCGAGGCCGAGGATGCGCCAAAAGCACCTGCAAAGCTATCGGTGTCTGATTCGAGGGTAGGCAGATCTCCCGCAATCAACTTGGCGCGAAAGCTGATCCAGACGCGACGAAGCTCACCCATGCCAGCCATGCGTTCGAGAACGGTGTCCGTAGCAGGATCGTCGAAAATCGAAGCTTCTTCAAGCGTAGTGACTTCGTTTTGTCCCGATGCCGTCCATCCGTTCTGGCCGGCCAGGACTCCAGATGTATAGCCCTCCGAGACAGCGAATGAGGTCGTCCAAACGTAAACGTCCGAGGTGACTTCGATCGGCTGCGCTAAGGTGGCGTCGCCCACATTCGGATCGAGTCCCCACAAAATTTCGAGCGAGTCGGCCAGGCCGTCGCCGTCCGAATCGAATGCAGCGGGATTCGTGCCTGCCGCGATTTCCTCCGCATTGGTCGAGCCATCACGGTCGTCGTCGAGTGCCGCAGGCTCCACCGTATCGATGGAAATATCATCGACTATCGTCGTGCCAGCGGCGCTGATGCGGGAAATAAAAGGTTGTGCATGGGCGAAACCGAGACCAGCTCCAAGGCGTTCACCATCGAGGTAAAAGTCGTAGGCCTGTGCACCGTAGTCCATTTTAACGGTCACGCGTCGCCAGTCAGAGGACTGGGCGGCATCAAGCAGTTTCCAAAAACCGGAGCCATTGCCACCAGAGCCGTCGAAGACAATTGGACGGCCTTCTTCATTAAAATAATACCCAACTGCCGCATCTCCTGCGAGATCGGGCGACTCGCTTGCAGCTGTTGGTTTCAGGTAGAGGTCAATCCAAACGACCGACTGGCCAGAGCCGTCAAGTGCGTTTGAGGCAGAAGTATCACCGTCCAAAGATAAAGCAGACGAGCCGCCCCACACATCCGTGCTTTGAATCTCGGCACTGGTTCCATCCACCGTCCAGTTACCCTGCGTCCCGAGCGAGCCAGAAGCGTAGGCTTCAAAATCTTCAGTGAAGGGCAATGCGCTCAAACTATATACA
>Ga0194138_10001430_pt1 | contig 11412 bp, 18 predicted proteins | sample TARM_MetaG_T2_14_FD_134022 | JGI IMG/M metagenome (GOLD analysis project Ga0194138, IMG submission 134022) | Freshwater microbial communities from Pennsylvania, USA, analyzing microbe dynamics in response to fracking - TARM_MetaG_T2_14 (version 2) | ecosystem: Environmental > Aquatic >...
ATCCAGTCGTGTGCATCGACACCGAGACCACCGGTCTGGAGTGGACGAAGCACAAAGTTTTCGGAGTGGCAGTATCGGTCCCGACCTGTTCCCTGGAGGAACTGATTGCCGATCCGATCAACGCCCCAATCGAGTCGACATATTTCGACGTGCGAAAGGAGGGCGCCAAGTACCGTTTGCTGAAAAAGGTCGTGCCGAACCTGCGCCGGGTTGTCAACCACAACATGAAGTTCGACACCCACATGCTGGCCAATGACGGCGTGCTGGTCAACACCAAAAAGGCCGAGTGCACCATGATTCGCGCCTGCGTGATCAACGAGCACCTGCTGCAATACTCGCTCGACGCCCTGGGCGCCAAGTACCTGGGCATCAGGAAGGTGGAGGATATCTACGAGAAGCTGGCGGCCCTGTTCGGCGGCCTCGCCACCCGCAAGGCACAGATGCCAAACCTGTTCCGAGCGCCGCCGTCCCTGGTCGGCCCGTATGCCGTCCGAGATACGGAGCTTGCCCTGCGCCTGTGGGCGTGGCAGGAAGGCGAGATCCGCCGCCAGGACCTGGGTGAGGTGTGGGACCTGGAGCGCCGCCTGTTCTCCTACATCGTCCGCATGGAGCGCCGAGGTATCCCGGTCGACCCGGACGAAGCTGAGAAGCGGGCCGACATGCTGACCACGAAAATCGACGTGGCGCAGAAGGAACTCAACAAGCTGGCCGGGTTCGAAGTCAACCCGAACCCCAGCGCCAGCATCACCAGGCTGTTCGAGCCCCGAGAGGTCGAGGGCAAATGGTACGCCAACGATGGAACCCCGCTGGGCAAGACCCCGGCAGGTAAGCCATCGCTCGGTGCCGAGGCCCTGGAATTGATGCAAAACCCGGCGGCTAAGATGGTGCTGCGCCTGCGCAAGATGGTCAAGACCCGTGACACGTTCATCCGTGGTCACATCCTGGGCCACATGCACAACGGGCGGGTCCACCCGAACATCAACCAGACCAAGGGGGACGATGGCGGCACCGGCACCGGGCGACTGTCCTACACCGGACCGGCCCTCCAGCAGATCCCGAGCCGGGACAAGGAGACCGCCGCCCTGGTGCGCCCGATCTTCGTCCCGGAGGTTGGCCACGGGTGGACCTACGGCGACCTGGACCAGCACGAGCTGCGCATCTTCCACCACTATGTTAACAACCCCAAGGTGGTCCAGTCATACCAGGAGGACCCAAACCTCGACGGGCACCAGATTGTGGCGGATCTGACCGGGCTCCCGCGCAACGCCCCCAAGTCGGGCGGTGCGAACGCGAAGCAAATGAACCTGGCAATGGTCTTCAACATGGGCGGTGGCACCCTGGCGGCCAAAATGGGGCTCCCGTTCACCTGGGACAGCTTCGAGGACGGAAAAGGCCAGGTCCACGAGTACATGAAAGCCGGACCCGAGGCCCAGGCGATCATCGATACCTACTATGGAATGGTGCCGGGGGTGAAGGAAATCGCATCCAAGGCCCGCACGATTGCCAAGTCCCGTGGCTATGTCAAGACCATCAAGGGTCGGCACATCCGGTTCCCTGGCGGCAACTTCACGCACAAGGCATCCGGCCTGGTGTACCAGGGCTCGGCGGCGGACCTCAACAAAGAAAACATCATGCGGCTGATGGACTACCTGGATTCCGAGTGCCCGGAGGCCGCACTGCTGCTCAACATCCACGACGAATACTCAATCTCGATCCCACGCGGGGCGGACTGGCGCAAGACCTGCCGTGACATGCGGGCGGAAATCCAGAACCGGCCCGAGCTACGCATTCCGATCCGGATTGACTTTTCCGAGCTGGGCGATAATTGGTGGGATGCGACAACCCGCCCAATCGTCAAGTGATGACGAATGGTTGTCATGGGGCTTGACACGCCCCATGACCCATGGTTTAATACGCACATCGGGACACGACGTCCCTCTAGAGCCGGAGAGAGAACATGAGCGTTTACACTGACAATGGTTTCCAGAATCGCAACGAGTACCTGCAGAACCTGGCCGAGGAATACGGCGTGGATCGCGACACCGTTGATTCCCTGGCCGACCTGCTGGGCGAGTCGGAAGACTTCGACGGCCTGGTTTCCAGCCTGCAGGACATGGAAGTCATCGACGACCGCTCCTACTCCGTCCCGCTCCAGACCCTGGCGTCTGCCCCGTTCTACGAAATAGAATTCCCGTCGATCCGGGACCTGCACTACCTGGCCGAACAGGCGAGGCAATACCAACCGCTGTAATACCGTGGGAGAAACAGCACAGTGAGCAATTCGCAGTATGACGAGACCAACCGTGGTGCTCTGTTCAAGAATTCTCGCAAGACCAAGGACAGCCACCCGAATATGACGGGTCGGATTAACGTGGAGGGCAAGGAATACTGGATATCTGCGTGGACCAAGACGGACCGGAATGGGAACCGGTTTCAGTCTCTGTCGGTAAACCCCGTAGAGAGTAACAATCGAAGCAACGACAATCGGACGTCTGGCGGGGACCGGGCGGATGATCACGACGACTTCGATGATGACATCCCAATGTAACAGCCAACACAGCGTGTCATAACACTTCCCGGCCCCAGGGCCAAACCAAGAGTATCAGAGCAATGACTACAGTTTCCAAGCAACAAGGCAAAGCAACCCTGATCGTTGACCTCCAGTTCGGGAGCACTGGCAAAGGTCTGATCGCCGGTCTGATCGCGGAGCGCGACCAACCGGACGTGGTTGTCTGCGCATTCAGCGCCAACGCGGGCCACACCTACATCAACGCAGCCGGTCGCAAGTACGTTCATTGTGCTCTGCCCAACGGCGTGGTGTCGCCAAAGCTCAAGTTTGCTCTGATCGGCCCAGGCGCTCAATTCAACCTCAAGCAACTGATGTGCGAGGCCCTGGATTGTGCCGACCACCTGAACGGCGCCCAGGTCCTGATCCACCCGCACGCCACCATCATCCAGCAGCACCACATCGACGCCGAAGCAGGCCCGATGACCAAGATCGGCTCGACCAAAAAGGGCTGCGGTGCGGCACTGATCGAGAAGATCCAGCGCAACCCGGCAACGAATGTGGTGGCCTGTGACTTCACACACTCAATCGCGATCATGGCAGCCGACCTCGGCGTGCCGGTCCGTGTGTGCACCGCGTCCGAGTACGAGGCAGTGCTGCAGAACGCCGAGCAGATCCTGGTGGAAGGCGCCCAGGGCTACAGCCTCGGCATGAACAGCGGTTTCTACCCGTACGTGACCAGCCGCGAGTGCACCCCGGCCCAACTGGCCTCGGATTGCCTGCTGCCCCTCAGCATGATCGGCAAGGTCATCGGCACGATGCGCACCTACCCGATCCGCGTGGCCAATCGCTACGACGAGGAAGGCAACATGATCGGTTGGTCCGGCCCGTGCTACTCGGACCAGACGGAAACCACCTTCGAGGAACTCGGGCAGGAAACGGAACTCACCACCGTGACCAAACTGCCACGCCGGATCTTCACGTTCAGTCGCGAGCAAACAGAACGCGCCCTGTGGCAGTGCCGCCCGGACGAGATTTTCTTGAACTTCGCCAACTACGCGAGCGACGAGCTGTTGCAGGAAATCCTCGAAACCGTGGACAACGCAGCAATGGGCCTGGGCCTGGGAGGAATCCGCTACATCGGCTGGGGTCCGAAGGTGACAGATGTGGTGGACGTGTCGGAACTGTGCGAGGAAGCCGCCCAGCTCAACGCCGTGGTAAACGCCGCCGCCGTGGGTGACATTGCCGCGTCTGACCTGGATGCCGCACTGGATGCCGCGTTCGAAGCCCAGGACCTGCGGAGCGCCAACTAACCATGAGCGAAGGAATCAAGTGGGACAGTGGTAAGCCCCGCCTGACCCTCGTGGACCCGGAATTTTCCGGGTCCATGGCTAAAGTCCTCCACATGGGTGAGGAACGCTACGGGAAAGGAAATTGGAAGAATGGCATTGCGTTCAGCCGCCTGCTGGACGCCGCCCGCCGTCACATCGCCGCAGTTGAGAACGGCGAGGACATTGACCCGGACTCCGGGTTTCCGCACGTCGCCCATGTCGCGTGCAACATGATGTTCATCCACTATTTTATGCAGTTGGGGAGATTTGACCTAGATGACCGCCACTACCGAAGCCGTGATTTGTCGGTGCCGAGCTTGCAAGAAAGAGAAGAACCGCGAGGAATTCGCCCCGAGCCGCTTGGCGAAGAAGGACTATCTCTGCCGAACATGCGCCAATTCGGCCCGCTGGGAGAATCGGCGGAAGCGGACAGCGGCGGGCCAACAGGAGATCCCGTTAGAGACCTCCAGCACCGCATAACCACCTGGGCCGATCGGGTTTTTCCCAACCGGACGGCGGACAATGCCCTGAGCAAACTGGTCCTGCACGAAATCCCCGAGCTGCTGCACGGCGGCCTGGATGACCCGAGCGAGTACGCGGACGTGCTGATCCTGGTCCTGGACATCGCCCAACTCCGTGGGATCGACGCGATCCAGGCGGCGCACGACAAAATGGCAATCAACGAACAGCGCCAGTGGCAGATCGACCCCCACACCGGCCTCATGCAACACATCGAATAGGTAGTTTCCACGTGGAACAGAAAGCAGTCGTTATCACGAACCTCACCGTCCGCGACGTCTACCGCGCCAGCGACACCAAGCGTTGGCAGATCGTCAAGACAGCCCGAAACCAATCTGTTGCCGAACACAGCTACCAGGTGGCGATGATTGCCGCCCGCATCTGCCAAGTCCTGGACCTGGACGAAGCCACCCAGGCAAAAGTAACCTGGTATGCCCTCACTCACGACCTGCCCGAGGTGTTGACCGGGGACCTGGCCTCGCCGCTCAAGCGATTGCTCGGCGAAGAAACCAGAAGCGTCCTGCGCGAGCTGGAAACCTCGATAGCCTTCCTGGGTCTGCCGGTCCTGCAAGTCAGCCAACTGGTCGGGGAGGTGGTGAAAGCTGCCGATCTGATCGAGGCTATCAAGTTCCTGGACGAGAACAAGATGACCGATCACGGTGCCGAGGTCCAGGCCGATCTGACCAGGCAGCTGGCCGAAATGGGTGGACCCGCGATCATGCAGGTATTGCGCGAAATCCTGTCGGGACCTTATACTACGCTGGATGACCTGGTTCGAATCCGCGCTGCCGAGGCAGAAGCTGAGTCGAACCTTGAATCTGCCATCTTGGCAGCCAGCGAGGAACCCGATGTCGAGCACCCCCGAGCAGCGCCTATGGCGTAACCGCCTCCGTCCAGCCCTGGAGAAAATACCGGGGCTGGCATATGAACGAATCGAACTGCGCACCGGCAAATCGGGGATTCCCGACGTGGTATACACCCTGGGTGGCACAGGGTGGATCGAGAACAAAGTCTCCGACAACAAAACGAACATCAGCCTGGCCGAGTGGCGCCAGGATCAACGGATCTGGACGCGCCAGCACCTGACCGCTGGCGGGTCCGTCCACCTCTGCATCGGTTGCCCCGATAGGGTCGTCCTCCTGGACCCGGCCCGGTGCATCAAAGAGAAGTCCATCCCATTCGACCACCCCGCGATCCTGGCCACCTGGCTGGGCTCCATCGAGTCCATCGAACTCGCCCGCCTGATCCGACTCTAGGAATAATTGTGTGACCATGGGGCCTATGGTACAATAACCATGTCGGCGGGAACAACTCCCGCCACCTAGAGAGAAAGAGACGATCATGGCCAAGCAAGTAAAACTGGAAGCAGGCAAGACCTACGCCACCCTGGCAAACCTTGAGCGTGCCGTTAATAAAGTCGTCGGCCTGGACGACGCCCGCTACCTGGTGCTGACCACCGAGGAAGGCCGCTTCTACCCCGTGTTCCTGTACAACGAGCGCACCTGTTCTTGGTTGCCAGCCCGAGTGGCTGATTACGGGTGGTGCGTAGTCAACTAAAAGGACCTGGACCCTGGGGAACCGGGGTCCACTACCCAGGAGGGCGAACCGATGTTTTCACGACTACTGGCCCGCTGCACGACCATTGGCTACCTGGCCTGGCTGAGCCTCGCCGTGGGCCTTCCCTGGGCTTTCGGGTCCGACCCGCTACCGCTGCCCCGGTATGAGTGCCCGTGGCCAACGACAGTGCATGGCGTTGGCTCCGACCTGCGGTCTTACGTCAAGTCCGTGGACCTCTGCCACCCCGACGAGGCGAGGCGACGGGTGGCGCATCTACGGGTACTTGTGCGCAACCATGGGGACATGGTACAATAGCTCTGTAGTCGGGCACAGGGTCCGGCACCGAGAGAGACTAGAGCAATGAGCATGATGACCACCCGCATCACCACCCGCCTGGATTCGATTGTGGCTAACTATCGCAACGGGAACCGCTCCGACGCGGCCCATGCGATTCGCCTGCTGTCCAGGGTCGAGATTGCTTTGCTGCTGACCGAAGACCAGCAACTGCCCAACGGGTTCGCGGGCGATGCCCCGAACCGCTACGATTTCCAGAAATTCGTCGTCACTGCCCTCGACGGGCGGCAATAACAGGAGCAACAAAATGCCAACTACTGAATGGTTGTTTCCAGACCGAATGGCCGCAGCTCGCACCCGCTACCAGATCCGGCAGCTCAAAAAGAGTCTGGTCGGGTTACCTCCGGAAAGGCTGGAGCTTGCCATGGGCGCCCTGGCGAGGTTCCTGCGCGAGCTGGATTCGTCCGTTGACCTGGATGACGAGGGGAAGGTCATCAGCGACGGTCCCAACCCCGACTTGCTCGAAATCCGTGATCTGCGGCCCTCCTGGGCCAAGGACCTGGCGGATGGTTACATGTGCCTGGGGGCAGCTCTCCCGACCCGCGACGGGCGCCGCACTGGTAATGCCACACTAGTTTCGGTCAACCCGGACGGCACAGCCAAGGTGCTGACCGACGCGGGCAACCGCATGGTCCTAACCCACAACGAGCTTGAGGAACTGTTCTACGAGCCGGTCTGGACCATGGACCCGAACAACGCCCCAGGGTACGCGGGAGACCTCAAACTGTGAACGAAGTCAAGGCCACCATCATCGAAGTCAAGGGCAAGCCATACAAGCGGGGCAACTCCTGGTATGTGGAAGTCCGGGCCGGTGCCTACGGTGCGTGCTTCGATCATGTCCTGATGTTCAAAACCAGGTCCGAGGCCGAGGCAGCCGCCCCAGGTCGGACATTCATGTGCTAGGAGCCGAGCCATGCCAGCACCAGACACCAAAATCCTGATCCCCGAGATTCCGGGCGAGTGGACCCAGCGCACGCGGTCCGGCCACACCAACGTGTGGAACGACTCGTGGCACAACCAGCGGGCCGAAAACCCGCTACCCGAGGTCCGCCTAGACCCGCCCGAACTCGGCCTGTACGCTGAGCGCATCGACGGCGCCTGGTATTGGGTGACCGGCTGCCACAAGTGCCTGGGGATCACGGGCAAGTGGTCGTACATCACGTGCCACGAGCACGACCGTTGTGTTTCATGTGGAACGCACCGCACTGAGCTGACCGAGATACCCTGGGGCCACCCGGACGGGTTTCGTTGCAAACCGTGCCAGGATCGCATCGACCTGGAGGCGAAAACCAAGGCCCTGGCTGCGGCTGCGGAACGTGAGTGGTCCGAGGACGACACCGAGTACACCAGCGAGATCCTCTGCCCACACTGCGCCAGCGAGCAATGCTCGGACGAACGGTCGGACACGAATGAGGCCGAATGTGACACCTGCGGCGGCACCTACTCCCTGGAGCTGAGCTACTCGGTATCGTACACCACCAAGAAAGTCAAGCCCCCGCTGCCCTGATCGTTTCCACGTGGAACAAGGCCCGCCATCGAGCGGGCCGCATTTGTATGTGTTGCAATATATTGTGTAACCATGGGGGCTATGGTACAATAACCATGTGGTCGAGACACAAGGTCCCGACACCTAGAGAGATAGAGAACATGAAAAACGCTCAAGAATTCGCACTCCGCTCCGTCAAGTCCGCAGTTGCCGCCGCTCGCGCCACCCTGGAGAAGTTCGCCACCGACCTCCTGGCAAGCCCGGCCTACCACATGGCCTGGAGCGACAAGGCGTTCGACGCTGCCGCCATGATCGAGCAGGGCGACATCGTTCTGGCCACCTTCGACCGCATCATCGAGCTGGGCGACCTGGACGAGTCCCAGGCAATCCGCACCATCATTGGTCAGCTGACCCGCGACGTGATCCAGGCTTCCCGCCACGCCCCGAGTTCCTCCAGTGTCAGCGCCAACGCCATGGAGCTGGCCACCCGCCGCGCTAAGGTCCTCCTGATCGAAATGCTGGAATTCGCAGCCTGACCAACCAGGCCCCGGCGACGGGGCCACCCTCCTGAGGTGTTACATGAGAATCAAGAGTCTTAAGGGGTCAATGGGCCGTGATCCGTACGGCAAGCTCGAATGCGAGCACTGCGGGGCCGAGGACGAGCTGCGGGGGTGGTTACGACGACGGCCATTGGCACAACCGCGTGCTGCCCGCGTTCCACTGCAAGGGTTGCGGGGCCAACCGTGCGGGCGAACAACCGTCTCCCGAGGTGACAGCCCGCAACCAGGCAAACGGCGTGAACGGAATATGACGGAACATATTGTGCAACCATGGGGCCTATGGTATAATAACCATGTGGTCGCGGGATCAACCCGAGACACCTAGAGAGATAGAGCCATGCAAATTTTCACTCTGAACACCCTGGTTTCCACCCTGAACAGCGCCCTGGTCAACCTGGGTGGCTCCGCCAAAGCGGCCTACGAAGTCGTGCCCGAGTGGCGCGGTGCGATGGTCCAGGTCAACAGCATCACCCTGGTGGTATACCAGGACGAGCAGGACCACTCCTGGACCGTGGACGTGATCGATGCCGAGGGTTGCCCGGATGTCTACGGCTTCGCCGATGTCTACGAGGCCATCGGCTTCGTGATCGCCACCTACCTCCGCCTGGTCTGACCGACGCGGGCCAGCGCACGGAATAATTGCGCTGGCCCCATGGTTGTGGTACAATACGCGTGTGGTCGGGGCATAGGGTCCCGGCACCAAGAGAGAATAGAGCATGAACGAAGAACTCCTGATGGCCATGATGTCCAAGGCCCTCCCGCACACGGAAGTGAAACTGACCCAGGAGGTCGACCCCGAGGGGCACGGCGTCTGCGCCATGGTCGGGGACAAGGGTGTCAGCGTCTACCGCGTCAAGGGCGGATGGGTCGTCGAGAGCTTCGACCTGGAGACGGGTGAATCCCAGATCCAGGGCGAGTACCAACACGCGGTGACCGCCATCCAATCGATGGTCACTTTGATCTAACCAACCAGGCCCCGGAAACGGGGCCGCCTTCCTGGAGTACGTGGAATGCGCCTACTGAACATAGCTGTGTCGGTCTCCTACATGAACAACGACGAGGAGCGCACCGCCGTCCTGGTCAAATCCCGCGAGCTGGCCGACAGCCTCGGCATGGTCCGCGATAACAAAGATGCCATGCCCGGCCCCTGGGTCACGGACCATTACTCGTACGTCAAGCCGGACGAGGCGGTCCAGTTGATGCCGATGGAGAACCTGGAAGTCAAGATCCTGTCTTCCCGCGAAATCGACACCGGCCCGGATCTGATGCAAGTCGCGTCGGAATTGATGGGTCTCCAGAAGCTGCCCCAGGTGGGTGGCGGTCAGGAATTCAACCAGCGGATCGAGGTCCACACACCGGGCAACGCGATGCTTGCGTTCAACGAACTGCGCCTGGCCGAGGACATGTGCACGGACGCCCTGCAAAACATCCTCGACGAGGGCTGGCGCGTGATGGCTGTGTGCCCGCAACCGGACCAGCGCCGACCCGATTACGTCCTGGGGCGGTGGAACCCGAACCGCGAGGCGGGGCAAATGGGCCAGGGTGCGAAGCGCTGACGAACGGTATATTGTACGCTTCCCCATGGTTGTGGTACAATAATCGTGTGGTCGGGGGATAGGCCCCCGACGACCGAGAGAGTGAGAGAACAAATGAAAGTCATCAAATGCGCCGCCAAGCCCTACACCTATGTTGGTGAGATGATCCGCCTCCCTCGCCCCGAAGCGAAGTTCTGGAGGGTCTACAAGATTGTGGATGGCAAGGCATACGCGAAGCCTGCAGGCTTCGGTACTGACCCACGCGTCGCTTGCTGCTAATTCCCGATCCTGACAACCGAGAGAGTGAGAGCAGCAAATGGTCAAAGATACCAAATCGTCGCACCTGGACCTGGAGAACATGCTCCGCGAGATGCTCGGCGGTCGCCGCCAGGTTAAGGTCAAGGCAAAACCCGCGTCACGTGTGCCGACAATCACCGTGGTGCTGAATTGCCGCCCAAGCGACAACACCGGTCCGAGTGTGATCCTGGAGCACACTATTGCCACCATCAGCCAATTCGAGGCTGATCTGGCAGCATTCAGCGAGGCTCGCCGTTTGGGTCTAAAGCTCCCGGTGGTCCTGCGTAGGATCAAGCGGATCTGAGTGGAACGGAGCGTGTCGGAATACATTGACACGCTCCCCATGGTTTGGTATAATAATCACGTCGGGCAATGAAGCCTAGATTTAGAGACTCCAGAGAGGAAAATGCAATGGCTAACCAACTGATCAAGCGCGTATCTGTCGGCGGTTATGTGAAGGCTGACACCACCGGCACCGGCACCTGGGAAGTGGGCAAGATTGAGAAGTTCGACGATAAGTTCGTCTGGTTCGAGTCCGCCCTGGATGGACAGGAAGTCCGCATCTCCCGCCAGGAAGCCTACAAGGCGACCGCCGAGGAATTCAAGGCTGAGGCAGCCAAGCGCGTTCCGACTTCCAAAGAAATGCTGCAGGACATGACCGAGGTTCTGCCACCGAAGACCGCGAACCAGAGCGCTCGGGTTGGCAGCTACAGCGGCAAGGCCGTCGATTCGGAGCTGGACGCCGACGAGGAAGACCGTTTGGAGCAGCTCGCGGAAGAAGCGGGCGAAGCGGCCAAGTCGATCATCAAGGCCGAGTACAAAGAACGCTACGTTAAGGCCAAAGCGGCAAGCGGCAAGTCCAGCCGCCACAGCGGGGACCCCATCGCCGTGGCCCTGGAGGGCAAGTCCCTGGAGGAGTGCTTCGAATATGTCGCGGAAGCGATGGGCGAGAGCCCCGAGGATTACGCGGCACGCTGGGCGCATCTGAACGTGGGACAGCAGCGGATGTGCGTGGGCAACCGCCTCCGCACGTTCCTCAAGAAACAGTCTGCTGGCGAAGAAATGGCAGCGTCCCAGGGCGAATAAGCCCGAACCGGGAGCCTGGCGACGGGCTCCCTCAGAGAGGTCATAGAGATGCAGATTCTAAGATTGGTTCGTGACAAGTGGGATGACCGGTTCCTGGAGATGGCCAAGCTCGTGGCCTCCTGGTCCAAGGACCCGAGCACCCAGGTAGGTGCGGTGCTGGTGCGCCCGGACAAGTCGGTGC
>Ga0194138_10001432_pt1 | contig 11407 bp, 10 predicted proteins | sample TARM_MetaG_T2_14_FD_134022 | JGI IMG/M metagenome (GOLD analysis project Ga0194138, IMG submission 134022) | Freshwater microbial communities from Pennsylvania, USA, analyzing microbe dynamics in response to fracking - TARM_MetaG_T2_14 (version 2) | ecosystem: Environmental > Aquatic >...
GGACGACAAGCACAACTTCACCCTGGTCTGCCGAGACCTCTCGGAGCTGGGTGTTTACGCCAAGGTTGACAACACCACCTTTCGTCTGCTCAAGGCCCATACCCCGGGGCCCTATACCTTTATTCTGAATGCCACCACCGAGGTGCCGCGGCGTTTGCTGCACCCCAAGCGGCGCACCATAGGGCTGCGTATTCCCGATCACCAGATAACCCTGGATCTGCTCGAGGCACTGGGCGAGCCGCTGATGAGCGTGACCCTGCTGATGCCCGGTGACAGTTTGCCGATGACCGATCCGGAGCAGATTCGCCAGCGCATCGGCAAGCTGGTGGATCTGATCATCGACGGTGGCGCCTGCAATCTGGAGCCGACTACTGTGGTCAGCCTGGTGGACGGACAACCGGAAGTACAGCGGGTTGGCCTTGGCGATCCCGAGCCCTTTGGTGGCAGCCGAGAGCCGGCGTTTGATTGAACCGCCGGCAATCCGGGTATAATCGCCCGGTTGTCCAACCCACGACCATTGAACGTCATCAGGAGATACCCTTGAGTTCCGTCGATTCACAGCGCCGTGTTCTGTCCGGCATGCGTCCCACCGGGCGCCTGCATCTGGGTCACTACCACGGGGTGCTGAAGAACTGGGTCAAGCTGCAGCACGAGTATGATTGCTTTTTCTTTGCCGCCGACTGGCATGCCCTGACTACCCACTACGAAAATCCCGCACATATCGAGCAGAATGTCACGGATATGCTGGTCGACTGGCTGGCGGCCGGCGTCAGTGGCAGTGCCGCCACCCTGTTCATTCAGTCACAGGTGCCGGAACATGCCGAGCTGCACCTGCTGTTGTCGATGGTTACCCCGGTCAGCTGGCTGGAGAGGGTGCCGACCTACAAGGATCAGCAGGAAAAACTCAAGGATCTGGATCTGGCCACCTATGGCTTTCTTGGCTACCCGTTGCTGCAGAGTGCCGACATCCTGATGTACCGCGCCGGTCTGGTGCCTGTGGGCGCCGATCAGGTTGCCCACGTGGAGATCACCCGTGAGGTGGCTCGTCGCTTCAACCACCTGTACGGTCGTGAGCCGGATTTCGAGGCGCGTGCCGAGGCCGCCATTCACAAGATGGGCAAGAAGGCTGCCAAGCTCTACAGCAGCCTGCGCAAGGCCTGGCAGGAAACCGGTGATGGCGAGGCGCTGGAAACTGCACGGGCGCTGCTCAAGGAACAGCAGAACATCACTCTGGGCGACAAGGAGCGGCTGTTTGGTTACCTCGAGGGCGGCGGCAAGGTGATCCTGCCCGAACCCCAGGCGCTGCTTACGCCCGACTCGAAAATGCCCGGCCTGGACGGCCAGAAAATGTCCAAGTCCTATGGCAATACCATCACCCTGCGCGATACCAGCGACGAGGTCAGTGAAAAGGTGCGGCGCATGCCTACCGATCCGGCGCGGGTACGCCGTACCGATCCGGGTGATCCGCAGAAGTGCCCGGTCTTCCAGCTGCATCAGGTGTATACCGATGAGGCCACCCACGGCTGGGTGCAGGAGGGTTGTCGCAGTGCCGGTATCGGTTGTATCGACTGCAAGAAGCCGGTTATCGATGCGATCTGCGCCGAGCTGGCGCCGATACAGCAGCGGGCAATCGAGTTCGAGTCCATTCCCGAGGCGGTGCGGCTGATCATTGCCGAGGGTAACGAGCAGGCCCGTGAGGCCGCACGCGATACCCTGACCGAAGTACGGCAGGTCATGGGCCTGCAGTACCGTCAGTAACCCGATGACTTCGGCCACGCCGGATACTCCTGCTGCTGCGGTAAGCGCACCGCAGCAGCAGGAGCTGCCCTTTGCGCTGGTCTATGGTCAGGCAGTCACCCAACTGCCGCTTGACCTGTATATCCCGCCACAGGCGCTGGAAGTCTTTCTTGAGGCCTTCGAGGGGCCGCTCGACCTGCTGCTGTACCTGATCCGCCGACAGAACATCGACATCCTCGACATACCGGTGGCGGAAATCACCCGGCAGTACATGGAATATGTCGAGCTGATGAAGTCGGTGCATCTCGAGCTGGCGGCCGAGTATCTGGTGATGGCGGCGATGCTTGCGGAGATCAAGTCACGCTTGCTGCTGCCGCGCCAGTCCCGTGAGGGTGAGGGCGAGGAGGACGATCCGCGTGCCGAGCTGATTCGGCGGTTGCAGGAGTACGAACGTTTCAAGCAGGCGGCCGAACATATCGACAGCCTGCCGCGCCTTGGGCGTGAACTGTTTCAGGCTGCGGCCGAGCCGCCGGCCATCGAGCTGCGCCGCCAGCACCCGGAGGTCGAACTGCAGGAACTGCTGGTGGCTCTGACCGAGGTGCTCAGCCGTGCCGAGCTGTTCGAGAGTCACCAGGTTACCCGCGAATTGCTGTCAACCCGCGAGCGGATGGCAGAGGTTCTGGAGCGGCTGCGCGGCGGCGGCTTTCTGCCCTTTGTCAGTCTGTTCAGCGCCCAGGAGGGCAAGCTGGGCGTGGTGGTGACCTTTATGGCGATTCTTGAGCTGGTCAAGGAGCAGCTGGTGGAGTTGGTGCAGAACGAACCCCTTTCCCCGATCCACGTAAAGCTGAGGCAGACGGATGAGCCAGCCATTGCTTGAACAGATTCTTGAGGCCGTGTTGCTGGCGGCGGCAAGGCCGCAGCCGCTGGAGCGCCTGCGCGAACTCTTCGAGCCAGGGCAGGAGCCCGCCAACGATACCTTGCGTGCGGCGCTGGAGCGCTTGCGCGAGCAATGCAGTGGGCGCGCCTGTGAGCTGGTGGAAACTGCCAGTGGCTGGCGGCTGCAGGTGCGTGCTGACTACGCCCCCTGGGTTGGCCGGCTATGGGAGGAGCGCCCGCAGCGGTACTCCCGGGCCTTGCTGGAGACGCTGGCGCTGATTGCCTACCGCCAGCCGATTACCCGAGGCGAGATCGAGGATATTCGTGGCGTGGCTGTCAGTAGCCAGATCATCCGTACCTTGCAGGAGCGGGACTGGATTCGGGTAGTGGGTCACCGTGAAGTGCCCGGTCGGCCGGCATTGTTTGCAACTACCCGGCAGTTTCTTGACCACTTCAACCTGCGCAGCCTGGCCGAGTTGCCGCCACTGGCCGAGTTGCGCAGTCTGGAGCAGATCGAGGCCGAACTGCCCTTGCAACCGCTTCAGGCTGCCGCCACTGGAGAAACGGCTGTATGGCTCTCCGATACGGCAGTGCCTGACGCCCTTGAGCCTCCAGAGGAGGCTGATTTCGGCGAACTTCTGGAGCAACTGGGCAGTATGGAAGCCAACCTGAAAACCGACTTTGACGATCCTTTGCGCCCGTCCGCGCGCTCACAGGAGCAGGGCGAGGGTGGTGATCACGGTAGCTGAAACGGCGCTGCGCTGTTATCCTGTGCGGCTTGATTTTTTTACACCGGGAGGTGCCGCCATGAATGACCAGAACACCAACGAGCAGAGCGAAAGCCAGATACCTGTCAGCGGCGAAAAGCTGCAAAAAGTCCTCGCGCGCATGGGCCTTGGCTCGCGCCGTGAAGTCGAAACCTGGATTGGCGCCGGCCGGGTGCTGGTCAATGGCGAGCCTGCCACCCTCGGCTGCCGGGTAGACAGCCTTGATCAGATCACGGTTGACGGTCGACCACTGCGTCGCGACCTCGGTGCCGAAGTACTGCGTCGGGTAATGATCTATAACAAACCTGAAGGCGAGGTCTGTACCCGTGACGACCCTGAGGGTCGCCCCACGGTATTTGACCGTCTGCCACGCCTGAAACACGGCCGCTGGATCAATGTCGGCCGTCTGGATATCAATACCTCCGGCCTGCTGCTGTTTACCACCGATGGTGAGCTGGCCAACCGTCTGATGCATCCTTCCTGGCAAATGGACCGCGAGTACGCGGTACGGGTCATGGGCGAGGTGGACGAGGAGATGATCGAGCGCCTCAAGCAGGGCGTGATGCTGGAGGATGGCCCGGCGCGCTTTACCGATGTGGTCAGCTCGGGCGGTGATGGTATCAATCGCTGGTACCACGTGTGCCTGGTTGAGGGGCGCAACCGCGAGGTGCGTCGCCTCTGGGAATCCCAGGGCGTGCGTGTCAGCCGCCTCAAGCGGGTGCGTTTCGGACCTGTTTTCCTTGGTGCCGAGTTGCCTGTCGGTCGCTGGCGCGAAATGAAGCAGAACGAGCTGGACACGCTGTCACTTGAGGTTGGTCTGCAGCCAATGGCCCTGCCGCAGATGAAGACCGAGGAGAAGGAACGTCTCAAGCGTCTGTCGCGCAAGCCGTCGATGCACAAGGCGGCGCGTCCGTCCCCGCGTGGCAAGGGCAAGCCCGGCCGTTAAGCCGGGCGTCTTGTCCGGACGTCAATGCGTGGCTTATTCCCCGACCACGCAGTTGCGGCCGTTCTGCTTGGCCTGATACATCAGCTGGTCAGCACGTTCAAGCATGGTAGCAGCGCTTTCATCCGTTCTGCGGGTGGCTACACCCAGGCTGGCGCTGAGCGGAATATCCTGACCATCGATCGCAAACTGCATCCCGGCAATTCGCCGGCAGATGCGTTCGGCTACCAGCAGGGCCGCCTCGACGGCGGTGTTTGGCAGCACGGCAATAAACTCCTCGCCGCCCATGCGGTATACACCATCCACGGCCCGCAAGCAGTCATTGATGCAATTGACTGTGGCTTTCAGTGCTTCATCACCAATGGCGTGGCCGTAGCTGTCATTGATTTTCTTGAAATGGTCCAGATCGATAGCGATGACGCTCAAATCGCTGCGTTGGCGAATGCTGTGCTGGATCTCGCGCTGCAGGCTTTGCTCCAGCGCCAGTCGGTTGCCGGCGCCGGTCAGGCTGTCGTTCAGGGCGGCGGCAATGGCTTGCCGGTACAGCAGGGCATTGCGCAGCGGAAACAACAGGCTGCCCAGCAGGGCTTCCAGTAACTGCAGTTGCCGCTCGCTGAAGCGCTTGCCGCGGCAAAATACCACTTCGCCCAGGTAAGCGCCTTCATGGGTCATGCGGTAGCTGCAGCGATGCAGCTTCTGAACACCCAGCGCAAGGTTCAGCTTGTGTGACTCATGCCGGTATTCCAGTCCGTCCACGCCCATCTGGCCGTGCAGTTCGCGGAAAAACAACTCAAGTACCCGTGGCAGCTCCAGCGTGGTCTGCAGCAGTTGCAACAAGCGTTGCTGCATAGCTGGCAGATTGAACAGTGGCTCTGTCTTGAGCGGGTGCTGTTGTTCCTTGTCCCGCGGATGAACCAGTGCCAGGCGGGCGGAGTCGAATTCGGTGCTGCTTTCCTGAATGAATGACATGCGGAATCCTCGATGCATGCAAGCTGTTGCAATGCATAAAGCATGAACCGTGCCATCATTGTGTTTCTTTTAAAAACAATAAGTTATTGGTTTGTTTGGTGGCTTTGCGGCAAAAAAATGCCGCCGACCCCGGAAGCTGTCGGCGGCTGTCGGCAGAAAAACGGCGTTTACTGGGCGTCCAGTGCCTGGCCGTTGACGCCCTGACTGTCAGCGCCCAGCAGGTAGAGAAATACCGGCAGGATCGCCTCGGGCGCCGGATTGCGTTCGGGCGCTTCGTTGGGGTAGGCGCGGGCGCGCATGGCGGTGCGGGTGGCACCGGGGTTGACGCTGTTGACGCGGATATTGCTGGTGCCGTCCTGTTCGTCGGCAAGCACCTGCATCAGCCCCTCCAGCGCGAACTTGGATATGGCGTAGGGACCCCAGTAGGCGCGCCCCTTGCGCCCGACGCTGGAGGACAGCATGACCACCGAGGCATCCGTCGAGGCGCGCAGCAATGGCATCAGTGAACGGGTCAGCAGGAATGGGGCGTTCAGGTTGGTCTGGATTACCTGCATCCAGGCCTCTGGCTTGACCTGGTCGAGCAGCGTGCGTGGGCCCAATGCGGCGGCATTGTGCACCAGTCCGTCGAGGCGTCCGTAACTATCAAACAACTGGTCAGCCAGGCTGTCGAAGGCCGCCGCGTCGGCCTTTTCCAGGTCCAGTTCACAGATTGCCGCCGGCGCGTGGCCGGCCGCTTCGATCTGGTCATACACCGCCTCGAGCTTGGCGGCGTTGCGGCCCAGCAGAATCACCTGGGCACCCAGTTCGGCGCAGCGCAGCGCCAGGGCGCGGCCGATGCCGTCACCGGCGCCGGTAACCAGAATGATGCGGCCGTTGAGCAGGCCGGCTGGGGCGTTGTAGTCAAACATCGAAAATCTCCTGTTGGCGCAACTGCTGCAGCCAGGGCAGCAGTTCGGCGGCGTGTTGGACACTGTGATCGGCTTGCCAGGTGGCGGGCGGATCATCGCTGGAAAGATACCCGTAGAGTGCTGCTGCGGTGCGCATGCCGGCGGCGCGACCGGCTTCGATATCGCGCCGGTGATCACCGACGAACACGCAGTGTTGCGGTGTGACGCGCATCTCGCTGCAGGCCTTGAACAGTGGTTCCGGATGTGGCTTGGGCTGGCTGACCTGATCCGGACAGACCAGACTGGCACAGCGCCGGTCAAGTTGCATGGCTTGCAGCAGCGGAATGCTGAAGCGGCTCATCTTGTTGGTCACCACGCCCCAGGGCAGGCCTTCGGCATCCAGCCAGTCAAGCAGCTCGGCAATCCCGGGATACAGGCGCGTATGCATAGCCAGTTGCGCCGCATAGCGCTGCAGGAAGTCCTCGCGCAGAAGGTCAAACTCCGAGGCCTGCGGTGAGCTGTCAAAGGCGGCGCTGAGCATGCCGGCAGAGCCATCCGAGACCCGGCTGCGCACCAGGCTCTCGGGAGCCGGTGGCAGGCCGCGATCGGCGCGCATGCGCTGGATGATGTCGACAAAGTCCCCGGCGGTATCCAGCAGGGTGCCGTCCAGATCAAACAGGATGCCGGCCAGCATCTCAGGCACTGCGGCTGCAGTGGATCATGTAGTTGACGTCGACATCGGCTTCCAGCTTGTACACCTTGGTCAGCGGATTGTAGGTCAGGCCGGTGATGTCCTGCAGGTCAAGGCCGGCGTCGCGGGCCCAGTTGCCCAGTTCGGCCGGACGGATGAACTTGGCGAATTCGTGGGTGCCGCGCGGCAGCAGGCGCAGCACATATTCGGCGCCGACAATGGCGAACAGGAACGACTTGGGGTTGCGGTTGATGGTCGAGAAGAACACCTGCCCGCCGGGCTTGACCAGGGTTGCGCAGGCGCGGATCACTGATGAGGGATCCGGCACGTGCTCGAGCATTTCCATACAGGTCACCACATCGAAGGCACCCGGCATTTCCGCTGCCAGCTCCTCAGCGGTGGTTTGCCGGTAGTCGACCTCGACACCCGACTCCAGCTGGTGCAGACGGGCAACGCCGAGCGGCGCCTCGCCCATGTCAATGCCGGTAACACTGGCGCCGCGCAGGGCCATGGCTTCGGCGAGGATGCCGCCGCCACAGCCGACATCCAGCACCTTTTTGCCGGCCAGGCCGGCACGCTCGTCGATCCAGTTGGTGCGCAGCGGATTGATCTCGTGCAGCGGGCGGAATTCGCTGTTGCGATCCCACCAGCGGCTGGCCAGGGCTTCGAACTTGGCGATTTCCGCGCGGTCGACGTTAAGACTCATCGGGTTGATCCTCTTTTTTGATCCGGGCGGCCCAGTTGGCCACCTGCTGGTGGATGTCGGCGGGCAATAAGTCAGTGGCCAGCTGTCCGTTGTTCAGGCGTCGGCGCCCGGCTACCCAGACATCACTGACCTGGCGCGAGTTGCTGCTGTAGAGCAGGTGCGACAGCGGGTCGTAGACCGGCTGCAACAGAGGGTCACCCAGATCGATCAGCGTCAGGTCGGCCTGCTTGCCCGGCTCCAGTGAGCCGATCTGCTGTTCCAGGCCGAGGGCGCAGGCACCGGCCAGGGTTGCCATATGCAGGGCCTTATGCGCCTGCAGGGCAGTGGGCTCGCCGCTGACGGCCTTGGCCAGCAGGGCAGCGGTACGCAGTTCGTCGAGCAGGTCCAGGTCGTTGTTGCTGGCAGCGCCATCGGTGCCCAGTGCTACATTGACACCGGCCTGCAGCAGTCGCTGTACCGGGCAGAAGCCGCTGGCCAGCTTGAGATTCGATTGTGGGCAGTGCACCACCTGAACATCATGGCGGCTGAGCAGCGCCAGATCACTGTCATCCACCTGGGTCATGTGTACTGCCTGCAGGCGAGGGCCCAGCAGGCCGAGGCGCTGCAGGCGCTGCAAGGGGCGTTCGCCGTACTGTTGCAGGCTACCGGCTATCTCGTCAGCGCTTTCATGCACATGCATGTGGATCGGCAGATCCACCTCGTCGGCCAGCGTGCGGATGCGCAGCAGATTGTCATCGCTGACCGTGTAGGGCGCATGCGGCCCGAAGGCCAGGCTGACCAGTGACTGGTGGCGCAGCTCGTCGTGCAGCTGCAGGCCCTGCTGCAGACCGCTGGCACAGTCGGGCACGCCGGGGATTGGATGGTCGAGTAACGGGAAGGCAATCTGTGCCCGTATGCCGCAGTCGATCGCGGTCTGTGCCGCGATGGCCGGATAAAAGTACATGTCGGCAAAGCAGGTGGTGCCGCCACGCAGCATTTCGGCAATCGCCAGCCGCGTGCCGGTGGCAACAAAGTCGGCATTCACGTGGCGACGCTCGGCCGGCCAGATGTGCTGCTCCAGCCAGGTCATCAGTGGCAGATCGTCGGCCAGCCCGCGCAGCAGGGTCATCGCCGCATGCCCATGGGCGTTGACCAGGCCGGGGATCAGCAGGTGGTCCGGGCGTTCGCAGCGTTCGCGGACCTGCAGGTCCTCACAATGGGCGACTGGCAGCAGGGCGACAATACGACCCTCGTGCACGGCCAGCGCATGCTCTTCGAGCACCACGCCGGCAGGAACCACGGGAATGATCCAGCGTGGCACGATCAGCAGATCGAGTGGCTGGGGCAATGGAGTGATGGGCAGTTCGACTTGATTCATGGTTGCGCAGTATACCCGCAGGCGTGCACCAGTACAGATGCTGCAGCATGATTGCCGCAGTCATGCTGCCGAACAAGCCCGGAACGCGGATGCGGCGTATACTCGCGGTTTTTTTGCGGGAGTCGGACATGGCTGTGGGCAGGGGAATGCGGGAGGTCACGCTGGATGTGGTGCCCTTGTACTGGGACGAGGCGCAGGCGCGACTGATGCTGCTCGATCAGCGGCGCTTGCCGCATGCCGAGGAGTGGCTGGACTGCGCCAATGCGGCTGAGGTGGCGCGCGCCATTCGTGAGATGGTGGTGCGCGGTGCGCCGGCGATCGGTATTGCCGCCGCCTACGGTGTCGCTTTGGAAGCTCTGGCGTTGCAGCATAGCGATAATTGGCCAGCCGCCCTGCAGCCAGCCATTGATCAGCTGGCTGCCTCACGACCCACGGCGGTGAATCTGTTCTGGGCGCTGAAGCTGATGGGTGAAGCGCTGCAGCGTCACGCCCGGCAGGCTGACCTGCCACAGCGCTTGTTGCAGTTGGCGGAGGATATTCATCAGGCCGATATCGAAGCCAACCTGAGCATGGGGCAACTGGGTGCAGAACTGATTGCCCGTCATGATCGCCATCCGCAGCGTCTGATGACCCACTGCAATGCCGGTGCCCTGGCTACTGGCGGCTATGGCACGGCGCTCGGGGTGATCCGTGCAGCGCATGCGGCGGGGCTGGTGGAGTGTGTGCATGTCAATGAGACCCGGCCCTGGTTGCAGGGCTCGCGGCTGACGGCCTGGGAGTTGCTGCGGGAGGATATTCCGCTGCAGCTGAATGTTGATTCGGCGGCCGCGCACCTGCTCAAGGCCGGGGATATCAGCTGGGTGATCGTGGGGGCCGACCGGATTGCCGCCAACGGCGATGTGGCCAACAAGATCGGTACCTACGCACTGGCGGTGCAGGCCATGCACCATGGTGCACGCTTTATGGTGGTGGCACCGACCTCGACCATCGATATGCAGCTTGATTGTGGTGAGGATATTCCCATCGAGGAGCGCGATGCGGAGGAATTGCTGGTTCTGAATGGTCAGCCGCTGACAGTGCCGATGCCGGTGTGCAATCCGGTATTCGATGTCACGCCGGCTGATCTGATCGATGTTCTGGTCACCGAAAAGGGCATTGTCGAGCGGCCTGATGCCGATTCCTTGGCGGCCTTGATGAGTTGTGACCGACTGCACTGAAGGGCAGTCGACAACTCCCTGTCAGAGCGTGTCTGTGGTATGCTTCGGCGCTTTGATCGATGCCGTGGCCGGTCGTGGGCGAGGCCCCGGCCAGCACCGCCGCAGGCGGGTCGGGCCGGGCTGGCGTGGTTTTATCAGGGCAACAGTATGCCGACAATAAAAGGAATGCCGTTTCATGGGTGAACTGGCCAAAGAAATCCTTCCCGTCAATATCGAAGACGAGCTGAAACAATCCTACCTCGACTACGCCATGAGCGTGATTGTCGGGCGTGCCTTGCCGGATGTGCGTGACGGACTGAAGCCGGTGCATCGGCGCGTGCTGTTCGCCATGAGCGAGCTGGGCAACGACTGGAACAAGCCGTACAAGAAGTCCGCCCGTGTGGTCGGTGACGTGATCGGTAAATACCATCCGCACGGCGACTCGGCGGTGTACGACACCATTGTGCGGATGGCGCAGAATTTCTCCATGCGCTATCCATTGGTCGACGGCCAGGGCAACTTCGGCTCGATCGACGGCGACAATGCAGCCGCCATGCGTTACACCGAAGTGCGCATGGCCAAGCTGGCGCACGAGCTGCTGGCCGATCTCGACAAGGAAACTGTCGACTGGGTGCCAAACTATGACGGCACCGAGCAGATTCCGGCCGTTCTGCCGACCAGAGTGCCGAACCTGCTGGTCAATGGTTCCAGCGGTATTGCCGTGGGCATGGCTACCAATATTCCGCCGCATAACCTGACCGAAGTGGTCAACGCCTGTCTGGCGCTGATCAGCAATCCCGAGCTGGATGTTGATGGCCTGATGGAATACATCCCGGGCCCGGACTTCCCCACGGCCGGCATCATCAACGGTCGCGCCGGGATCATCGAGGCCTACCGCACCGGTCGCGGGCGCATCTATATCCGTGCCCGCTGCCAGATCGAGGATATCGACAAGGTCGGTGGTCGCCAGCAGATCATCATCAGCGAGCTGCCCTACCAGCTGAACAAGGCGCGGCTGATCGAGAAGATCGCCGAGCTGGTCAAGGAAAAGAAACTCGAAGGCATTACCGAGCTGCGTGACGAGTCCGACAAGGACGGTATTCGCGTGGTCATCGAGCTGCGCCGCGGGGAAGTGGCCGAGGTGGTACTCAACAACCTCTACGCACAGACTCAGATGCAGAGCGTGTTCGGTATCAATATCGTCGGCCTGCTGGATGGCCAGCCGCGCATCCTTAATCTCAAGGACTTGCTGGAAGCCTTTATCCGCCACCGCCGCGA
>Ga0194138_10001434_pt1 | contig 11400 bp, 8 predicted proteins | sample TARM_MetaG_T2_14_FD_134022 | JGI IMG/M metagenome (GOLD analysis project Ga0194138, IMG submission 134022) | Freshwater microbial communities from Pennsylvania, USA, analyzing microbe dynamics in response to fracking - TARM_MetaG_T2_14 (version 2) | ecosystem: Environmental > Aquatic >...
ATCCCAGACGCTCCCTCCGCCCCGTGTAGTCCAAAGCCCAACAAATCATCAGAGGGGGCAAAAACGACGCGCCGAGATACTGGATCCGCAACCAGGACACCATCGACTCCAGCCCGACGACCCACAACTCCATCCCGTATCCAAAGGCCCAGAGCGACAGACAAATCAGAAGCCCCTCCAAAGATCGCCGTCCCTCGAACTCCAAACCGCCGTTCAGCCACGCCACGAACAGAAGGTTTAGCGCCGCGGCCAGAACACACGAAAGGATGAACAGATGCTCGATCATCGTAAAGACCTTTACATCATCAAGAATGCCTCAACGCCCACATTAATTCAAACGTTTTAATTAAAGCGGGCCAATTTTCGTTTTCGGTGCCTCGAAAATCCATGGCGACTTCGTTGATGTTCACAATCAGAAGATCGCGGGCATCCCTGGAGAAAAAAGTCCTAATCATATTCTTACTTGCGAATATACGCAAACACGTATATAGAAGAACCATGGATCGACTTCTTCAAGTGTACAAATGCTTCTGCGACGAAACCCGTCTCCGGATTCTCAACCTGCTCCGCACCTCCCCCCTCTGTGTCTGCCACTTGCAACACGTGCTCGACGTCTCCCAGGTCAACGTGTCCCGGCACTTGGCCTACCTGCGGAAACACGGCCTCGTCCACACCACCCGCCACCGCAATTGGACCATTTACGCCCTGCCCGACACCCCCCCGCCCGAACTGGACCTGAACCTCCGGTGTCTCCAGGACCTCGCCGTCCGGGAAAGCGTGTTCGTAAACGACACCAACGCCCTCCGTGACCTCCTGAAGGCCCGCGACGTGCGCGAACTTCTCTCCGAAGGCGGCTGCCCCCTTCCCGCCTCCGCCGTCCCTCGCCCATAACCAATGACAATTGACCAATGACCCATGACTCCTACCCCATGACTACCCTCAAACTCTACGATCCCCCCCTCTGTTGCTCTAGCGGCGTCTGCGGCCCCTCGGTCGACCCCGTTCTGGTCCGCGTCAACGCCGACCTCCAATGGCTCAAATCCAGAGGCGTCGCCGTCGAACGCTACAACCTCGCCCAGCAACCCGCCGACTTCGCCACCAACCCGCTCGTGCGCGAACGCCTCCAGGCCAAAGGCGAGAACGCCCTTCCCCTCGCCTTCGTCGACGACGAACTGGTCGCCGCCCGCTTCTACCCCACCCGCGACCAATTCGCCCGCCTCCTCGGGCTCGACACCGAGGACACCGAACCCGCCTGTGACTCCGAAGGATGCTGCGGATGACTGACTGGCTGCACAATCCACCCCCCATCCTCCTCTTTACCGGCAAAGGCGGCGTGGGAAAAACCTCCCTCGCCTGCGCCTCCGCCGTCTCCCTCGCCGACGCCGGAAAACGCGTGCTGCTCGTCAGCACCGACCCCGCCTCCAACCTCGACGAGGTCCTGGAGGCCTCCCTTGACATGGAACCCTCCGCCGTCCCCAACGCCGACGGACTCCAGGCCATGAACATCGATCCCCTGGAGGCCGCCGCCCGTTACCGCGCCCGCATGGTCGATCCCCTGCGCGGCGTCCTGCCCGAGGAAAGCCTCCGGAACATCGAGGAACAACTCTCCGGCGCCTGCACCGTCGAAATCGCCTCCTTCAACGAATTCACCCGCCTCATCGGCGAAGACGACACCCTCGACGCCTACGACCACGTCGTGCTCGACACCGCTCCCACCGGACACACCCTCCGGCTGCTCGCGCTCCCCGCCGCCTGGAACGACTTTATCGCCGACAACAAAACCGGGTCCACCTGCCTCGGCCCCCTCGCCGGACTCAAGGAACAGCGCAAAACCTACGCCCGCGCCCTGGAGGCGCTCCGGGATCGCGACCGCGCTCGGATCGTCGTGGTAAGCCGACCCGAAGGCGGCGCGTTGCGGGAAGCCGCCCGCGCGGCGGACGAACTTCGCAAAGAGGGCATCCACGGACTCTGCCTCGTGGTCAACGGCGTGTTCGAGGCCGAAGACAGCGACGACCCACTCGCCCGTTCCTGGGCCGAGCGCGCCCGAAACAGCCTCCAGGCCCTTCCGCCCGCCCTGGCCGATCTCCCGCAGTACCGACGCCCCTTCCGCCCTGGCGGACTCATCGGCGCGACCGCCCTCCGGGAATTCCTCGCCGACGCGCCCCAAACCGCGGAACCCGGCCCTCCACCCGAACTGCCCGACCATCTCGACCTCGCAACCCTCGTCGACCAACTCGAAGCCGACGGTCCCGGCGTGATCCTCACCATGGGCAAGGGAGGCGTCGGCAAAACCACCCTCGCCGCCGCCATCGCCCGGGGACTGGCCACCCGCGGACATGCCGTCCATCTTTCCACCACCGATCCCGCCGCACATGTGGCCGAGACCCTCGGAGAGGGGCTTCCCAATCTGGAAGTCGCCCGCATCGACCCCCGCGAGGAGACCCGACGACACGTCCAACACGTGCTGGACACCGCGGGCGCCGACCTCGACGACGCGGGGCGCGAACTTCTCGAAGAGGAACTCCGCTCCCCCTGCACCGAAGAGGTCGCCGTTTTCCAGGCCTTCGCCCGCACCGTCGCCCACGGCAGAGACCGATTCGTCGTACTCGACACCGCCCCCACCGGCCACACCCTGCTCCTGCTCGACGCCTCCGAGGCCTACCACCGCGAAGTCCTGCGCGACCGGGGCGAACTCCCCGAAGAGGTCGCCGACCTCCTCCCCAAACTGCGGGATCCGGCCTACACCCGCGTCCTCCTCGTCACCCTTCCCGAAGCCACGCCCGTACACGAGGCCGAACGCCTCCAGGAAGATCTGAAACGAGCCGGATTGACCCCGCGCGCCTGGATTCTCAACCAAAGCCTCGCCCGCGCCCGCCCTCAAGACGACCGCCTGCGCATCCAGGCCCGCCGCGAGGCCCGCTATATCCGGGAGGCCTCCGACCTCGCCCAACAACTCGTCATTCTCCCCTGGCAGGTCGACGAACCCACCGGCGCCGACGCCCTGGACCACCTCCTGAACACGGCCCACTGAACCCGGTACACCGAACACCGTCCCCTAACCATTGACCAATGACAACTGACTCCTGACCAATAACTATTAATCCCTGACCCCTCCACCCCATGCTCAACCTTCTCTTCCTCTGCACCGGAAACTCCTGCCGCAGCCAAATGGCCGAAGGCTGGACCCGCGCCCTCAAAAGCGACGCCATCCGCGCCTACAGCGCCGGCATCGAAACCCACGGCCTCAACCCCAACGCCGTAAAGGTCATGGCCGAGGCCGGCGTCGACATCCGCGACCAAACCTCCCAACACATCGACGAATTCCGCGACGTGCCAGTGGACGTCGTCGTCACCGTCTGCCACCACGCCCACGAGACCTGCCCCTGGTTCCCCGGCGACTGCCGCGTCGTCCACGCCGGTTTCGAGGACCCACCCCGCCTCGCCCGCGAACTAGCCGAAACCGGCGCGTCGGAAGAACAACAACTCGACGCCTACCGCAAAGTCCGCGACGACATCCGACGATTCGTCGAGAGCCTGCCCGAGTCCCTGGACACCCTCCCGTCCACACCGCGCCATTCCACCCCGGAGACCCCATGACCTCCCACGCCCCCTTCCGCATCCTGTTTCTCTGTACCGGAAACTCCGCCCGGAGCATCCTGGCCGAGCACCTCACCCGCTCCCTGTTTTCCGACCGCTTCGACCCCGTCAGCGCCGGATCCGACCCCAAACCGGAACCCCACCCCGACGCCCTCGCCGTTCTGCGGGAGGATTTCGGCATCGACCCCTCCGACGCCCGCAGCAAATCCCTCGACGAATTCCGGAACACGCACTTCGATTTCGTGATCACCCTCTGCGACGACGCGAAAGAAAAATGCCCCGTCTGGCCCGGACAACCCGTGCTCGCCCACTGGGGGATGAAAGACCCCTCCGACGCCCCGGAAGGAGAACGCCGAAAAGCCTTCCTCGAAGCCGCTCACCTCATCCGCCGCCGCATGGAACTCCTCGCCTCTCTCCCATTCGACAAACTGGACCGCCTCCGACTCGAACTCGAAACCCGCTCCATCGGCTCCACCTGCTGAAATTCGTTTAATCGAACGACATCTCCACCTTGCCGTCCCGCAACGTCAACCGGGCGGCGAACGGCTTTCCCGCCCGCGAGGTGAAATCGTCGATACGATCCGTCGCCCCTTCTTTTAAAAGCTGACGCACCATGGCCTGCGTGATATTCCGCTTGGCCACCGTTTTCCAGATCAACAACGGACATCCCTCGTCCTGGTTCGTGCAAACGTAGACCTTCGACTTCGCGACCACCTGCCCGCCGCACACCGGACAGCTTCCCAGCGACTTCTCTCCCTTCCCCGCCTTTTTCCCCTTCACCGGTTTCGCCTCCACCGATCCGTCGGACTTCAACATCAACCGCGCCAAGCCCGGCGAACCATCCTCCCCTTTCACCGGCGCCGGCCGCAGTGTATGTCCCAGATCGAGCATCTCCCGCGCCCGTCCCGCGTCGATCTCGGCCCCTTGCACCTGTTTCCACAAGACAAACCTGCACCCCTCCTTCCACCGGCTGCACCCGAATCCCCGCTTCCCCTCGATCACCGGCGCCTTGCACAACGGACAGGGTCCGAATCCGCCCGCCGTCTCCGCCTCCGGCGCTCCGCTCACCAACTGCCGCGCGTGCTCCCGAATGCCCCGCATGAACGCCTCGGGATCGCCCTTCCCGAGTTCGATGTCCTTCAATTTCGCCTCCCAGTCCCCCGTCAACTCCGCGGAACGCAAACTCGCGTCCCGCACCAGCGTCAACAAATGCCGCCCCGCCTCGGTGCTGATCAGTCGCTTTTTCTGACGCCGCACGTACTTCCGCCCAATCAGCGTTTCGATAATCGCCGCCCGCGTGGCCGGAGTCCCCAACCCCCGCTGCTTCATCGCGTCCCGCAACGCCTCGTCCTCCACCAGTTTTCCCGCCGTCTCCATCCGTTTCAGCAACGAGGCCTCCGTGAACCGCTTCGGCGGCTTGGTGGATTTCGTCACCACCTCCGGCTCGTGCGGCCCCGACTCCCCCTTCTCCATCGGCGGCATGACCTGATCGGAATCCTCCCCGTCCGACTCCGCCTTCGTTTTCTTCTTCTGCAAATGCGGATACAAGGCCTGCCACCCCCAATCGCTCACCACCGCGCCCCGCGCCCGAAAGATCTCCTCCCCCACCAGCGCCTTCACCGTGGTCACCTGTTGCAGACACGGCGGATACAGCGCCGCCAACAACCGCCGCACCACCGCCGCGTACACCTTTTCCAGCGGACCCCGCAACCCCTCTCCAGACTCCATCGTCGGCAAAATCGCGTGGTGGTCCGTCACCTTCGCGTCGTCCACCACCCGCTTCCCCGGCTTCAGCTTATCCAGATTCAGCGATTCCACAAACGGCCGGTACGCCTCCGGCAGCGACCGCAACAACCCCGGCAATCCCGCCGCCTCCCCTTTCCCGATGTGACGGCTGTCCGTTCTCGGATAGGTCAGCTTCTTCGCCTCGTACAACTCCTGCGCCAGTTGAAGCGTCTGGTCCGCCGTGTACCCGAACCACGTGTTCATGTCCTGCTGCAAACTCGACAAATCATACAACTGCGGCGGCGCGATCCGTTTTTCCTTTTGCTCCACCGACTGCACGACCAGCGGCAACGGCTTCAGCGTCTCCATCAACGCCCGCGCCTTCTCCTCCGAATCGTACTTCACCTTCGGTTGCGTGAACCGCGTCTCCCGGTACGTCGTCACCAGAACCCAGTACGGCTCCGGTTTGAAGTTCTCAATCTCGATGTCCCGTTCCGCCAGCAACGCCAGCACCGGCGTCTGAACCCGTCCCACGCTCCACAACAAATTCCGGGATCCGTATTTCACCGTGTGATACCGCGTCGCGTTCAGCCCGATAATCCAGTCCGCCTCGCTCCGACACCGCGCCGCCTGGAACAGGTTGTCGAACTCGCGCCCCTCCCGCAACTGGTCGAATCCCGCCCGGATCGCGTCCGGCGTCAGCGACTGCAGCCACAACCGCCGAAACGGTGTCTTTTCCACTTTCGCCCATTGCTGAATATAGCGGAAAATCAATTCCCCCTCGCGACCCGCGTCCGTCGCGCACACCAACAGCTCCGCCTGCGAAAACAGCTCCTCGATCACCTTCAACTGTTTCCGGGCTCCCTCGTCTCCCCGCGCCCGCAACGCGAACGTCTCCGGCAACAGCGGCAGGGTCTCCAGCTCCCACCGTCGCCAGGCCGGATCGTACTCGTGCGGCTCCTGCAACTCCACCAGATGTCCGAACGCCCACGTCACCGCCCAGCCATTCCCCTCCAGATACCCCGGACACCGCCGATCCGCCCCCAACACCGCCGCCAGCTCCCGGCCCACCGATGGTTTTTCCGCCAACACGACTTTCATACCCCACCGCTACCCCAACCACCACAAAAGTCGAGCCCCGCCCAAATCCTTCCATCCAAAAGGGGAGATGACCAAAACCGTCGACAAACACGTTGCTCGAGTTGTATCCGGTGATGGATGCAACACTTACAGACAGAACCGTGTGCGAACGATTGTCCTCAAAGACCCCACTCAATGATGAAATCTCCGTGAAACAGGCTCCGGAGGAGCCAACGCGTGAAGCCCGAGGGCCATGCCCCCGGGAGACTTCCAGAAGAAAAATGGGCGCCCCGAGAGGGGTGCGTTGGAAAACGTGTCCACAAAGGTCTCATTCAAATGAGATCACCGGGAATCAGGCTCCGGAGGAGCCAACGCGTGAAGCTCGGGGGCCATGCCCCCGAGAGACTTTGATAAAAAAATGGCGCGCCCCGATAGGGGTGCACGCGAGGTTTCGGACATGAGGACGATTTTAGTCATGCACCGGAACCCCACTTGAACAGGCCTTCAAGCTTGATTTCCACCCCTCATCCCCTATGTCTAATCCGCTCGGAGAGTAACTCAGCCTGGTAGAGTGCCTGCTTTGGGAGCAGGATGTCGCAGGTTCGAATCCTGTCTCTCCGACCATTTTATTGAAAGGAGACTGGATGAGAACCTCGGTTCGACTACCGAGGCAACGGGAGTGCCGAGGGAGCGGCCGCAATCGCGGCGCCCGAAGGGTCAAGGGCCGGGGACGGCCCGATGCAATCCTGTCTCTCCGACCATTTTTTATAAAAAAGGGCGAGACAGGGTTCGAACCTGCGAAGCAGCGTTCGAAACGGAACGAAGTGGAGTACGCCCGCGCGAAGTCGCGGGAGTGGAGCGAAGCGAAACGGCAATCCTGTCTCTCCGACCATTTTTCTAAAAATGGGCCAGACAGGTCCGCACCTGCGAAGCGGCGTTCGAAACGAAGGGCGGGCGGAGCCCGCGAAGGCCGTCAGCCGCGGAAAATCCGCAGACTGACCACCTCGTAGGGACCAAATGCCACCTTGCCGCCCGATACCTCGTCCGCCTGGTCCTCGGCCAGGCGGGTTTGTTCCGCCGACCAGCCATCGGCCAGCTTCACCGAAACGGTTCCGCTGCGTCCCAGCACCTCGTGCAGTCGCAGGATCCAACCGCCATCCACCGGTTTGCTCCAGGCCGGAACCAGGCTTTCTCCGCCTTCCAGTCCCAGCAGACCCGCGTCCGTCGGGGCCGAAGACCGCAACACCGGCATGTACAACTGGTCCGCCAGCGCCGCCGCGGTTTCCTCCCGGGGCTGCGATCCACAGAAACCACCCACCGCGTAACGGATCACGTGACGTCCCAAATCGGAACACTCCTCCCGTTCCCCGCCGTCCCGCAGCGTCGGCGTGTGTTCCGAGGTCTGAACCCCCGCCACTTCCGTCACCGGCACCGAGCGCACCAGCGACAGGCCCAGCAGCCCGTCCCGACACGAGAAACCGTACTTGTTCTCGGTGACCACGCTCATCCCGTCCGACTGGCTGTCGTCCATCACCGTCACCCACCGGTTGGCGCAGCTTTCGAACATCGCCTCGTCCGCCAGATCGCCCGGCTGTTGGGAACGCAACACGCTGTTGAACGGCGTGCCGAATCGCGCGTACCGGCCCCGGTACCGCGTCGGGAACATCGCCTTCAGCAAGGTATGCTCCTCCCGCCAGTCCAGCTCCATTTCCACCTGCAACACCGGCTGGGCCGGATCGATCCAGTACCGAATCGTGGCGGTGCTCTTGTCGCCGATCGTCCGCTCGAACGCCAGACCCACGCCCCGCTCCGGCGTCCACGCCACCCGACCCGCGGTCGTCTCCACCGGGCGTGCCAGATGCAGCGTCTGACGATCAATATCCCAGGCGTCGAACTGGTGCGGCAAATCCGGATACGTCGTCAGGCTGTTCATCACCCCGTCCGTCGCGACCTCTTTGCCGTCCACCCGCAACGAGGCGATTTCGCCCCTCTCAGTGAACGTCGCCGCCACCCGATCCGTTTTCAATTCCAGCTCCGATACCGCCGCCGGAATTTCCGTCGCCTCCAGCTCCTCCGGATTCACCGAAGCCAACGGCGGCAAGGTCACCACCCCGCGCGCCGTGCTCACCTTCCGGGGCATCGCCAGCAGGTTCGTCAGACAGCTCCCCTCGCCCAGCGACCGCGCCGCCGTCTCCAACGCCTTTTCCGCCAGGCCGTTCAACTCCGGAACCCCCTCCTCGTACACCTCGTGAATGCTGCTGCCGGGAATGTAATCATGGAACTGACTGAACACCAGCCGGCGCCAAGCGTGATCGTCCACCGGCACGGCCCCGGCCAACGCGTTCGCCGCCTCCTGCGCCATCAGCGCCCGTTCCAACCCCCGGAACGCCTCCTTCAGATCGCCGTGCGTCGTCACCGTGCCCCGGTGATACTCCAGATACAACTCCCCCTGGTATACGGGCAGGCGGTTTCGAACCTTTTCCAGCCCGTCGTAAAATTCGTCCAACCGCCCCCAACGGGTGGAGGGCACTCCGGCCAGCGACTTCATGCGGCGAACCCGCTCGCACATTTCCGGCGTCACCCCGCCCCCGCCGTCGCCCAGCCCGGTCGGCTGCAGGTACGCGTCGTGCACGTCCGACTGACGGTACTCCTCCGCCGCCTGGCGCACTTCCTTCGGCGTCGCGTTCTGATTGTACCCCAGGCCCTGGGTCACATGGCACAGCACCTCGCTACCGTCCACCCCGCGCCACACAAAACTGCTGTGGGGAAACAGATTGATGTTCGACCACGTCAGCTTGGTGGTGAAAAAGCGGTCCACCCCGCACTGCGTCATGATCTGCGGCAGACACCCGCTGTAACCGAACACGTCCGGAAGCCACAACAGATCCGAGGATTCACCGAACAGATCCCGGAACCGTTCCTGCCCCACCAGAAACGACCGCGTCAGCGCCTCCCCACACGCCATGATCGTGTCCGACTCCACGTACGTCGCCCCCACCGGCTCCCACTTCCCTTCGGACACCCGCTCTTTCACCTCCTCCAACAGCGCGGGGGAGGTGCGGGCGATCGCGTCGTACGACGCCGACTGCGAATAGGCGAACCGGAATTCGGGATACTGCTGCAACAACCGATTCATCGAGGAAAAGGTGTGGCGCGCCTTGTACTCCGCGTTGGCTTCCGTCCACAGCCAGACCAGATCGATATGGGCGTGGCCCGTCAACACCGATTCGACCAGCGAGTCCTCACATTTCAACGCCTCTTTCGTGCGCTCCAGCGCCGCCCGCAGTCCTTTCAAGCCGCCCTCGTCATACGCCATCACCGCGTCGTCCAGCAACCGGAGCAATCGGCGCAGCAGCGGCGACACCACCTCGATCTTCGATTTGTTGCCGAAGCCGTAGGTATGGAAATCCTTGAGGCCCGGCGTGCGCTCCGCCTCGTCCATCACCAGATTCTTCAGCACGTCCAGATCCATCAGACACTCCCAGGCGTCGTCGTCCCGCGCCACCACCCGGGCCCGGGTCAATCGGCTCCCCTCCGGCTCAATCCCGCCCTGCGGAGGCCCCCACAATCCACTCTGCATACACAGAGATTCCATAAAACCCTCGCGAATCCCCTCCGGCAACGGCACCTCGAAATGCGCCACGTCGAACCCGTAATATGGCACCCCGTCCAGATACAGCGTGCCCTCGCCCTGATCGTGCCACTGCAGATACCGGGTCCGCCCGTCGGCCGCCTCCGGAAACGCCAGCTTGAACCAGCGGGTATGCATCAGCCGCCCCCAGTGGAACGGAAGCTTCACCTTCCGATAGGACGCCGACGCCGCCTCCTCGTACCCCAGCCCGTCGATTTCCTCCTCCATAAACGACACCTCCACCGGCTGAGGATCGAGCCAAAGCTGCTTGCGTAACCGCTCTTCGGTCCGGTGAACACGCGGAAGGGTCAATTGCAGAAACGGATGCGGAGTATCAAACATATCGGAACCTCGGGAAGGAAAATTCGAAACGGCGGACTCGGAACAGAGCCCGTTACAAAATTTTACGCAAAAGCGCAAAAGATTTCGCGCCCACTATTCACCCGACAACACTCCCCACCACCCGACATTCTATACAATAAACCTTTCCTGAATAAGGGGGGAGCGATTCGAGCCTATTTCTCGGTCGGCACCACGATCCCGCGCAGGATCTGCCGTTGCGCGAGCAGAAACACGAACAGGGTTGGCAAGGCCGCCAGCACAAAGGCCGCGTTCATCACCCCCGGTCCATAGGTCTGTTGCAACTGATACAGCCACACCATCAGGGTCCACATCCGCTCGTCCTGACAAATCAGCAACGCGAACATGAAGGCCGTGTACGCGTTGACGAATGCCGTCAGCGCGATCACCGCCAGAATCGGCTTGGACAGGCTCAACGTGATCACCCGGAACATCAGCAACTCCCCCGCCCCGTCCAGCGACGCGCTCTCGTACAACTCCCGGGGCAGAGAATCAAAGAAGCCCTTGAGCAGGAAAATCGAATACCCGTGGGCCATCGTGGGCAGCAGCAACGCCCAGAACGTGTTGAGCAAATTCAAATCCCGCAACATCAGAAAAAGGGGGATCTGGGTCACCATCGGCGGAAACGCCATGGTCAGCAACAAATACAACAGCAGTCCGTAGGTATGCCGGGGACGAAAACGGCTCAACGCGTAGGCGGCCATCGGATTCACGATCAGCGCCAACAGCACCGAGCCCCCGCAATACACCACCGTTACCCACAACCCGCGGCCGTGTACGATCAGGATCTCCCACACCGTGCCGTAGTTCTGAAGCAAAAAGGTGTTCCGGATCTCCGTTCGGTGGGTCTGAAACCGAACCTGATCCACCTGCCGACGCGGGGGCGCCCCACCCGTCCGTTGCCGCCAGACCAGATCCGCGGAAGCCAGCCGCAAGCCCGCCAACGGCGCCTGATAGCGAATTCCCGTCGCCAAATCCTCCCAGCCCTGCAACCACTCGCCCCAATC
>Ga0194138_10001436_pt1 | contig 11398 bp, 7 predicted proteins | sample TARM_MetaG_T2_14_FD_134022 | JGI IMG/M metagenome (GOLD analysis project Ga0194138, IMG submission 134022) | Freshwater microbial communities from Pennsylvania, USA, analyzing microbe dynamics in response to fracking - TARM_MetaG_T2_14 (version 2) | ecosystem: Environmental > Aquatic >...
GAGAAAAAACACACAAAAATAAGCAGTGGTATCTGATATTCTTCGTAAAATTAGTCAGATATCACTGCTTATTTTTTATGAGTACATCGGACAGTAGTAAAGTGCTAGTTTTTCAGCAGCTTCAAAAACGCCCCGACCTTTGCCGACCGAGCAACCTACCTCGGCAAAGGTTGGTAAAAATTCACCTACTCTTGCCGACCCAGCTCCTAAGTACTAAAATAATCCAATGATTTCGCTTGCAATTTAATTAATAACGTTTTATACTGTTATCGAAACGTTTCAATAAAGCGCTTTCTTTATTCGGAACTAACAAAAAATTTTTTATTAGGAGGAATTTTTAATGGCTACATTCAAGAAAATGTTACTGGGCTCTCTTTCACTCGCAACAATCGGGTTGCTCGCAGCGTGTGGTAATGAAGGAGAAACCGAAGGGTCAGGTACTGGATCAGATTCTTCAGAAACGGTTACTTTTTGGTTCATGGGTGATGGTAATGAACAAGTACAACCAATTTTAGATGCATTTACTGATGAAACGGGAATTACGGTTAATGTTCAAAGTATTCCTTGGTCCGCTGCACATGATCGCTTACTAACCTCTGTTGCTTCAGGAGAAGGACCAGATGTCGTTCAAATGGGAACAACTTGGATGGCTGAATTTGTGGATGCAGGTGCTTTGATGGACATCAGTGAGTACACTGAATCATCAGAAGATTTAAACCCAGACAATTTCTTTGAGGGTAACGTTGCAACAACACAAATTGATGGCGCGACGTATGCCATTCCTTGGTATACAGAAACACGTGCCCTTTACTATCGTACCGATTTACTGGAAGAAGTTGGTTACTCAGAAGCACCAAAAACTTGGGAAGAGCTGAAAGACGCAGCGACCAAATTATCTGAGCGTGGCGATAACATGTACGGCTTTAACGTAGACTCAGCGGACCAAACATTCGCAATGATGTTTGCTCGTCAAAATGGATCCGAACTATTAAACGAAAATAACGAACCACAATTTACAGAACCAGAATTTACCGAAGCAATGGAGTACCTAAACGGCTTTATCCAAGACGGTGCTGCACCGGGGCAAGATTTAGGACTGGATATCTCTCAAACATTTGGTGGAGAAGGTATCGTACCAATGTTCATCAGTGGACCATGGATGATTTCAATCATTAATGAAAACGCACCGGACATTGAAGGCAATTGGGCAACGGCAGTGCTTCCCGAAGGACCAGAAAATAACCTATCCAACACAGGTGGCGCGAATTTGGCAATTTGGAACAGCACTGAGAACGTGGACAACGCAGTCCTATTAATCGAATTTATGTCCAAACCAGAAAATCAATTACAGTTTTTAGAAACATCAAGTTCACTGCCAGCTAACATGGAAGCTTGGGAAGATGAAGCATTATCAAACGAATTAATTACGACATTCGGAGAACAACTTGAAAATTCAGAACATATGCCATTGCTACCAGAATGGGAGCAAATTGCACAAAGCTTCTTGACATACTGGGAGCAAATTACAGTAGGTGGCGCGGACGTTGCGGAACAAATGGAAGCATTTAACGAAGAGGCAACGAACATCTTAAACTAAGACCATAGATTCTGAAGAATAAGCCCAGAGATGAGTACGAGTTAATCGGATTCCAACTTCTGGGCTTTTCATTTTTTGAAATAAGAAAAGGGTGGAAAAAATGAAATCAAGAAACAAGTTAGCACCATGGGTTTTTATTACACCTGCGATGATTTTACTCATCGCGTTTTCGATACTACCCATTTTTATTGCTTTTTTTATCAGCTTCACGGACCTGAGCCTTTCGGGGCTTGCCGATTTTTCCCGTATTGAATTCGTCGGACTGGAAAATTACCAAGACGTTACTTCCGATGGGGTATTCCTGCAATCCATTGGCAACACACTCTTTTATGTTGCATTAGGTGTTCCCTTAGTAGTTACCTTGTCCTTAACGGTTGCAGTTCTTATTCAAATGGGTAATGGGCCATTCTTTGATATGATGCGTTTGTTCTTTTACTCACCATCAATCACCAACATCGTTGCGATTGCCATTGTTTGGTCATTCCTATTCAATCCGAATCAATCCATTGGGCTCATTAACCAAGTCCTCTCCTGGGTCAACATTGGCCCGATTGGCTGGCTTCAAAACCCACAAGTAGCAAAAATATCACTCATCATTCTGGCTGTCTGGCGCGGATTGGGAATCAATATGTTGATTTTCTCAGCCGCATTACAAAATATTTCACCAACACTTTACGAAGCAGCTGAAATTGATGGCGCTACCAGATGGGAGCAAATTTGGAATATCACAATTCCACAATTAAAATTCTCAACTTTCTTCGTTGTTGTCACGACGATTATCGGTTGGTTGCAATTCTTCGAAGAACCATTTGTTATGACCGAAGGGGGTCCACTCAATAGTACGATGAGTATCGCCTTATTCATCTACAAGAACGGGTTCCAGTTCAACCGCTTTGGCTATGCAGCTGCCGGATCGATGATTTTATTCGTTATTATCATCGTAGCGACGCTCTTGCAAATGAAAGTGCAACGTCGCCGCGACGAGAACACAATTTAAGAAAAGAGGAGAGAAGTTATGCTTTCAGTAAATAAAAGCACCAAAATTATTATTGGTGTGCTAATGGGGATTTGGGGCGCAATTACAATCATCCCCTTTATCTGGATGATTCTATCTGCTTTTAAGACCAATCCAGAAATCGTCTCTATGACACCGTCACTGTTACCAAACGAATGGACATTCAATAACTTCCGTGAGCTATTTCAGCGTTTGAACTTTGATGTCTACCTTGTAAATACGCTAATCATTACCTTTTTCAGTTTTGGCGGTTTGCTCATTAACGCCATGGCGGGCTTTGGCTTTGCCAAATACGAGTTCAAAGGCAAAGAATTTCTTTTCGTCCTCGTGTTGGCAACGATGATGATTCCCGGCCAAGTAACGATGATTCCCGTTTACCTAATCTTGAATCAACTCGGCCTCACCAACACCTATGCCGGTATCATCCTACCCGGGTTAGCGGGGGCGTTCGGTATCTTCCTGTTCCGACAATTTTTCGCGAACATTTCCGATGAAATGCTGGAAGCGGCGCGTCTGGACGGGGCAAGCGAGTATTACATTTTCTTAAAAATTGCTTTACCACTTTCGAGACCGATTCTTGCTGTTCAAGGAATACTCACTTTTATCGGCGGTTGGAATTCCTTCCTATGGCCGTTAATTATCGCCAATGATCAAAAATATTACACTTTGTCAGTCGGGCTCCAGCTCCTTCAAGGCCAACACGGTGCGAATTACGCGTTACAAATGGCCGGAGCAGCGTTTATGGTTATACCTATTTTAATTATCTTCTTAATTTTCCAAAAATACATTCTGCAAGGATTCGACATTTCCGGCGGTAAATAACAGGAGGAAGCAACGTGGATATTACCAAACTACAAGACTTATTCAAGCAAATGACTCGCGAAGAAAAAATCGGTCAAACCGTACAACTGACGGGGAATTTTTACGATGACGACACGGCAGCCATTACCGGACCTATGAAAGAAATGAATGTCTCCGCAAACGACCTCACGCGTGTCGGCTCTATTTTGGGAGGTACCGGAGCAGCTGATATCCGTCGTATTCAAGACGACTATATGAAAAAAAACCGTCTCGGCATTCCTTTGTTATTTATGGCGGACGTTATTCACGGGTATCGTACTATTTTCCCGATACCACTAGCCCTAGCAAGTTCGTGGAACCCCGCTCTTTTTGAAGAAACGGCACAGATGGCCGCTCGCGAATCAGCAACAGCTGGCGTACACGTTACCTTTTCGCCGATGGTTGATTTAGTCCGCGATGCACGGTGGGGACGGGTGATGGAGTCAACTGGCGAAGATCCTTTCTTAAATGAAGAATTCGCCAAAGCTATGGTGCGCGGTTACCAGGGTATTGACCTAGAAAAAGACACAACGCGACTCGCAGCATGCGTGAAACATTTTGCTGCTTATGGCGCACCAACAGCCGGTCTCGACTACAACACAGTCGATTTATCAGAGCATACTTTACGTGAAAATTACTTTAGCGGGTACGAAGCAGCAATCAAAGCAGGAGCTAAAATGGTTATGTCTTCCTTTAATACGATTAAGGGAATTCCCGCGACAGGAAATAAATGGTTGTTACGAACAGTCTTACGCGAAGAAATGGGCTTTGACGGCGTAGTAATTTCTGATTGGGCTGGCATTAATGAATTGATTCCACACGGCATTGCCGAAAATTTAAAAGAAGCGGCCAAGCTGTCACTTGAAGCAGGGATTGACATCGACATGATGAGTGGCGGTTATTTGCACCACTTGGAAGAAATTATCCAAGAAAATCCGGAAATGGAAACATTGTTGGATGAAGCAGTATGGCGCATATTATTGTTGAAAAATGAACTGGGGTTGTTCGAAAATCCCTACCGCGGCGCTGACGAAGCCGCTGAAGCAAGAGAATTATTTAACGAAACGAATCGTAAACTTGCCCAAAAAGCTGCCGAAGAGTCAGTTGTTTTATTGAAAAATAACGGTGTTCTTCCGCTTAAGACCAATGAAAAAATTGCTTTAGTTGGACCTAAGAAGGAAACGCAGGACCTATTAGGCAGCTGGTCACTTAATGGCCTGGAATCGGAAACGCAATCGCTAGCGGAAGTGCTCGAACAAGCAGTTCTTATTGAAGATAATGAAGTTTTTAATGGCTTGAACAGTTACAAACTGTCAGAACTTTATACAGCGGATAAAATCATTTTGGCTTTGGGAGAAGATTCGTTTATGAGTGGGGAAGCAGCAAGTCGTTCGAACATTCAACTGCCCAAAAACCAATTGCTTCTATTGAATGAATTGAAACAACTTGGCAAGCCAATTATCGCTGTCATCATTACCGGTCGACCGCTCGATCTATCAGACGTCGCTCACCAAGCGGATGCCATTGTCAATGCGTGGTTCCCGGGAAGTCTTGGTGCGCAAGCAGTCGCAGATATTTTGTACGGCAAAGTAAATCCAAGTGGGCGTTTGACAATGTCATTCCCATGCACCGTCGGACAAGTACCGATTTACTACAATCGGCATACAACTGGACGCCCCTTTACTAATAAACAGCAAGGCGAAAAATACTTGGCGCGCTACTTGGATACGGAAAATACACCGCTTTATCCGTTTGGGTTCGGCCTGAGCTACGCAACTTTTAGCTACAGCGATTTAACCGTATCAAAACCGACATTCACCAAAAATGAAGAAATTACTGTTACAGTTTCGGTCACTAATACGAGCGACAGAAGCGGGACTGAAACGGTGCAGTTGTATGTCCGTGACCATGTAGCACAAGTTGTTCGGCCTATTAAAGAGTTGAAACAATTTAAACGAATCACGCTCGAACCAAACGAAACGCGTGAAGTTGTATTCCAACTAAGGGAAGAACACTTCCACTACTTGCATCCAGATGGCACGTGGTCAAGTGATCCTGGTTCATTCGAACTGATGGTAGGACCAAACGCAGAAATGACACAAGCAGTTACGGTTGAACTGATTAGAGAATAGGAGTTTTAAAATGTATGTAATTGACCAATCGCAAACAACACGAATAAAGCTGAAGGCGGGTACGCTACAAGCTGAATTTTTACCAACAGGAGATTTATATCGCCTCGGGACCGATGAAACAATGATCAATCAAGTTCTAGCTAATCCTATCGACGGTTCTTTGAATAATATTTACCTACGTATTTATAACACGGACGGTACATTTTCACATACGCCGTTACTCGGTATTCAGTCCAAGAGTGACTTTTCAATCGGTGAAAAGCAAGTGAAATGGACGGGTACCTTTAAGGGCATCCAATACGCAGTCACATTTGCATTGAACGCTGAAAACACGTGGCTCTGGCACATCACTTTAGATGGAAACAAAGAACAAGTGGATGTTATTTACGGACAAGATTTGGGGCTGGCTTCGCAAGGAACGGTGCAAACCAATGAAGCTTATACGGCCCAATACGTGGACCACAATGTCTATGACCACGTTGTCTGTTCCCGCCAAAACATGACACAAGGCCAAGACAATTACCCATATGTGGAACAAGGGGCCTTGGTGGACGTTGCGAGTTACAGCACCGATGGCTTTCAATTTTTCGGGACTAGTTATAAAGAAACGAATGTCCCACATGCGTTAAACCAAGCCAGTTTACCGTCTGAAATTTCACAGTATGAGTTCAGTTATACGGCCTTGCAAAGCCAACCGTTCCACTTAAATGGTGAAAAAACGGTCATGTTCTATGGTCATCTAGAGGAAAACCATCCTGAAGCAGTGACCGGTCCGAAAGTTTCGAAGCAGTCCCTCATTTTTAAAGCAGAAGCGACTTTCGAGGCGCAGCCGAAATTAACGCGTCATCCCCAAATTGGCGAACCGCTAAAAACAACGACGCTGACGGATATGAAAGAACGCTACCCAAGCCGGATTCAAGAAGAAAACGACGGTACCGAATGGCAGTCTTTCTTTACGAATACATACACGCACGTCGTTTCCAAAGCCAAAGAACGAGCGGTTGAACGACCGCACGGGCATATTTTACTGACAGGCGGCCACCGAAAAGTGGATGAGGCGATTATGACGACTACCTCTTGGATGTACGGCGTTTTTAATGCCCAAACCTTAGTGGGTAATACCGATATGAACAAGTGGCTGACGAATACTCGTAATGCTTTGAATATATTAAAGACTTCTGGACAACGCATCTATGTAAAAATAGACCAAAAGTATCACCTTTTAACAATGCCATCTGCTTTTGAAATGGGCTTTAACTTTGCCAAATGGCTCTACCAGACAGAAGAAGAAACGTTTATTGTCACGGTCTTTTCAACGGTTGGAACGAGTGAAATTCGTTTGCAGTTAACAGCCGAGAGTGGGCGTGCCTACAACTATTTAGTGACCAACCAAGTTGTTATGAACCAAAAAGAATTCATGACACCTGTTCACGTTGAAGCAAATGAACAAGCTTTGACATTTTATTCCAGTGACCAAACGTTAAACCATGAACGCTATCCGGAATTAAGCTACCGTCTCTTGATAGAGGGTACGACTTTTACTTTGCAAGATGAGGGCTTCTTAGTGGAAGGTGCGGAGCCGGGCTCTGCTTCGTTAGCTGTTCTTGAATTAGCAGCAACGGATGCCTTTGAGATGCGCCTATTGGGGAACGACACGGAACCGACCAAAACAAGTTTTGAAGAAGAAGTTGCGCATTTCAGAACATATTTCCAACAATTAATGAATCACTTTGAATTAAAAACAAAAGAAACGTTACCTTCAGAATTGGAAAAAATGAATATCACTGCATGGTGGTATACGCATAACATGCTGGTCCATTACTTAGTGCCGCATGGCTTGGAACAATACGGTGGCGCCGCCTGGGGAACGCGCGATGTCAGTCAAGGACCGGCAGAATATTTCATGGCAATGCAACACTATGACATTGTCAAAGAAATCATCAAAACCCTTTTTACGCACCAGTTCGAAGAAGATGGCAACTGGCCCCAATGGTTTATGTTTGACCGCTACCAAGATATTTACGCCCACGAGAGCCATGGTGATATTATCGTTTGGCCATTGAAGCTAGTGGCTGATTATTTGAATCACTCGGGTGATCACAGTATTTTGGATGAAGAAATTCCGTATATGCGCCGCGAAACAGGGGCGTTTACAGAAGAAAACTTTACATTGCGTCATCATTTGGCCAAAGAAATTGCCTATATCCGCGCGAATTTTCTCTGGGACACACATTTATCTAGCTATGGCGATGGGGATTGGGACGATACACTTCAACCGCACGATCAAAGTTTGAAAGTTAACATGGCGAGCAGTTGGACCGTCGCTTTGACATACGAAGCGTTAACGCGTTTTAGTGAAGCTTTAATAGAAATAGATTCAGAATACGCTGGGGAACTGGATGAACTGGCGACAAATATTCGTACGGACTACAACAAATATATTTTGTCCGACACAGTTATTCCAGGTTTCGTTTACATGCCTGATCCGAAAAAAGTAGAATTTATGATTCATCCGACCGATACTAAAACCGGGATTCAATACCGACTCTTGCCGATGATTCAAGGAATTACGAGCGAAATTTTTACGAAAGAACAAGCCGATTCACACTACCAGTTGATTAAAGAACATCTGGCCCATCCAGACGGAGTACGTTTGATGAACCGTCCGGCTGCTTACAAAGGTGGCGTCAGCACGAACTTCAAACGGGCCGAACAAGCTGCCAACTTTGGGCGCGAGGTAGGGTTACTGTACGTCCATGCCCATATTCGTTTTATCGAATCGATGGCCAAAATCGGAAAAACGGAAGAAGTGTGGCGAGGCCTAGAAGTCATCAATCCGATTAATATCCAAGACGTTGTGCCGCATGCGGCTAAGCGCCAAAGCAACGCTTACTTCAGTAGTTCAGATGGGGATTTCGCTACCCGATATGAAGCTGCGAAACATTTTGAAAAACTAAAAACGGGTTCAGTCGCAGTTAAAGGAGGGTGGCGGATTTACTCAAGCGGACCGGGAATTTATTTAAATCAATTGATTGCCAATGCGCTAGGAATCACGTCTTTCAACCAAGACTTAGTCCTCGATCCAGTGCTTCCACCAGCTTACGACGGACTGATGGTAGACTTTATCTATTTAAATAAACCGGTTACGTTTAAATTTACATTGGCAACCGAAGTAAATTCGACTATGATAGTAAATGGAAGCAAAGTAAGGGGTACCACAATTGAGAACCCGTATCGCAAGACCGGTATCCGCGTCTCAAAAGCAGACATTGCGCCGTTACTGAACGATAAAGACAACGTAATTGAAGTTTATTATCAAACCTATTAAATAGAATAAAGAAGGTGTGTATGTGGTAGGGATAAAAGATTTAGCAAAAAAGGCCGGAGTCTCCATCTCGACCGCCTCGTACGCACTGAATGGAAGTGCGAGGGTCAGTGAAAAGACGCGCGATCGTATTTTGGCAATCGCCGATGAAATGAACTACATCCCCAATATGGCCGGCCGACATTTACGTAAGAAAAGCACTGAAATTATCGGCGTGTATTTAACGAGCTACAAAGGGACTTTTTATGCAGATTTATTAGAAGCAATGTTAGAGGCGGTCAAAGAAAAAGGGTACGACTTGATTACTTGTTCGGGCGATCGTTCACGGTTGTTTTTACCGCAAGGAATGATTGATGGCGCCTTAGTCTTGGATGCTTTTTTTCCAGACGAAGAAATCATGAACTACGCCAAGCGCGGCAAATCAATCGTCGTGATGGACCGCACCATCGCACACGCCAATATCCGCCAAGTATTGCTGGACAACCGCGGCGGAGCGAAACAGGCTGTTAACTTATTACTTGAAAATAAACCGAGCCAACTCTTTGTTATTTCCGGACCATGCGGAAACTACGACTCCGATGAACGACTCATCGGCGCTGAAGAAGTATTGGCAACTACAGATATTGCCTATCAAATCTTACCCGGAGATTATACTGCAGCAGCAGGATATAAAGCCGGCCAGCAAATTTTTGAGCGGTACCAAAATAAACCAATCGGCATTTTTGCCCTCAACGACGAAATGGCAATCGGTCTGTACAACTATTTCAAAACAACAGCATTAGAAATCGGGAAAGATATCTTTATTGTCGGCTTCGATAACATTGAGATTGGAGATTACCTTAAACCGACCCTCACTTCAATCGGCTATTCCGAGTCCGAGTGGGGTAAAGTCGCAGTCAATACCTTATTAGCGATGATTGAAGGAAAGAAAACCGAAGATAGAAATATCCAAACCAAAATCTATTCAGGCGACTCCGCTTGAAGACACCCTTTGAACCGTGCTTAACTGGTTCGAAGGGTGTTTTATTTACTAGACGTGCAAAAGTCAGTTCGAAAAGTCTAACCTTTGCACTCTTTTCCTCTAAAGCGTGCAAAGGTCCACTCAAAACAGAGGCTGCTGAAAAAGTCGCATAATAATAAAAATGGCCAATTAGAAATGTTGATACGTCAACAATCTAATTGGTCATTTTCTTTGGAATTGATAGTTTTTCAGCAGCTTCTCAAAACAACTAACTTTTGCACGCTTAGACCGGTAAGTCGGCAAAGTTCAGCTCAAACTCTTTACCTTTGCCGACCAAACGATGCTAAACTATTCCTATTAACAGTTGAAGAGGTTAAACTTTTGAGAAAATAAAAAATTGCACTCTCATCCATTGACCTGCATAATACCGAATTAACTCCGTCCGCAAGAGTCCGCCAATCTATCAAAAATAGCCTCAATCATCTCGAACCCCTTGCTTTACGGCACGTATCCAGTATAGTTGTAAGGGAATAAACGATGAAGGAAGTGCCAACATGCGTATCAATAAATACATCAGCGAGGCTGGAATAGCGTCCCGTCGCGGTGCAGATAAATTAGTAGAAGAAGGCCGTGTAACCATTAACGGCAAACGCGCGGTAATCGGCAGCCAGGTTGAGCCGGGAGACGAAGTACGTGTTGACGGGAACCATATTTTCGTAGCCCGAAACTATGTCTACATCGCTCTTAACAAACCAGTGGGCATTACCAGTACAACGGAAAAAGGCGTCAAAGGGAATATTGTTGACCTCGTGAATCATTCGTTTCGCGTCTTTCACATCGGCCGTCTCGATAAAGATTCAGAAGGTTTAATCCTCCTTACGAACGACGGGGATATCGTCAACGAAATCTTACGTTCTGAAAATAGCCATGAGAAAGAATACATTGTGTCTGTGGATCGTCCGATTAATGACGAATTTTTGAAAAATATGTCCGAGGGCGTCCATATTTTGGGCACCAAAACACTCCCGTGTAAAGTAACCCAAATTTCGAAATACGAATTTAATATCGTCTTAACCCAAGGATTGAACCGCCAAATCCGTCGTATGTGTGAAGCACTTGGTTACAACGTTTACCAACTAAAACGGATTCGGATCATGAACATTCACTTGGACAAGTTGCCAATCGGACAATGGCGCTATCTTTCTAAAAAAGAAAAAACACGCTTGTTTAGCGACCTGAACTACGAAGCGAAAGAGTGGTAAGTCTCACTTCTAAATAAATGTCTCGTGACGTATGAACTAAATAGAAGAGACGAATGAAACACGATAAAACACCTTCGAAATGGGACACGTACAAAATCGGAGGTGTTTTTGCGTTGGTAAAGTGCAAAGGTTCATAAAAAAACGAAGCTGCTGAAAAACCCCTTCGCGATAGACTATTTTTTGTCCCTATCGGAGGGGTTTCTAGTATAATAAGAATGAAAGCGATACCTTAATAGGAGGCCAGCCATGCTATCAAAACAAGAATC
>Ga0194138_10001437_pt1 | contig 11396 bp, 5 predicted proteins | sample TARM_MetaG_T2_14_FD_134022 | JGI IMG/M metagenome (GOLD analysis project Ga0194138, IMG submission 134022) | Freshwater microbial communities from Pennsylvania, USA, analyzing microbe dynamics in response to fracking - TARM_MetaG_T2_14 (version 2) | ecosystem: Environmental > Aquatic >...
AAAGGAAGTGATCGTCCATGCAACAAACTAAACATAACGAACGTAATATTAAAACAATCGTGAAGTGACAGACCATTATTTTTTATACTTACATCTACTTGACTTGATGAAATATAACAACTTGATGATCAAACGAAGTAATTATTTTTTAAATATAGCAAGTTGGGGATGGAAATGATGTATTGTAATAATTTTCTTTAATAAAATAATAAAGTAACCGCTTTATAATTAATTTATTTACAAATATCTCACTTAAGACAGGTTATCTCTCCCCAAGTTGCTACACTTCATCCCACACTTGCTATATTTCGTCCCCAAAGTGTTATATTTCATTATAGATTAACCTCAAGTTCCTCCTAATAATTGATAAGTTATTGTTTAAAGCATTTTGAGATGATTATCTAAAGTGGTGATAACCTTTTAGCGTCAACTTCAACAAGAATCCACTCGTTTTACTCTGGCTAACCAAAAGTAAGCCTTGATCTTCTAAATCCAAAAGATTCACCTGTTGTATGTTGTAATTTACCAGGAAATTCACGGGAACCCACTTGTCCATTTCTTTTGCACTAAGAAGGATACGTGCTAATGATTCACTCATTTTTACCCTCCTTTCATGAATGCGCTCCTCTCACCACGCGTGTCGTCTCTGTAAAATAAAAAAGAAGCCGTCATCTATCCGATTGGATAAATAACGGCTTATAAAAGGGGTGGGGCATGAAAAGGTGGTATACCCCCCATTCATATATATAGGGTGGAACCGACAGAAAATTTATGTGCTTTTACTTATCTATTGTGTTACTATCGAACTAGGTATAAAATAAAGATAAAGTATAAAAAAAGTAAGAGTGCCGAGGTGATTCTATGGAAATAAAGCTATTTCAGAAGACACAAAGGGATTTAGCTGCGTCTATAAATCTAGTAATTGATAAATATTGGGTAGATGACATAAGTGAAGTTGAAATGATTGAAATGATTCAGAAATTATACAGTAATAATCAGAACAAATTTCTTAAGGACAGTAGATTCACAACTGTTCTTCGGCAGCAATGCGGGAAGAGACGATTGGAAGTTGTTAGTAAAGTGTTAAATTTGTAGTAAGCAAAAAATACCGTGAAACGGCATAGAGTTCTGAGTAACCAAAGGAATTATTTTAAGGTTTAATCGATATGCAAAGTGAATATGGCTTTATGATATATACAGTACTGGAGATGAGTATTTTGATTACTAATGAAGAGAAAATAAAAACAAATGAGTTATTTTATAGCTTACTTCATGATAAAAATGATTACGATATGGCAACTCAAAAGTGTATTGAAGATACTGTAATCGATTTGATTCATAAAAAGACAAATAATAACCACCCAGGTATGCTGCTTGGAAAAATCCAAAGCGGAAAGACAAGGACATTTATAGGGGTTACAGGATTAGCTTTTGATAATAACTATGATGTTGCAATCGTTCTAACAAAAGGAACTAAGGCATTGGCTTATCAAACGTATGAAAGATTAAAAGATGAATTTAACGTATTTGTTGAAGATGATTATCTGCAAATATTTGATATTATGAATCTTCCAGATAACTTAGCACAATATGAATTAGATCAAAAGTTAATATTCATAGTTAAAAAGGAAACGAACAATCTTAAGAGGCTAGATAAAGCCTTGAATCAAACTTATCCAGAACTTAAAAATAAACGAACTCTGATAATTGATGATGAAGCGGATTATGCAAGCATTGGTTTTAAAAAGACGGATAGAGAGATTTATGAAATTAATAGAATAGCTGGTCAGATAGATTTATTGAGACAAACGATTAAAGACTCAAGTTTTTTACAAGTAACAGCTACTCCCTATTCCTTATACCTACAACCTGATTCTAATATTGAACTTTCTGGATATACATTTAAACCTATTAAACCAGCTTTTACGCATCTTGTTCCCCATGGCAGTAATTATGTGGGTGGTGGATATTACTTCCAAGAAAGTCAGGATGATTCATCAATTGCCTTTCATTTACATAATCCGATTGATGATGATGAACTACAAATCTTAAAGAAGTCGGATAGGCGTAGATTTAAGATTGAAGAAGCTTTAAAAAGTAACCGAGTAAAGTCATTGAGGGATGCTGTTGTTAATTTTCTAGTTGGAGGTATCATTCGTCGTAAGCAAGATGAAAATAGAAGATTAAGAAAATCTAAATATAGCTTCATTATTCATACAGAACAGCGGCAAGCTTCTCATCAATGGCAAGAGGAAATAGTTACTGCAATTATTGATCAGTTAACTTTAGCATCCGAAGAGAACCCATTATATTTTCAACGATTAGTAAAAGATGCGTATGATAGATTAAGTCTGTCTTTAAACATTCTTGGAGTAAATGTGCCGTTTATAGATGATATACAGTATCTTGCTAGAGAATCTCTGCAAAGAGGACATGTAATGATTACCAAAGTAAACTCAGAGAAAGATGTTAATGAATTATTAGATGATACGGGACAGTTAAAACTTCGTGTGCCTTTTAACATCTTTATAGGAGGTCAAATTCTGGATAGAGGTATTACAATTAGTAATTTAATAGGTTTCTACTATGGACGAAATCCTCTTCAATATCAACAAGATACGGTTTTACAGCACTCTAGAATGTTTGGTTACAGACCAAAAGAGGATTTAGCAGTTACAAGATTTTACACAACCTCAAATCTTTATCAGGTGATGGGTAAAATCAATGACTTTGACACTGCTCTCCGTAATGCAATTACTAACCAGAATAATAATAGTGTTGTATTTATTCAAAGAGATAACAAAAATAATATTGTTCCATGTAATCCAAATAAAATTATTCTATCAAAACTGACCTCATTAAAGGCTCATAAACGATTGTTGCCAGTTGGTATGCAGACTTACTCAAAAACAAAAATACGACAGTTAGTAAATGAAATTGATGATAAAGTAGATTATCTGATTAGAGATGATATGGAAAAACTGATTGATTTAGAAGATGCTTCAAATATTATTTCGATGATTAACGATACATTTGACTCCGAAAAGGGAGAGGAATGGGATGTTAAATCATTTATATCAAGTATCGAATATCTATCTAAGAATGCTACAGAAGATCAGAATAAAGTTTGGCTTATTGTTAGGAAAAAACGTAATATCAATCGTATACGTAAGTCATCGGGGAGATATGAGGATGCTCCTGATACACCAAAAGGTGAAAACAGTGAACTTCGAATGGCAAAAGAACTTGCTCAAGATATTCCGGCACTTATACTACTGCGTGAAGAGGGGGATGAAGAAAAAGGTTGGAGAGGTTCACCGTTTTGGTGGCCAGTACTTGTGACCCCAGCTTCTACACAGCCAGTAGTTTTTGCGAGAGAAACAATTGAAAAATAGTTCCTTATTCGTCAGCTATGTGGTAAGCGTCGTCGACGAGATATCGTTAGTAAGGTGCTAGAAGATACGGGAAATATAACAATCCTATAAAGGGGGAAGTGATTTAATGCATAATGATTTAACTTTTTTCACCAATGAACCGGAAAGAAATTTATATGACCGCTTTCAAAAGATTTTATCTAGTAACACACAATTTTTTGATGCTTTAGTTGGTTACTTTCGAACTAGTGGTTTCTTTTTGTTATATCCTGCTTTACAAGATGTAGAAAAAATACGTATTTTAGTGGGGCTAAATGTTGATAAAAAAACTGTACAGATAATAGAAAAGGCAGGAGAAGAACAGCTGTCTTTCGATATGTCTAGTAAGAACGTAAAAGAGAATTTCAAAACCGAAGTTATAGATGATCTTGAGAACTCTGAAGATAGCTATAGAGTGGAAAAAGGAGTACGGACATTTATAGAGTGGTTAGTAAGCGGAAAAATTGAAATGAGGATTTATCCACATGCTCCTATCCATGCAAAAGTTTATATAATGCGAAAAGATATGGAAAAAGTGCCCGATCAATTTGGTAGTGTAATCACAGGTTCAAGTAATTTTAGTCAAGCTGGGTTAGTAAATAATTTGGAATTTAACGTTGAGTTAAAAGACAGTAGAGATGTGATTTTTGCTTTAGATAGATTTGAAGGACTATGGAATGAAAGTGTAGATATAACTAGTGAATATATTGAAACTATTAAAGAGAAAACATGGATTCGGGATGATATTACACCTTACGAACTCTATTTAAAAACACTGTATGAGTATTTTAAAGAAGAGATAAATGAAGATAAAAATGATCAGTGGAACGAGATGTTACCAGATGATTTTATAAAACTACAATATCAAACCGATGCGGTTGTTCAAGCTAAGAAGACCTTAGATGCTTACGGGGGAGTATTTATTTCAGATGTAGTTGGTCTTGGGAAAACGTACATATGTGCTATGTTAGCTCAGCAGCTTAAGGGGAAAAAATTAATAATTTGCCCTCCTGTTTTAAAGGAGTATTGGGAAAGAGTGTTATTTGAATTTGAGGTCACAGGATTTAAAGTAGAATCCTTAGGAAAATTGGATCAGCTATTGGAAAATGGGACGGATCAATTTGGGTATGTATTTATTGATGAGGCTCATAGATTTAGAAATCAGAGCACAGATAATTTCCAAAAGTTACATGAGATTTGTTATGGGAAAAAGGTTGTTCTAATAACAGCAACCCCTCAGAATAACTACTCAACGGATATAGCTAATCAAATATACTTGTTTCAACCGAAAAATAACAGCAGTATTATTCCTAACAATAAAAATTTGGAGAGATTTTTTAATAAATTAGAAGCAGATCTTAGGAAAAGTGAAAAGGGTTCATATGAATATATTGAAAAATTAAGAAGGAATTCAGAAATAATCAGGGATAGGGTATTAAGAAACGTAATGATAAGGCGAACTAGGAATGAAATCAAAGAGTTTTATGGAGAAGATATGAAACAACAAGGCCTAGAATTTCCAAAACTAGATTCCCCAGATAAAATCGTATATTTATATGAAGAAGATGTAGAGAATGTCTTTAATGAAACCATTAAAGTTATCCAAAGATTAGAATATGCTCGATATAAACCTTTAACATACCTAAAAGAAATGGATAGCAATATTAAAAGTATGTTAAGTTCCCAAAGAAATATGAGTGGATTCATGAAGTCCATTCTGATTAAGCGACTTGAGAGCAGTTTTGAAGCTTTTAAGAAAACGCTAAATAGATTCATTATCTCACATAAAAAGTTTATAGAAATGTGCTCAGACGGTAAAGTATACATTAGTAAAAAGGTAGATGTATATGACTTGCTCGATAATGGTGACGATGATCAACTGATGGATCTAGTAGAAGAAGAGAAAGTTCAATTTTATAATTTAGAAGACTTTCATGATAACTTTTTACCTGCTTTAAAGAATGACCTACTATTGTTAGAAACCTTAAGTGAACATTGGGAGGAAATTATCGAGGATCCTAAAAAGAATCAGTTTTTATATGAATTAGAACATAATAAAAAATTAAAGGATAGTAAGGTGATAATTTTTACTGAATCAAAAGAGACAGCACAATATGTAGGTTCTTATTTAGAAGAAAGATACCCTAATGAAGTAATTGTGTTTAGTGGGCAAAGTTCTCGATCTCTAAGAATGGAAATTGAAGCGAATTATAATCCTAACTATCAAGGTACTAAGAAGAATGATATTCGATTTCTAGTAACCACAGATGTTCTAGCTGAAGGTATAAACCTTCATCGGTCAAATGTAATTATTAATTATGACTTACCATGGAATCCGACAAAGGTTATGCAAAGGGTAGGACGTATAAATCGTGTTGGAACAGAACATGATCACATTTATGTATTTAACTTTTTTCCTGCAGCTCAGACAAATGCTCATTTACCTTTAGAACAGAACATTATTTCAAAAATACAAGCTTTCCACGATACACTTGGTGAGGACTTCAAGTATTTATCTGAAAACGAAGAAGTAACTTCTCATAATCTATATCACCAGTTAGTTAGTAAGGAGAGTTTAGAAGCAGAAGATAGTCAAGCAGATTCGGAGTTGTATTATTTAAGTATTATCAGGGGTGTTAGAGATGATAACCCTGATTTATTCGTCAAAGTGAAGAAATTGCCTAAGAAATCTAAAAGTGCAAGAGTGAGTTCCTTTGTTGAAAATAATACAACCATTTCTTTTTTAAGAAAAGGAGCATTAAAAAAGTTTTTTATTACGGATGGTACTAACTCAGAGGAAAAAACGTTTATTGAAGCAATGCAATATATAAAAACTCATGAGAATGAGAAGAGATATAAGGTTAAAAAGGAATACTTTGATCATTTAGAACATAATAAAGAAGCTTTTTACAATAGTTTTGAGGAAGATGAGCAAATAGAAGTTGAGGCTATATCTAAATCAGGGAATGATTCAAAAGTATTAAAACTAGTTAAGGCATTGTCAAAGGTTAAAACTTTAACTGACGATCAAGAATTAAAATTAAAACAAATAAGACAATTAGTTGAAGAGGGGAATTTACCAGCGAGTGTAACAAAGGATATTGTTAAGAACACAAAAGGCCTGAAAGATCCTTTGAAAATGTACTATGTAGTTGTTCACGAAATCCCTGAGCAATATTTAATAACAAAGCGGAAAGTTAAAAAAGTTGCTAGTACTTCAGGAAACATGGAAGTAATATTATCTGCCTATTTAAGAAAGGAAGAATAGTATGTATGAGTCAGCAAAACTGTCACAACTGAAAAGAGTATTTGAATCAAGGTACGATATAAGTCTTTTTCAATCCTTTGTAAAAGAATTCTTTAATGAACCAGAAATGCTACAAGCTACTAGAAAGACTGGTATATGGAGGGAATATAGAGATCATGTTGAGTCTTACTCTCTAATTGCTAAGTATACTGACAGATTGGATAATGAGTTAATTATTCTAAGTGTTGAATTAAAGAAAAGTCACAGTGTAGATCACGCTAGAACTCTACAACGTAACTTTATTTCTAAGGTGTTAGAACAGCAAGGATATGATGCAGCTATTGTCGCTTTCTATGTTCCAGATGAAACAACTTGGAGATTATCATTTGTGAGATTAGACTATTCGTTTGATGATAAGGGTCTTTCATTGGATTTAACACCTGCAAGAAGATATTCTTACCTTGTAGGTGAGGGGGAACCTAACCATACTCCTCAAAAGCAATTACTTGAAATTTTTCAAAATGATGATGACAATCCATTATTGGACAAAATAGAAGATGCATTCAGTGTAGAAAAGGTTACAAAAGACTTTTATAAACAATATGAACTAAAATATTTTGAGTTAAAAGAATATCTTGAAGGTAATACTGCTTTTGCTGAGGAAACAGTTAGACTTGGTTTCAAAGTTGAAAAGTTTGCTGAACAGTTCGCTAAAAAGTTGATGGGACAGTTAGCCTTTTTATATTTCCTTCAAAAAAGAGGTTGGTTAGGAGTAAGGATTCTTCCAGAGAATAGAAAGATTCCAGAGAAGGATTATTGGGAAATTTACAATAGCTTAGATGATATTCATAAATCAATATTAGATAAAACATTTATTAAGACTAAGGATGGACAAAGAAAACTAACTTCTAAATCATTATATAGTCTAAATGATCATGAGGCCGAACTTTTTTCTGATTGTTTCGTTGGAAGTAAATATGAAGAGCCTTGGGGTAATGGAAATAAAACTTTCATTAGAGAGATTTTTACTTTTTGTGAAGAAAAAACAAACCAGAATTTTTTTGATGACTTTTTAGAACCATTATTTTATGAGGCTTTGAATAAAAAAAGAAAAAATCAATATTTTCAAAGATTCAATTGTAAGATTCCATTTCTCAATGGTGGTTTATTTGAGCCATTAGAGGGATATCATTGGAAAGATGTAAATTTTAAAATACCAAATGAGCTATTCTCTAATGTTAAAGAAAAGGGCAGAGATGCAAATGGAATATTAGATATTTTTGACCGTTTTAATTTTACAATTAATGAAGCTGAACCATTAGAGAAAGATGTTGCAGTAGACCCTGAAATGTTAGGTAAGATTTTTGAAAATCTATTAGATGTAAAGGATCGAAAATCCAAGGGAGCATTTTATACTCCCCGTGAGATAGTACATTATATGTGTCAAGAGAGTTTAACAAATTATCTTGTCAAGGAAGTGGGCGTTCCTTATGCCGATATGAAGGAATTTATAGAGTATGGCGACCTGATAAAGGATGCAGACAACAGACGAAATGTTGGTTATAGTAAGGAACTTAAGATTAAAGACGCTGTATTCCAAAACATTTTGGAAATCGATCAGTCATTAAAGAAAGTTACAGTAGCGGATCCTGCTGTTGGTTCTGGGGCATTTCCATTGGGAATGTTGAGCGAAATTGTTCGTATTCGAAATAATATTACAGATTACCTAGTTAGAAAAGATAAAGAGGGGGCATTAAAGCGGAAATTTGGTGAGCATATAATTAGGAAGAATCGCTCTCCATATAGGTTGAAGAGGGAAACAATTAAAAATTCAATATTTGCAGTGGATATCGAACCTAGTGCCGTTGATATTGCTAAATTACGCCTTTGGCTTTCTGTTATTGTTGAACAAGAAATAACAGAAGAGACGCCTGACCCTCATCCATTACCTAACCTTGATTTGAACATAATGGTGGGTAATAGCTTAATAGACGAATATGAAGGAATTAAATTATTTGATGAAAGAGTTCTATTCAACAAAATGAAAAGCAATGAAAGTGATTCTATGGATCTGGAATTTCAATTAAGTTTCTTAATTGATAATTCCGATGAAATTTTAGAAAAGATGTTTCGTTTACAGGATCGATATTTTGATGAAGAAAATGAGAATAGAAAAAGGGATATTAAATCACAGATAGATGAACTGAGAGAAGATCTAATTGAATACAAGCTAAATCTAGATGAAAATGAAGAAGCAATTAATAAGCATAAGAAATTTCAAGAAAATAAAACAAAGCCATATTTCCTTTGGCAGTTAGAGTTTGCCAAAGTGTTTCAAGAAAAAAAAGGATTCGATATTGTAATTGGAAACCCTCCTTATTTAAAGGAAATGGATAGCAAGGATATCTTCCAAGAAATTACGAAAACTAGCTTTGGTAAAAAGTATTCAGAAGGAAAAATGAATTTTTGGTATTATTTCTTTTATAAAGGATTAGATATTTTAAAACGAAATGGCCATTTATGCTTTATCGCACCTAATTATTTTATTAATGGGGATGGAGCTAAAAAACTGAATAAGAAAATCGTAGAGGAAACAAAAATTAAATTATTTATTGATTTTAATAAGACAAAGGTATTTGAATCCGCGGATATCCAATGTATGATTTTAAATGTAGAAAAAGAATTTCCTATGAAAGAGGCCGAAGAAGGTAATATTTATTTAGTACGTAAAAATTTCGCGACTAGTGAAGTGCCAGATTTAATGCGTACAATTGAATCGAATAGTAACGTGAATCATTTAAAATTAGCTAATCAAAATTTAATCCTTTCCAAAAACGGTCGATTAAATTTTGAATACATTAAGTATCAAAAAGTACTAGACAAGTTAAATACATTTAAAACTGATGAAAAGTTATTTAAGGCAACTCAAGGTGTAGTAGAGAACCCTAGTGTATTAAGCAAAAAAAATCTAGATAATATGGTTAAAAAAGAAATAATTTCGGAAGATGATATTGGTCACAAGTACTACGTTGGTGAAGAAGTATTTGTAATTAGTAAAAGTAATATTGATTCACTTCAGCTTAATACTGTGGAGAGGAGCTTTTTACGAGAATATCATGAACCAAACGAAATTAACAATTTTACGTATATAAAGGCTGCAGGAAAATATGTACTATATTTAACAAAAAACAATATTAGTGATATTAATATTTATCCTAACTTAAAGAAGCATCTAGAAAAGTATCGGATTTTTATGGAGGAGAGAAGAGAGACGAAAAAGGGAACAATTGAGTGGTTCCATCTCCACTGGCCACGCAATGAAGATATATTCCTTAACGAAAAGATTTTATTTCCACAGATGGGGAGGATACCTAAGTTCGCCTACTGTGATGAACCTTATTTTGTAAATATGAGTACAAGTCTTATATATAAATTAAATGAAACTATAGATCTATTAATCCTTACTGGAATCTTAAACTCTGAACTTGGGCACTTTTATCTTTTGCATAACGCAAAAAATAGAGGTGTTGGCCTGGATATAGGGGTTAACGTCATCGATAATTTTCCAGTCTCTCTTAAAATGCTAACAGAAGAAAAAGACATAAGAATAATAGTAAAGAAAATTATTGATTATAAAGAACAAGGCCTATCAACTGAAGAACTTGAAATGCAATTAAACAAAAATGTTTATAAATCTTATGGAATTAGTGAAGGGGAACAAGATTTAATAAAGTCTTATATAAAGGAAAGGCTGGAGTAGGATAAAGTTTGAATCAATTTCAAATTCATTCTCCAGATTTAAAATACAGTTTTGCTTGCTAGAGTAACCATAAATTAAGACGAAAAGGTGATAAGATGAAAGATTTAAAATATGAAATTGTTGAAAAGATTTCCGTACTATCAGAATCAAGTAAGGGCTGGAAAAAAGAATTGAATTTAATAAGTTGGAATGGAAGAGAGCCAAGATACGACATTAGAGATTGGTCTCCAGATAGAGAGAAAATGGGTAAGGGTATAACTCTTACTATCGATGAACTCAAAGAACTAAAGGCAGCCATTAATGATTTAGATGAGCTATTATAATAGATATAATCTACTTTATGAAAAAATATTAACAATTTGAACCAGATTTAGAAGTATTGAGTACTGTGCATCAGAAGATTGTATACCCGATGAGATTTGAAAGAGAGCAATATCGATTCGGGTTTTTTCTTTAGGTATAGGAGGAGTATTATATGACAAAATGGTGGATGATTCGTGCGGGAGATAATAATGAATTAATTCCAATATGGAAAGACAAAGGTATTGCTTCCATTGGATGGCCTAAATTGGGCAATCCTAAACAATATCGTTCAAAGGAAGAAATGTTAACTAAAGCAAATGCTGTATTTGCTGATAGTAAGCCTAATACTAGAAAGAGCTGGATTAACCAGGTATGGCGTTTCAGCAGAGAAATAAAAAAGGGCGATAGAGTTATCACTTATTTTAAAGAAACTAGAGAATATCTAGTTGGAACTGTAAAAGAAGATCCTTTTTATGATGAGTCAATAGGGAATCCTGCATATCCAAATAATATAAGGGTGGAATGGGAAGAAACTACAGTTATTAGAGACACACTATCACAAGCAGCAAAGAATAGTTTAGGATCGGTATTAACAGTGTTCCGTGTAGATGAATGGGGTAGTGAGATTGAAAGATTATTAGAGTACCCTTTTGTTGAACTGGAGGAAACAGAT
>Ga0194138_10001439_pt1 | contig 11388 bp, 23 predicted proteins | sample TARM_MetaG_T2_14_FD_134022 | JGI IMG/M metagenome (GOLD analysis project Ga0194138, IMG submission 134022) | Freshwater microbial communities from Pennsylvania, USA, analyzing microbe dynamics in response to fracking - TARM_MetaG_T2_14 (version 2) | ecosystem: Environmental > Aquatic >...
CTAGGGTTTACCCCTGTTGCGATTACGCACTATAGCGGATGCGAGTCGGGCGGTCTTTTAGGCATAGCCACTCCATTACCTGATTGCTTCTGTTGGTTCAGGCTACCTCAAAGGCTTGCGCCTATCCTTTCGGCTTTCGCCATGTTCTGTATTGGGGAATCTGCGTTACCACGGCTACGTTTACTGGCACCCCTCAGGAGGTAGCTCCGTGCACAGACTCTCCAATACAGACTGGTATGGCCGGTCAATCCTATGCGTTAGGCTCCCAACAGACCAGCGGGATCAAGTCTCGCCAGTCTTGGCCGTGTATTCCTCGAGGCATAACCCGGAGCCGCGTGGTGGCCGGCGCTGATCCCGGCATTTCGAAGACCTAACTACTGCGGCGAAGAGTAACCGTTTCGTATTGGCTCGCGCATCAGCCTACGCATTCACCACAATCCCATTCTACCCCACTACTTGCCGGGGCGCGAATGCCACTTGAAGTATTCGACAGCCCAACCGTTTTCGTCGCCTTCGTCGTCAGCCAGTACGCCAGCAGAGCCATAACCGTCCAGATCTTCGAAAACGTACTGCTTTCCAGTGGTGAAGCAGCTGTCTTTATCTTCTTCGACAAAGGTGATCAAGTCACCCTTGCGCCAATTCACCGGATCACTCATATCCTCAACCGGCTGAACTGTCACCTCAACCAGCGCCAACCCCTCAGACTTCAGCTGCGCAACCAACTCCCCACGCTCCCCGTCAATCTCCCCGATCTGGCGCTGATACGTTGCTTCGAGTTCGGCGCGCTGGGTGTCGAGTTCGTAGATGCGGTCGCGCCATTGGAGCGGGCCTTGCGCTACGGGGTCGTAAAGCAGCTCAGCATGAGCGTTGAAAGCCTGCACGTTTTCTACAACTGCTGGCTCGATTGCTGGCTGCTCGGCTGGATTGTGGATGCGGTAGGCCATTATCTGACCGGCTCCGTTCGCACCCCAAGCAAAACCATCAGCCGAGCAAACCTCAAAATCACCGCCTCGCGTACGTATTTCGACTTTGACCCCATCAGCAACAGGCTGCTTTACCCCTTTATGCCGCTTCCACCCACCATCCACCTTCCCAGCAATACGCGCTTTCTCGGCTTCCCAGTCGGCGCGGGTGACGATGGCGGTGGCGTGGTCGGTGGCTAGGTCAGGCAGCGGTAGCGCAGTGGCCAAGTTATGCCAGACGCCAATCCACTCGTTTTGCCGGAACGCAAATTCATCCGCGTCATCATGCGGGCGGACGTAAGCCATCATGTCAGGGTCTTGTACCACTGCCACAACTGGGACGCCATCTTCCGGCCACTCCCTCAACTCACGCGCCAGCAATTCCACTAATTTCATCTGCCCAACCCCTGCCTGCTTGTGTGTTTGTTGATCTTAGCGCGTAATGCGATAGTGCGTCAATGGTTATTCCTTCAAATATCCGGCGATTGTCTCGCGCCCGGCGTCAAAGCCTTTGCACACAACGGCCATAAATCCCTGGGTATTCAGGAACTCAAGCCATCCCGCTTGCTCAGCCGTTAGGCTTCCACCCTTATGCCGCTTCATTTCGATGAATAGCCCCGCGAATCCATGGCGCGGCACCAGCAGGTTCAAATCTGGGTAGCCTGGCCGTACGCCTTCCGCCTTGAGCTTCGCCGCCACGATCACGTTACGCTGCCCACCGTTGGGGCATGCCGCTAGCCGTCCGCGCAGCTCAGGGTATTGCAGGTCAAACCAGCGAATAAGCGCCTTTTGTTCGTCGTGCTCACTGGCCGGCTTCATTTCATCCCCTTGATTGTCAAAAGGCCCATAGCAAGCCATTTGAGCTGCGTTTCTGCCAAGGCCCGGATAAGGTCGCCTTCTTCGACTTTCACGCCGCTACGACCATCTACGGAGTCGTGGCAGGCACTGCAAGCGAATGCCGCGATCATATCCGGTCCTTTCATGCCCATACCCTTCTGGCCGCACGGTAAATGCGCGAGAACCGTTGTCGATGAATCGAAGCTGCAAACGCCTGCAATGCGCAGCGTGCAATCCTGACCGCGTGCGCTGTCGCGTAGCTTTTGGCTGATAACTCTCATGCGCTCTCCCAATCATCTACGATTTCCTGCCTGGCCCGATCCGACCACACAACCCCACGCTCTGCGTATCTCCACTCAAGCCCCTTATGCATCCCTGATTTTCCCTTGCAGCACCGGCTAATTGAGCCGCTGTCAAATCCATCTGCCTTGGCCTGTAGTGCCGTTTCGTAATAAACCTCAGCTCCGTTTTCTGGGTTTCTGGAAATAACCGGCTTTGAAGTCGGGTGGCTTGCGCCTGTTTTTCCCTTGTATGGATTTACCCGGCCAAGCTCTCTAAATCCATGCGCGCAATTTTCACTCCAACTAACCCACTCAAGGTTTTCAGGCCGGTTATCGGTGCGTATTCCGTTTTTGTGGTTAACGCATAAGCCTTCGTCTTGGCCATCACAAAAAGCCGAAGCAACAAGCCGATGGACTGAAAACTTTTTCCGATTTGAAAGCTGAACCTGCAAATACCCGGTGTTCTTAATAACCCAAGGCTTGATTATTCGGCTTGGCAAAACCCGCTTGTATTCTTTCCCGCCTCGCCCGATCTGCGTTGTTTCCCTGGCCTTACCCCTGACCCGGCCCAAGCTACTAACCTCATACCCAAGGTCTTGCTTGCAATCTCTCCAAGTCTCTTCAAGCACCATATGCCTTCCTTTCCGCCCTGCTATCGGCTTGCCTGGTTTGGTAAAGGTTGATCTTGAGTTTTGCGGCCTCAATCAAAAGACGCAGCTTTTCCTCAAGCTCTACCGCCACCTGCAAGCCTTCAAGCACTTGCAGATATTCAGGGTGAGCATATGCCCATGCCTCGCGTTCTGCAACTGTTTTGACGCCGTGCTTTTCGGCCTGGATGAACAGCATGGCTTTCTTGCTTTTCCTGAATTGCTCCAGATAAACGCGATCAGACTTCGCCTGCGCGAACTTTTGCGCATTGTCCCGAATGAACGTTAGCGGGCGCTCGATTTCTTCACTCATGGGATAGAGCCTCTGCGCACTTGAACGCCTTAACCATGGTTTCGCGCACAGTGTTTGAGCCTGGCGCGAAGAAGTGGCGGGCCTTTGGTAGCTCACTCATCAGCGGCCACCATAGCCAATGCTTGACGACCAAGCGACCGCAGAGAAAGGCGAGCATATCCAAGCTCGCGGCGCTCAATCCTGCGGTCAAGAATTAATCGCCAGGCGCGCAGACAATGCCTGCAACCGCCGTTGCGCGGGCGCAGTTGTTCTTCCTGCTCGTCATCGTCAAGCAATCGCATCCCATGTCCGCAATCACTTGGAGTCGTATCCGAGAAAGCGTGCCATAGGTGAGTTTTGTGGCGCCCTTTCTTTTCGTCCCAAATCTCTGCGCGCTCTGCATTAGAAATAGTCCAGTCGTTTGACTTGATCACGACAGGGCAGCGCTCAATTGCTTCACCGATACGCCGGCTCAGCGCATCAACCTTCTGCCGAGCCAGCTCATGCCGCGCCAATGCCTTGACGAATTTATCTGTATTCATCGTTTCGCTCCAGTCGCTCTATGTTGTGATCCATCAGCCCAAATAACCCTATGGTCATTCCCCCGCACGGCCACAACCCCAGCCGCGCCAGTGGAAATTGTGAAGCCTTGCGCTTGCAGGGCGTTGGCGGTTAGGCGTTGCTCTAGGCTCATTCCATCGTCCTCTTTAGTGCTTTGGTCAGCATCCGCATGTATCGGGCGTGGCGTTCTGGCTGAGCCTCTTCAAGATTCCAGCCGGGGTCACGGCACATCCCGCAATACTCAGGGCGGCACGGGCACGGGCGAACGCTCGGAATATGCCTCTCGATTATCGCCCGAGCCTCTGCGCGAATCGCCGCATACTTGCTCAGGTAGCGCCGCCCCTTGGTTGGCGCGTAGTAAACGATTTGAATGCTACTGGTGATTGTCATTTGAACCCCTCCGGCAAATCCCGCTCATCGTGGTAAATCATCGGCTTGGTTACGCCTGTCGCGTATCGGCGCGCAGTTTTCTTGTCGATGCCGAACCGATCCATAACCATCGGAAGCGTCCAGGACCGGTAATCGATCAGCGCGCGCAGCTCTTTGCACTGCTGGTCGGTTAGCGTCGATACCGCTGCCTTGCTCTGGATTTTGGTCGGCGCGCTTGAAGCGGCAACAAAACTATGTCTCATCTGAATCACCCTCTACCGGCTCAGCCGGCTTTTCAAATTGCCCGCTTATCGCCCAGTGGTTTTCGCATACCTGCTGGGCATCTTTGGCGCTGTCTTTCACCGACCCGAGGAACTGGCCACGAAAGCTGGCGCGGTAAACCGTATCCCATTCGGCTTTGAATTTTGCGACCTTGTAGGAATGCTCGCCGACCATCAGCCAAGGCGATGCCTGCGACCAGTTCACGCGATACCCCGGCGAGCCGATTCCCATTTGAACTGAACCACTACCGGAGAGCCTTCCCGAAGTCGATCAACGCAGCGATCACCCATAGCCTGGGTCAGCGCCTCGGCTGACAGGTTGGAAATAATCACGGTCGGCAGCTCGCTTTCGTATCGGCCATTGATGATTGCGAAAATGGTTGACAGTTCGAAATCGCTCGGGGCTTCTCGGGTTGCGCCGATTTCATCCAGCACCAGCAAATCAACGCCCGCAAGGCCGTTAATGATTCCAGCCTCACACTCGCCCTCGTTTGAGTTGAAAGTCTGCTTAATGGCCTGGAGAACTCCACCAATGGTGCGATATGCGGCCGTGTAGCCAGTTTCACGGTTTAGGTAATTAGCGATTGCTGTTCCAAGGTGGGTTTTCCCGGTGCCTGGCGTGCCGATTAAGATCAGGTTTCGACCAACATCGAAATTCTCTTTGAAGCTTTCTGCGTATGCCTTGCACTTACCAAGCGCCGCTGTTTTCTCTGGCGTGTCGCATTGGTAATCATCAAAGCGCTTTCCGTCGAAACGCTTAGGCACGGCAGCAGCCCCGAGCTTTTCGCGCAAACGGATCTGTCGAATAAGGTCTTCTTGCATGCGCTGGCGCTTTTCATCCTCGGCCTTTCGCTCAGCCTCGCACTCTGGACAATGCGAATAGGTGCGCTTCTTGAACATCGGTATCTGAAACGATTTCTGCTCAAATTCGCCGTGCTTTTCGCATACCGCTGTCGCTATCTGAATATCAAGCTCTTGCTTAAAGTCCATGCGTACCATCCTCCCGGAGCACTAGCCCCGCGTTGTAATCAATTTGGTCAAAGCCGTGGTGCACGCCGTTAGGCTTCCCGGCTGATTTTGAAACCGACCATTCGTTGTCGAATGCGCGCTCAGTTCCGAAGAACCGAACGGCCTGCATAACGTAGCCGGTGCCGACATTGCCCTTGGCTTTGCAGAACGCTTCATAACGCATAACCCCGGCCAGCATTGCCTCGCTAGTCACGCCCTCTTTCATCCGCGCACTCCATGCCGCTAGAGCCTTGTTCTTTGGGTTGGCCCCCTCCCGCTTTGGATAAGCCTTCCATGCCAGCTCGAAAGCACCATCAACCGGTGCGGATGCACCAATAGCTTTACTGGTTATTGGTTTATGGTTATTGGTTATTGGTTTATGGTTAGCATTGCCTTCGCTATGCGTTCGCATTGCTTCCGCTTCTTTTTCAGCCTTAACCCTTGCCCAGCGGGCCTTTGCCGACTCTCTACAGCTTGTTGATTTAGCGTGAAACGCTTCAATTTCCACGTCGCAACGCTTATGTATGTACCCCTCTTTTGTCTCAACAAAGAAGTCTCTCAACACGTTTTCAATTGCTCGCACCTCATCCGCACTGCGAGCGCAATGCGTTCGCATAAGACCCGCATGATTCAAAGGCAAAGGCTTTTCGGTCAGGTAATAAGTGTCTAGCAGCTGACGATATGCCCCATGCTCCAAAATAGTCAGGTGGTTGGTGTCTCGCCGGTAGTCGCCAATGTTGTGGCTGTAGTAGTGCATTGCCTACTCCCGGTATTGGGAAAGCGTATTGGTTGGCAGATTGTAAGGAACCATTGGAATCCCTCTTTTGCTCTGGTAGCACGCATCGCATCCCGCCCACTCGGTCATCACGATGTCGCACTGATAAATCCAATCGTAAAAATCGGACGGCTTTATCGTGAAAAACTCACGCGATGGGTTAGGCCGAAAATCCGAAAGCAGCCGATGTATCTCTTTTTCGACTAGCCCCGGGTTGCTCACCTCTGCGAAATACTCAAGCTGGAATGGTTCGGCAACAGGCGTTGGCGCTGAAAGCTCGCGAACCCTTAGCGATGGCGAGCGCGCTGTTGACCCGATCTTGTAAAGCCCTGGCATGGCTGCATTGCTTGCCATGTAAATAAATCCAATGCTCATTGCTCAATATCCTTTGCTGCCTTACGGATGCGCTTGGCTTCCTTCTCCAGTAGGTCGGCGCGCTCTCGCATAGCCAGCCTTACCGATGTGCGTCGGCTCATTGGAACCTCTTTACCCCACTGGCTTACCGCTGCCGGGCTGATCCCGATTGCCTTCGCCAGGGCGGTCTGGTCGCCAAAGTAAGCGATGGTTTCGTCTGTGCGCATTGGTGTCTCCTTGTTTGGTTTTGGCAATAATAGCGCTTTGAATTATTTTAACAAGCTAATTGACACAAAAAGGATGCGTGCCTATCATGAGCAACACCAAACCAGCAGACAGGGGTAGGACAGATGAGCGCAACAACCGAAGTAGTAACCGTTCCAAAGGAAAACGCTTTGCAGGTATTCAGCGCAGAGCAGGGGCTTGACCCGTACCTGGCGAGAATTCGCGCAGAGATTGAATCGTTTGTGCCGGACACCTCGACAGCCAAGGGACGTAAAGAGATTGCATCCATCGCTTACAAGGTGGCGCAGTCGAAAACAGCGCTTGATAACGTGGGTAAGGATCTGGTTGCCGAGCTTAAAGAGGTGCCGAAGAAGATCGACGCCGAACGCAAGCGCATGCGGGATTTGCTGGATAGCTGGAAAGACGAAGTGCGCGCGCCGCTGGCTGAGTGGGAGGCCGAAGAGGCCGAGCGTGTTGCCCGCCATCAAGGCAATATCGACATTATGAAATTGCGCCTTGAGTGCCGAGACCTTGACGCTGCCGAGCTGAAAGCAAATATCGCCTGTATTGAAGGCGTTGAAGTAGGCCCTGAATGGGAAGAGTTCGAGACCGAAGCCGCGCGCACAAAAGACAAGGCGCTTACCGCATTGCGCGAGGCTCTGGTGATCCGCGAAAAGCACGAAGCCGAGCTGGCAGCTATCGCAAAGTTCCAGGCTGAGCAGGCAGAACGTGACGCCCAGGCGGAACGCGACCGCATTGCACAAGAAGCGGCAGAGCGCGCCACCCGCGAGGCCGAAGAACGCGCCCAAGCCGAGCGCGATGCAGCGGCGCGCCGCGAAGCTGAGTTGATCGTGCAGGCAGCCCAACAGCAGCGCCAAGCCGAACAAGCAAAGCGCGACGCCGAAGCGGCAGCCGAGCAGGCGCGCCTAAACGCAGAGCTTGCCGAGCAGCGCCGCATTGCAGCAGAAAAACAGGCTGAGCTTGATCGTATAGATGCAGAGAATCGCCAGGCTGAGGCTGTTGAGCGCTCCAAACAAGCAGAGCGCCAGCGTCAGGTTGACGAATCCGCGCGGATTGAGGCAGAAGCCAAAGCGCGCGAGGCCGACCGCGCGCACAAGGGCGCAATCCTGAAAGCAGCAAAAGAGGCAGTCATGCAGGCAGGCGTAACCGAAGAGCAGGCCAAAGCAATCGTCAAGATGATTGCAGCCGGTTCTGTACCAGCCGTTTCGATTAAATACTGACAGGAGCAAGAAAGATGGGCGAACTAATCCAGCACCAAGACCAGGCGGTTAGCGTGCAAACCGAATCAACCACCATTCTTCAAGTGATCCAGCGCGCCGCCGCTGATCCTCAGTGCGATATTGAAAAGATGGAGCGCCTGATGGCCATGCATGAGCGCATGCAGGCTAAGAGCGCGCAGACTGAATTTAACTCTGCGCTGGCTTCTATGCAGTGCGACATTCCAAGCATTGCAGAGCGCGGGGCCGGTCATAACAAGATCACATACGCAACGCTTGAAGACATTAACGACGTAATCAAGCCAATCATGCAGCGCTACGGCTTCGCCATGTCGTTCAAGGTTGAGCATGCTCAGGGCGGCATTAGCGTGACTGGCATCCTTATGCACCGCGCAGGGCATCGCGAAGAAACCACCATGCTTCTGCCAAGCGACACAAGCGGAAGTAAAAACGCCGTGCAGGCCGTCGCGTCTTCTGTCAGCTACGGGAAGCGCTATGTGATGTGCGCCATGCTAAACATCACAACGCGCGGCGAGGATGATGACGGATACGCAGCGGTTCCAAGCGCATGCATCACCGAGCAGCAAGCCAAGTCAATCCGCGCAAAGCTAGCCGAGTGCAAGCCGGATACCCAGTCAAAATTTATTGAGCTGTACGGCGAGCCGGAATCAATCGAAAAATCCGAGCATGACAAGGTTTGCGCTCAGCTTGCAAAGGCAGTTAAGCGAGACAAAGGGGAAGCATAATGCAGATCATCCGAGAAATTGAGCAGGGGTCAGCCGATTGGCTGGCCTTGCGCCTTGGCATAGTCACATGCTCTGAACTGGATTGCTTGCTGGTAAATGGTAAAGGCCCGGAGGGTTTTGGGGCTGGCGCTATGTCGTACATGGATCAGCTGATTGGCGAGCGCATTACCGGAGAGGCGGCAGAGTTGCCATTCTCGACTCGCGCAACCGAGCGCGGCAAAGAGTTTGAACTGCTGGCGCGTGACCTGTACCAAATCCGCGAAGAGGCTGAGGTAGAGGAAGTGGCCATAATCCTTAATCACGGCATTGGATACTCGCCTGATGGCCTTATTGGTGATATGGGACTGACTGAAATAAAGTCAAAGCTCCCTAAATTTCAAGTTAGCGTAATTTTAGCTGGCGAGGTTCCAAAAGAGCACGTCGCACAATGCCAGGGCGGTCTATACGTTTCAGGTCGCGAGTGGATTGACTTTGTAAGCTACTGGAAAGGCATGCCGCTTTTCGTTAAGCGCATGCATCGGGATGAGACTTACATTGCGAAGCTGGCCGAGCGCGTGGCCACATTCAACGAATTGCTAGAAGATCGAATGGCCAAAGTTCTGGCCGCATAACCAGGGAGATAGATATGCCAGTTTCAGAATTTGGCCGTATTGGCCGTGATGCAGAGCTACGTTATACCGGCTCAGGTGATGCCGTGTGCAGCGTTCCGGTGGCTGTTGACTATGGCCGCAAGGGTCAAGACGGCAAGAAGCCTTGCCAGTGGTACGAGGTCACGCTTTGGGGCAAGCAAGCCGAGGCGCTGGCGCAGTATCTGATCAAGGGTAAGCAAGTGTTTTTCGTTGGGTCTGACTTGCACGTCGATACCTTTCAGAAAGGCGACGGCAGCCAAGGCGCAAAACTGGTTTGCCGTTGTGCTGAAATCAAGTTTGCGAGCGATGGCCAACAGCAAGGGCAAACAGCTGCGCGATCAGCTCCAGCAACTCCACAGTCAGCACGGCAGCCAGCACCGCGCCAAGTCGAGCAACAACCGGCACCAGACAGCTTCGATGAAGAAATACCGTTTTGATGTGAAATACCGTTCAATATGTTAAGATGGCCTCTAGCAATGGAGTCCATCATGAAATACTGCAATACATGCAAAACCGAAAAAGACGCATCTGAATATCATATTCGCAAGGCTTCAAAAGACGGCCTTAGTTCAAAGTGTAAGGCTTGCGCTAAGGCATACGATGACGCCAGGGCGAATCAGCCTAAGCGGGTCGCGGCAAGGAAGGCTTATGCAAAAACGCCAGAGGGTATAAAGGCCGGCGCAGAGGCTAAGGCTGCTTGGATGGCGTCAAACCCTAAAAAAAGGGCGGCCCAGGTCGCGATTGGAAACGCTGTTCGTGACGGGAAGTTAAGCAAAAAACCGTGCGAGATTTGCGGCTCAACGGCCAGAGTTCACGGCCATCACGACGACTACGACAGGATCTATGACGTCCGCTGGCTATGCCCGCAGCATCACCGCGACTGGCACAAAGAACACGGCGAGGCGTTAAACCCACGCTGATGATCTAACCCCAACCGGGCGGCCCAACCCCGCCCAGTCCTTTTGAAAGTGGAGTGATTGAGATGAAAGCAATCCAGCGAATCAAGCAAGAAGTGGAAGTGAAGTGGTGCGTTATCGACATTGAGCCGCGCTATGTCGGCGACAACGAGGACGATAACCTGCCGACCGACTTCCCGCTGCTGAATGAAGCCAAAACCCAATGGCGCGCAAAGGTCGATATTGACAGCGGGCAGATTGAAGACTGGCCACAAGGTGATGCCCGAGAAATGCACGTCAAGGTTTGCGATGCCGGCCTGTATTCGCTGTTGGACGCAGAAGGCAAAGAGCTGGCGCGCATGGATGGCTATGTTCCGCACGGCGTTGTGCCTGGCGATTACGGCGACTATGTGATTCTGAGCATTGATGAGTCGGGCCGGATTACCAACTGGCCGAAGTCGCCGGATGTTTCGGAGTTTTTCGAGGATCAGGACGACTAACCCATGCCCAACCCCCGCGCCGGCCAACCCCGCCGCAAAACAACCGACGAACAGGTCAGAGTAATCCGCGAGAACCGCAAAGGATTAACGCGCCGCAAGCTGGCAGAGGAAACGGGCGTTAACTTCCACACGGTTTGTTATGTGTTGGATAGGGCGAAGTATTGAACGCAAAGGAGCGTCACCAATGACCAACTGCACAAGAAAACACCACGCGACCCGCGCCAGGGTTGAAGAACTGCTAGCGCAAGGCTGGAGCATTGCAGGTCGCGAACCTTTGCGACTGGCTCGCGGTCGAGCTGCGTTAGAGGTTCGGGCTAATGGGGTTATTGTGGCGGGGTGATTATGAAGCGTAACTACCAAGTCAAAGTTAAAGGCCTGCCACCCTTCACCATGGGCGGCCTGGAGCCAGACGAAGACGCCTGGCATGTGTGCTGGTGCGTGTTCGGCTCAAGGCTGGAATGGGTAAGATAACCGCTTGACGTGTCGCTGGCTTGCGATAATACTGGGCGGAACGAAACGACAGGAGCCACCACCATGCCAATCCAAGCCACCCGCTGCACTCAACGCCAGCTAGCCTACTGGAGCTACTGGACTAAGCGCGGCTACACATTCGGTCGCGATGACTTGATCCCTGAGAGCACCAGCATTAAACCGGACGCCTGGGACCTGCCAACGCGCACCGTCTTGGCTGTCACTGCGGCGATGCTGGTTGTCGTGTTTGGGATTTTGAAGGTGGCGGCATAGTCCGCAAGATTAACGACAGGAGAAACAACCATGACACTAGAAG
>Ga0194138_10001440_pt1 | contig 11386 bp, 6 predicted proteins | sample TARM_MetaG_T2_14_FD_134022 | JGI IMG/M metagenome (GOLD analysis project Ga0194138, IMG submission 134022) | Freshwater microbial communities from Pennsylvania, USA, analyzing microbe dynamics in response to fracking - TARM_MetaG_T2_14 (version 2) | ecosystem: Environmental > Aquatic >...
CCGCAACGGTCAGCGTCACTTCCTGCCGGGCTTCAACCACGCCAACGCGCTGGGTCTGCTGTCCATCGGCAAAGAACTGAACGAAATGGACACCGAGAAGAAAACCATCAAGGTGTACAGCTTCGAGCAGTCCAAGGAAGTGCCGACCGACGTGGACATGGTCACCGATCTGGTGGGCCAGCGTGTCATCGTGGGCGTCCAGAAGCAGATCGTGGACAAGCGTCAGAAGAACGACCAGACCGGTCAGTACGAAGCCACTGGCGAAACCCGCGAAGTGAACGAGATCGACAAGGTCTTCCGTGAGCGGGACAAGATGACTGTGGCTGAGATTCTGGCCCAGGAAACCGAAGCCAAGTTCTACGACACCTGGGAGAAAAAGTGGACCGGCCAGGTTCGCAACAAGGCCTCCGCAGCCAATGACGCCAACGGTGGTATGCGCGGTGTCGGAACCGGTGCACCGAAAGCCGGTGGCAACGGCGGTACCCAGCGCTCCAGCCTGTTCAACTAAGAGCCGGCCCCCACGGGGGCCGCGCTCAGCGGTCCCTGACATTTTCTAAACCAGAGATTGTCTATGTCCAACGACCAAGCCATTGAACAGCAGAACCAGAACAAAGGGTTAACAGCCCCTCGCATCACCGTGGATCACATCAATGAAATGCTGAACCGTCGGGTTACGTTCGACTTTGCGCGTACAGCAGGCACCACCAGTACGTTCTGTCATGCGTACCTGGATGGCTCGTTCTACCTGACCTCCGGCCACAGTGCGTGTGTGTCCATCGAGAATTTCGATGAAGAGCTCGGACGGCAGATTGCCGAGCGCAATGCCCGGGAACAGGCCACCAAGCGTCTGTGGGGACTGGAAGGCTACCGCCTGTACATGCAGCAAAATGAGGAGCCACCCATTGAGTGACCGCATCAAGAAGTACCAGTGCATCAAGCAGGTGCACGCCGAGCCCATGACCTACGGGGCGTTCAAGACCAGCATCCGGAACGTCCGTGACGTGGGTAACATGGATCCACTGGCCCCGGGCTACCATGTGATCTACTCCATGGGGACTGCCGATGAGTACCACTCCTGGTCGCCCAAGGCAGCTTTTGAGGAAGGTTACATCGAAATCCCCAAGGGCAAGGACAAGTCCATCAAAGCCGGCATGCGTTCGGCCGTAGGACCGGTGTCATGAGCGAAGGCATTCCAGTGCTGGGGATGGATCCATCCCTGAATAACTGGGGCCTGGCCCGCGGCTGGTACAACCCGGCCGACGGGACGCTCCGCATCGGAACGGTGGAAGTCACCAACCCCGAGTTCAGCAATGGCAAACAGGTCCGGCAGAACTCCAAAGACATTGAACGGGCCGAAAGCCTGTTCCGTGCTGCCCTGGAGGCCGCCAACCCGGCCAAGGCGGTGTTTGTGGAAGTGCCGGTCGGCAGTCAATCTGCCCGCGCCATGGCGTCCTACGGCATCTGTATCGGTGTGCTGGGCGCGCTGCGTGCCCGGAACATTCCGTTCTTTGAAGTCACCCCCACAGAAGTGAAGCTGGCCACGGTCGGTAACAAGACCGCCAGTAAAGCCGAAATCATCGAGCGAGCCATCAACCAGTACCCAACGGCCAACTGGCCCATGCAGACCAAGAACGGTGTGCAGGTACCGGTCGCCAGCAAGGCCGAACACATGGCTGACGCCGTCGGTGCCATCGAAGCCGGGATCCAACTTTCCCAGTTCAAACAACTCATCCAATTTCTGAGCGTGGCGTAGCCGCGCTCTCATCAGAGGTAACCATGCAAATCCAGATTTCTTTGACCCAGGAAGATATTGAAACGGCCATCCGTGAGTACGTGGCCCGTGCCGGTATGACCAGCGACAACGCAGAAGTGAATTTCACCGTCACCCGTAAAGGCGGTCAGACGATCGAAGCCAGTATCGATCTGTCCAACGGTTCCGCGGATAAATCCGCCGCCGAGCCAGAAAAGAAAGACACCAAACCGGCCAAGACCGAAAAGGCCAAGTCTTTCTCCAAGTCTGAAGACCTTCCACCCAAGGAAGAGAAGGTAGAGGAGTCCGCTGAGGAACCTGAGCCAGCACCGACTGAGCCTCCTTTTGACCCGGACAAAGACACCGAGTCTGCGAACGACTCTACCGAAGCCGAGTCAACCAAGGAGAGCCGTAAGCTCTTTGGCTAAATAGGAGGTGTCTATGGATTTCCTCAAGACCATAGGCATCACCGTTGGCGCCATCATCATTACCATTGTGCTGGTGGCGCTCGGTTTGGCCTTTTCACTGTTTTCGTCTATTCTGTCGCTGCTCTTCACGGTTGTGCTGATCTTTACCGGCGTCTGGATTTTCCTGCGTCTGGCCTGGGACAGCCACCAACAGAGCAAACGGAGTTGACGAAAGTCTAAAAAGCCCCTGGGGGAACCTGGGGGCTTTTTTATCAAGGAGTCTCTATGCGCAGTGTGATTGCCTTATTTACTTGTCTAGTGCTTGCTGGTTGCAACATGACCCCCGCTGAACGGGCCGCGTTGAATCAACAGTTGAACCAGATGAGTAACGATATGAAGCAGTATCAGATTACCCCTCAACAACTGTACCAACAGCCCAATACCAACCAGAGCCCTACCTGGGGCACACAGAACCAGCAACGCAACGTCACCTGCTATCGAGCAACCGACGGTATTCTCAGATGCTGGGAGTGAATAGAAAAAAGCCCCGTTTGACCGGGGCTTTTTTGTGTTTGCTTACCAGAGACTCAGTGCCGCTTTGATCGGCAAAATCTCTGTCACGCTGTCGGGATAGTTCAATGCCCCGACGTCCAGTGGGTTTGACAACCGGGGACCGGATTCCATCACCGTAGATACCTCGGAGAAGTAGTTGCTGAACAGAGCCAGAAGCAGACCGCGTGCCGGTTTTTCCTGGAACAGTTGCAGCAGAACCTTCTGGATCCGCAAGTAATACTTGGTGAAGAACACCAGACCGGTGTCGTTCAGATACTGCAGTGCCCGATGGGTCGGGATATCGTAGTTCACAAACGTATCCGCAATCCGTTGCACGGCTGCCCGATGATCCAGAGGATCTTTCGCCCGGGTTGTCAGGTGCTGATACAGGCTATACCGCGCCACAAAGTCACTCATCTGAGTGGTCTTGAACAGCAGCTTGTAGGCCGGCGTATCGTGTGCCAGGTAAACCCATTTCGCACCAGTCTTCACAGACTGGGGCAACGATCCTGTGACCTCATCCAGCTTTTCAACCAGCCGGGACTTGTACGAATAATCATCGCTCTCAGCGTCCACGTCTTCCAGAATGGTCTGGAACATACCTTCATCAATCAAGCTTTTCACCGGATTACGGTCAATGGCGTCTTCCAGTTCCAGAATGCGCTGGTTCAACGCGTCCGAATTACTGGACAGCCCCAGTGCCTGCTCCCGCTGCAGCTTCAGTAACTCCTCTGACTGATCCTGGTAATCCATCAGACCCTGAATAGCAGTCTTGTGTGTTTCCACGATCTTCTTCGGATTCATTCCGTTCCACAGCAAAATAGAGACGTTGGATGAAATGTTCCCCAGTAACGTGGTCAGGTTTTTGATGACCCAAGCGTCCTTCACTTCTTTCACCAGCTCCTGCCACATATCCTCACCCTGACGAATACGTAACTTAGCCTTGTCACCCAGGAACCAGCGAGACATCAGCAGATCCACCATGAAATCCCGGATTTCCTGCATCACCTGGTTCTCAAGCGCGGGCTTGTCGAACATATTGGACAGGCTGAACTTCCGGTACCCGAATACCATATCCAACACATCGGCGCGGACGTACATGGTGTTACCACCCCACACATCCTGAATCGCCTGCTTGGCAGCTGGTGGTAGCAGATGGTAAGTCTCCCGGGCCTGTGCATCGCTGCTGTCCGGTCCCACGTTGATAAACGCTTCTGGCCGGCGCTGGTAGTCAATGTCGTACTGACCTTTCAGTGACTGGATTACCTGCTTGTTCTGAACCTCCGTACTGGTCTTGTCGAACATGTGACTGGCCATGGAGCCCAGAATGTCTTCTGCCCGGTTGTTACGCTCCAGCAACTCATCTTTGTTGGCCTCGCTCATCAGATAACGGTAGTTGACAATTTTCCCGTCCCGGTTAAACACCGGCACCATGAAATTATCCTTGACCCCCTCTGGAGCCACCCGCCGCCCTTTAGCCGCCACCTGCTTCACGCGACGAAAGTTCGGAGCACTGATCTGCAGGTTGGTTTTCTGGTTCTCCTGATGAACTTCCTGTTCCGCCATCACAAACTCCCCACCGTGAATGGCCGAGCCTTTACGACGGGTACCGGTGTAGGACACCGCCCCAGTCACCTGGGCATTGAGCCCACCGTGAGGCAGGACATACAGGAACTTCTCCGTCTGGTCCGGATCGGTACGATCGTGAACCAGGTGTTTAGGTTTCTGGATCCAGCCCTGAGCTTCCAGTTCGGCCCCTTCAGTGGCGGTAGCCACTTTCACTTCCCGGTGCGGGTTGTAGATCTCCCGGGTATAGCCTTTCATGAACAGCGCCTTGTCATTATCAAACAACGTCCGCTGTGCTTCTTCCTTGAGCTTCTCGTGCAGCTTCAGTGCGTACAGGGCACCGCTTTCATTGCCCCGACGGGATTCGCGCTTGAACAACTCGGCTGTACGTTTCCGATCCGTCAGGTTGGTGTATTTCAACGCATACAGCGTGATCAACGGATCCAGAACGGCTTCCGCATCCGTCACCTGCTGCTCTGTCGGCGCCGGTTCATTGGTCCCGGCCAGCCGAGCAATGTTGTAAGCGTTCAGACTCATGTGCGGGCCCCGGGCCTTCCCGGTTGCCAGGAAGTAGCCCAGCAGTTTGGAGTATGCCATGTAGTGTTTTTCATGGTGACGCAGGTTCGCTACCTTGCGTTCCCACTTAGTGATCTCTTTCTGCAGCGCTTCCGGCTTATCCAACAGGGTGGCCAGAGTCTCCGGATCGTAGTGTGGCAGCAGACCGGCCATATCCGTGCGCAACACGGTACGGGTGAATGACTCGCTCTCGTATTCAGTGAACGACTGCATACGGCTGCGCACATCTTTCTTCACACTCTCATCGATCTGCTTGCGGCGACGTTCATTCTGACCGGCCATCCGAAGCAGCTTGTGAAAGATCTGCGTGCTGTCAGTGGCACCCCGCGCCTCGGTGATCAGAGATCCTACCAGCCCTTGCCGCTGTTTGTAGTTCCAGGCCCGGTAATCTTCCAAAGCGTCCAGCAACTCGTTGACGCGATCTTCCGCAATCACGCTGGTCAATGCCCCGATTCCCTGGACATAACCGCTGCTGTGGTTCTGAACCCGGTCAGACTGAGCCAGATCGCTGACTTTCTGACGGGCCTTTTCACCCAGCTTCTTGCCGGCCGCTTCGATCTCATCAAAAGTGCTGACCTGATTACGGGCGGCATCAGCCCGGTTCGTGGCTTCAATATCAGCCAACCGTTCACTCAGTGCCTGGATCCGCTCATTACTGGGCTGAGCCACGCTGGTCTTGTTGATATGGTCAGCCAGTTCCTGACTGCTGCGCTCATAGATGGATTTCAGTTGATCACCGATACCCTCACCTGCCTGCGCCCGGGTACTGACCGGTGCATTCAGGGCGTTGAATACCGTGGGTTCAACCAGAGCCAGGGCCGCAAAACGACTCAGGTGGTCCGTCCGGCTGGTACCCGGTACCTGTTTCAGATCAAACAACATCCGGTACTTGGCTTCGGCACTGTCCGGATCCCGGCTGTCCAGATCGGACGGCTTGAGCGTGTTACGGGCATCCCGGAACACACGAACCAGATCTTTGTAAGCCAGAGAGTCCGGGGCCAACGCAGTCTGCAGGGACGCTTCGACCTGCTCCAGTACGTAAAGCTGTGGATCGGACAACGAAAACGCTGTCTGTGCCAGGGATGCAAACGGCATTTTGCCAGTGGTCTTGGACTGGGTCAGTACATCAGCGGGGTCTGACAACCCTTCCGGTGCTACCCAGGCCCCGTAAGGTCCATGGACTTTATCGACCACCGTGTTCAACAGGCTGCGCAAACGCTGGTCTGTGGCCGCATCCAGGGCCTGTCCGCGGTTCAGTGCGTCATACACCTGCTCGGTGGACCACTGCTGGACAGTTGCACCACCGAATTCCTGCTTGAAGGTGACGTTCTTGTTCACCTTCTGGGCGCTGCTGGCCTGCTGCATCAACGCGGCGGTGTTGGTGATCAACACCTCCAGCCCGGTTCCCTCGATCTTGCGTTTACCAAACAGCAAGCGTCCGATCGCCTCGATGAAAGCTTTCAGGGCACTCGGCTTGTTCCGGGTCTGCATCTGAACCTTGGCCAGTACGTTGTCCTGAAACGCCTGGTTGGTCATACCCCAGGCAACCAGTTCGTGGTTATTCACCACGGCCTGTCCGTACTCATCCATCAGGTTATTGGCTTCCAGATACTGAACCACCTTGGCCCGCAAGGTGTCGAGCTCTTTGACAAACGCCTGACTGGCGGCGTCATTTCGCTCAACCACGTCGTACAGCACCGCGTGCAGAACTTCGTGGGTCAGCAATTCCGGATTGACACCCGAGTCCACAAAGTCCGGGCTCTTGATGTAGATGGCTTCGGCGCCGTTACGACGGTCCCAGAAACCCCGGGCCCGGGTCACGTCCACAGGCGGCTTGATCGATACCGGTGTGTTGCGCGTGATGTAGTTCACCCGCAGGTCCGGATCCACCAGCTTGCTCAAGGAACGAACCAGCAGGTTCTGATCCAGCTTGCCCAGCAACTCTTTCACCGGCATCCGGGGATTTTTCTCCAGGGCCCGGACCAGTGACGGCTCCGGTGCACCAACCGGCTTGCCCAGAACACCCCACGGTGTCTGCCGGCGCTGATCGAAGTTTCGATCCAGATAACCCACCACGGCTTCTGCCAAGCTTAGATCGCCGTCATTCGCGTCCGCTACCAACTGGGTCAGTGACTTGTCCACGGTGTTCTGCGGATCAGCCACATACCGCTGGAAACCTTTCAGCGCGTCGTAGTAAGGCTGTGGAATATCTCGGTCTTGCTGGACCGCCGTCATCAGACGCAACACTTCCGGCATGGTCGCCTGCTTTACACTACGCGTCGGCGCCATAGACCTAGCCATACGGACGTTCAGCTTGGTGCGCCACTGCTGACGTTGCTGCTCGGCCGCCTGGGCCTTCGGCCCGCGGCCGGGGAAGATTTCCCGGAGAGCCTGTTCCAGATCCCCGTGAACCAGGAACCGTTTGTGCAACCGGTTCAGAGTATCCGCTTCCTCGCGGCTGGTGGCCGGGCTGGTCTCGGTTTGCTGGTTCCAGTCACGCAGTGTTTCTTCAACGAGCAACGCATCCTCCTGATTCCGGCGAGCCAGGTGTTTCATGACCCGGTCTTTCACCGAGGTTTTGGCTTTCTCGGCAATGGCCGCGTAATCGTCGCCTGTCAGCTTGTATTCGCCACCTTCTACGCCGTACTGGTTGACCGTCTCAATGCGAGCCAGCAAGTCCAGCTTATTGGCCTCGGCCTTGTTGGCCACCGCCAGGCCTTCTGCCAGACGTTGCTGAACACCTTTAAGGCCGCTCATTTCGCCTTTTCTCTTGCGGGTCAGACGTTCACTCAGCTCGATGGTGAATTCCGGATCGGCCTGCATCTGCGGCTCCCGGCTACGGAATTCCGTATACACCTGGAACGCAGTGGTCATGATTTCCTCGGGCAGTGAGTGGTCCAGCAGAGCCTTGAAGGTCTCCTGGTTCATCTGCTCAGCCACGGTCTGCATCATGTTCGCCGCGACAATCTCCGCGTCGTGGACGTTCAGAGCCGGGTAGTCCTTGTAGGTCCGGGACGCAATCGCACTGTCCAGTGAGTGGACGTTGGTAATAAACACCCGGACACCCGGATCGGTGTAACTCAGCGACTGGCCATAGGCCTGAAGGGTCGTCCGTTCATCCTTTTTGCCTTTTTGCTTCTTCTCGCCGGTTTCGCCTTTCAGCGGCATGGCTTTCTTGAACGACACGTTCGTCCAGTAAGCGGCTTCCCCGAACCGAGCCTGCTGTTTCTGCTTGGCCATGTGCAGACCGGCGCTACGCTGCTTGCTGGCCTTGGACATAGCGGTATGAACCACCGGGTTGATGGCCTTGATACGCTGGTCCAGCTCCTGAAGCTGTTTACCGGTCAGATCCTGCAGAACCTGCCCCTCCCGGTCCACTGGCAGACGCCCTGCCCTCTGCTCTTCCTCGATGAACTGACGAATCTCGTAGTCCCGGGTCACCATGAACAGATCAAACGCGTCCTTGGACACCTTGTTCATCCGGTCACGGAAACCCAGGAACGAGTTGGGCTCGTCCTTCGGACCAAACTGCTCTTCCAGCGCTACAGCGACATTAGCACCCACGGTGTTGGTGAACGCCTCAACCACGGCACGGCGTTGGTGAGTACGAAACTCCAGCTTCTGTGCGGATTCCAGGGTCAAGTCTCCCAGGTCTTCGCCCAGCAGTGGCTCAATCAGACGAGCCAGCCGGTTCACTTCCCGGACCTTGTCCCCATCAGACTTCTTACTGTTTAGCGCTTTCTCAATGTTGTCGAAGAACAGATCGACGACGTCATGGCCCATGTTTTCGATGGACTTCTCGACACTGGCCCCGAATGCCATACCGGTCAGCGGCGTCTTTACCCGCTTACGGCCGGCACCGGAAACCTGACGCTCGCCCTGATCGTTGAGCTCTGTAAACGAGCCCATCAGGTTGAAGATGCTTTTCATCTGGCTCCGGCCGAGTGAATCTGCCGGCAGACGCTCAAACTCGTCCCGCGAAAGCTGATCCACCCGAACCGCCAGTGTCTGGTACAGATCGTTGTTCTCAGCCGCTTCCTGCCAGGCGCCGGCACTCTGGTACCGATTGCCCTTCTCAAAGAAGCCCATCTTGTTGACCAGAGCCAGGCCGTCCTGAACCGATGCCCAGGCGCCAGACAGAATAGTGGCCAGTGCTGGTCCGTTGGTGATCCCGTCCCCTTCCCGAATCAGCGTGGAACGGAACTCGGCGTCACCCCAGGTCTTGGCCAACTGAAAACGAGCCAGATGCACCAAGGCATCCAGTGTGTGGAAGTTCTCTTCGCCAGCCACGTAATCGGCCAACTGGTTCAAAGCCTCCGGTGACAGGGCCTGTCCGGTGTCTTCCAGCAGCTCCATAACGACGCTGACGTTCTGACGCAGCTCGGCATCCAGAATGTTGCCGTCCGGATCCATGACCTGAGCATCCCACATTTCCAGAGACTTGCGGTTGGACTGTTTGTCCACCGGCATGCCCAGACCTTCCATCACGGCCAGTTTGAACTGCTCGAGACGGTATTGGCCGTCCGCGGACGCACCTTCAGCAGACAGCGGCACAGTATGTTCCCACTCCGGCATCTGCAGCATAAAACGATGGATCTTGCTCGACAGCGGGTCGATCGTGTTGGAGGCAATCCCCACACGCTGGTTGCTCCAGACAGACAGCGGGAAGTAAAACCGCTTGCTGTAATCCTTTTCCCCGGACTCGGTGGTAAAGCCGCTGTGATCGTAGAACTCCAGCAGGTAATCCACTTCCCGGGCAATCGCTTCGCGTTTGCCCTGGTTGCCTTTCTCGTTGCTGGCCTGGGACACGTAGGTGTTCGGGTCGGTTGCGCCGCCCATCCGGGCCAGCAGATCCCGGGCCTGAGCCGGTACGGCCGACGTCAGGCGGTCCACCAGACCTTTCATATCCCCACGGATCATCCACGCTTTGTTGGCCATTTCACCGGCCACAATGTCTTTCTGTTCGGACGGAATATCCTGTGTGGTTCGCTTGGCTTTTCGTTGGGTCATCCGATGAATTGGCTCAAACGAAGGCCAGACAGTTTTGCCCTCGACGTCAAACAGCTTGCTCAACACACCCTCGGTGTTCTTACTGGCCTGCAGAATGTTGTCATTCACGGCCGGGATATCGCCATTGGGCTCTCGCACCGGCTTGATGAAGTAGTGCAGATCGTCCTTGTTGGCCTTCGCAAACGCATCCGTCTTCTTCCCCCAGAGCTCCACCATGTTCTGATCCACCATCAGAGCCAGAGCGTAAGCGCCCAGTGACTGTTCCAGTTGGCTTTGATGGTTCTGAGGAGCATCTTTACGCAGGGACAGGCCCAGGGCCTGACGGGCTTTACCACCCAGATCCTGAAGCACATTGGCCCGCAACTCACCGGCTGACTTCAGATCCAGGTAATGATCCGGGTCCAGAAAGTCATTGGGATTCAGGCCCAGCATGGCCTTGACGTCTTTCTCCGACTTGGTTGACGGAGCCCCGGCATTCTCGGCTACCCAGGTAAACGCTGCGTAGCTGATCGCCGTAGTGACGTTCTCCGGCAGCTCGCCGTCTTCATTCAGGAAATACTGAGTGAAGTCCTCATAACGAAAGTCCGGGTTTTTGGTCTTCACGTTATTGTTGATGAGTTCCCGGGTGGCCGTGGCAAAGTCACTGAACGCCCGCAGGAACGAACGCTGACGCAGACCGGTATAAGTGTCTGCCGATTCCAGGTTGTCGACATACGGAGACAGCGCTGTTACCTGTTCTTCATTAGCCACAGCCGGAGCCAGTACCGTTGACAGGAAGTCTTCCTGAGCGGTCAACGGCATCCGGGTCCGTCCTTCTTGCCCAGACTTCCGCGCCTGAAAATACGCAGCCACCAGGTTGGCCTTTTTGAAGTCGTCGGTCGACAACATGCCTTCCACCGGCTCAAACGTCAGACCGTAGAGCGTGGTTACGCCACTTTCTTCTGAACCAGTGTCATCAGTTCTTCCCGGCTCGCTGGCTGATTCTCGCTCGGATTCAGGGCTTGCTGATTCTCCTCGCTCTGTATCTCCATCAGTTGTCGACGGTGTCTCCTCGCCAGTTCCCGCTGTTTCTTGCGGATCCGGTGACGTTGGTTGTTCGTTGGTCGGGTTCTGAGGTTCTTCGGCACGGCGAGTCTCCTGTTCCGCTTGACGAGGTGACGGGGTGGACGTGTCCGGACCCACCATCCGTGCACGGGCTTTCGCCATACGGACAGCAGCTTCCAGTTCGTTCTGGGTCGCTTCAATGGCAGTAGCTTCTGCGCGAACGGCTTGAGCCAGTTCCTGGGACTTGGTGCTGGTGTTGAAGCTCAGGCCACCATTCTTGCGTAGCTGACGGTCCTGGGATTTACCGGCGTACGGTTCCAGTACCCAGCCACCTTCTACAGTCGGGTCGTTCCAGATTGCCATTTGACGGCCTGGGCCTGCCTGCTCAACCGCTTTCTCAGCCAGATCGGCTTTAGTCGCATGGCTCTGGACCCAGTTACGCAGCCCATCAATCTGACGTTCGGCAGCGGTAATGTCTTCG
>Ga0194138_10001441_pt1 | contig 11386 bp, 10 predicted proteins | sample TARM_MetaG_T2_14_FD_134022 | JGI IMG/M metagenome (GOLD analysis project Ga0194138, IMG submission 134022) | Freshwater microbial communities from Pennsylvania, USA, analyzing microbe dynamics in response to fracking - TARM_MetaG_T2_14 (version 2) | ecosystem: Environmental > Aquatic >...
CGTACATCCCGGGCATTTCAGCGGTTTCACCGCCCACCAGTGCGCAGCCAGCCTGTTCGCAACCTTCGCCAATCCCTTCAACCACCTGGGCGGCAACGTCAACATTCAGTTTGCCGGTGGCATAGTAATCCAGGAAAAACAGCGGCTCGGCGCCACCGACAACGAGATCGTTCACGCACATTGCGACAAGATCGATGCCGATGCTGTCGTGCTTGTCCAGCTGCATGGCCAGTCGTAACTTGGTGCCCACTCCGTCAGTACCGGAACCAGTACTGGCTCGTTGTAACCGGCAGGTATTGAAACCATGGCACCGAAACCGCCCAAACCGCCCAGAACCTCCGGGCGACGGGTGCGCGCTGCGGTGTTCTTGATTCGGCTGACGAGTTCATTGCCGGCATCGATATCAACGCCGGCATCGCGGTAGGTCAGGGAGGGCTTCTGTTCGCTCATGGTTTGCTTAACCGTTGGCCAGTGGGTCAGGCGGCGGATTTTAACAGGTGCGGTGTGGCGCTCCAAATGTATATTGCTTTTCTGAAACCCGGGGCCGCTACTCACGCCCAGGGGCATGGTGTATCCTATGCGCCATTCATGCGAACTGCAGGGTGTTTCATGTCAGTATCAGGACAAAAGCCGGCACGCAGGTCTGTTTCACTGGCCTGGATGTTTGCGCTGTTCACATTCCTTGTGGCGGGGTTTTCGGGCCCGGCCAGTGCGGTTACGGTATCCGGCCTTTATTCTGCGAGGGTGCCGGTGGCCGGCGCCACGCCGGATCAGTTGGCTGAGGGCTATTCAGAGGGCTTGGGGCAGGTTCTGGTCCGGGTGTCCGGCACCCGGGATGTGCTCGATCTTGAGGGCGCGCAGGCGCTGCTGGCCGATGCTGAGTCGCTACTGCTTTCCTACCAGGTAGTCCGGGACAAATCCGGTCAGAATGTATTGGAGATGTCGTTCGGGGCGGTGGGCGTGAACCGTGCTCTGGCATCGATCGGCGCCCCGGTTTGGGGTGCCAACAGGCCTCTGACGCTCGCGTGGATTGCAGTTCAGGACGGCGGTACCCGCATTCTGGTCACGGACGATGGGCAGAATGCCGTTGCAGTCCAGGCGGCGGAAGGCTCCTGGCAGGCGGCGCTGGCGGCAGCGGCCGTTAAACGGGGCCTGCCGCTGGCCTTGCCTCCGGCGCGTTTCGGCTCCGACCGGGAGTTGCTGTCAGATATCTGGGGTCAGTTTATTGGCCGGGTCAAGTCTGCATCGGGTGATCTGGACCGTGATGTCCTGGCGTTGGTGCGGATAAGCCGCAGCGGCGGTCAGTGGCGTGCCGGCTGGGTTTTCGACGGTATGGCCATGGACGGAGGGGAGGAATCGGTAACCGCGCCGACCCGTGAGGCTCTTGCCGAAGCCATGATTAACCGATGGGCTGAGGTCTACGCCAGCCGCTACGCGGTTGCAGCCTCGGAGGTCGGTGACTCGCCGCAGGTTGATATCGTGGTGCGGGGGGTGACTTCCCTGGAAGATTATGCCCGTGTCAATCAGGTGCTGGCAGGGCTGACGCCGGTGGTCAGTGTTGGTGCCCACCGGGTCCGGGATGACCAGCTGACGCTCAGGGTCGCCTTTTCCGGTGAGCTGGATCAGCTGAAAGAGTACATTGCCCTCGATTCCCGCTTTGTTCCCATTGAGTCGGGCCTGACGTCCGCTCCTGCAGAGGCGTTGCCGGAATCGGACAAGGCACCGTCGGCACCAGTCACCGAAGAAGCTGAAGAGAGGCCGGAGGGGCAATCAGGAGCTCCGGGGGCACAGGCACCCGCCCAGGACCCTGGCTCCCCAGCGCCGTTCTCCTATCAACCGGTGCCGGTTGACGGCGTGGATGAAGAAGAAGCCCGGCAGGCGTTCGAATCACTCTACCAGGTTCTGTACTATCGTTGGCAACCGGCTTCCGTCGTCGGGAGAGATGGCGGCGAGTAAGGCGTTACCGGAGGGAGTCTCTTGAATTTGCACCGCTGGCGCTGGATTCCCAATGCTCTGACGTTTCTGCGCATTCTTCTGATTGCTCCATTTGCGGGTGCGTTGCTGGCCGGAGACTACCGGCGGGCGCTGGTGATTTTCTTTCTGGCGGCCGCCACAGACGGCATCGACGGGTTTCTGGCCCGGCACTTCAACTGGCGTTCAAGGCTGGGGGCTATTGCCGACCCTCTTGCCGACAAAGCGCTGCTGATCACGGCCTACCTGGTGCTCACGCTGACGTCGGTTCTTCCGGTCTGGCTTTTGCTGCTGGTGGTGGGGCGGGACCTGCTGATCGTCGTTGGCGCGCTCGCATACCACTACACTGTTGGCCGCTACGATATGGAGCCGAGTATTCCCGGGAAAATCAACACGTTCATTCAGATACTGGTCGCCCTGGCCATTATTGTGCTGCTGGCCGGGTTGCCCATGCAGCCGTGGGTTGTGGATGCCGGTATCATTCTGGTTGCCGCCTCGGCGCTGTTCAGCGGGGTACATTACTTCTGTGTCTGGGGGCTGCGTGCCTGGAGGGCCCGGCGGCCATGAGTGCGTCCCAGATGGTACTTGGCGTCAAACTGCGTGATGACGCTCGTTTTGACAACTTTCATGGAGACCGCAATACCGATGCTGCCCTGCGCCTGGAGGCGGCATGCCATCAGCCCGCCGGTGTTCCGGTTGTGACTCTGTGTGGCGATTCGGACACAGGAAAGAGTCATCTGCTGCAGGCGGTTTGCCATGATAGCGAGCGTCGGGGCAAGGCCGCGGTCTGCATCAGTATTGAAGAGCTGAAGCCCTTTGGCCCCGAGGCGCTTTCCGGCCTTGAGACCCGGGAGATAGTCTGTCTGGATGACCTGGACGGAATTGCGGGGGACCGGGTCTGGGAGGAGGCCGTGTTTCACCTGTATAACCGGATACAGGACCAGGCCGGTCTGTTAATGGTGAGTCTGTCGGATCTGCCCGCCAACCTGCCATTCGAGTTACCGGATCTGGTCTCGCGGCTGAGCCACGGGTTAACCGTTCAGCTGGGCATCTACCGGGACGATGATCGGCTGAAGATCCTCCGGGCGCGGGCGGAAAAACGCGGCCTGGTGATGTCGGATGACGTTGCCGGTTATATTATGCGCCGTGCACCGCGAAGGCTCGGGGATTTGCTGGGCATTCTGGATATACTGGACGAAAACTCACTTCAGGCTCAGCGAAGGCTTACCATCCCGTTTGTGAAAACGGTGATGGGGTGGTGAATGTTGGCGAAGCTGCAGTGGCATCAAAAGAACGAGACGAGCTTATCAAGGGAGAGATGACATGAGACGGGTGGTTTTCAACCAGAAAGGTGGTGTCGGCAAGTCCAGTATTACCTGTAACCTGGCTGCGATCAGTGCGGCCAGGGGGAAGCGTACCCTGGTCGTGGACCTTGATCCCCAGGGCAACTCCACCCATTACCTGCTGGGAAAGCCGGCCAGCGAGCTCAAGGACACGGTTGCGGATATGCTTGAGCAGACCGTTGCGTTTACCGTGTTCAATCGCCGTCCGGACGAATTCGTTCATGCCACACCCTTCAAGAATCTGTTTGTGATGCCTTCCAGCCCGGAGCTGGACTTTCTCGAGCGGAAGCTGGAGGCGAAACACAAGATCTACAAGCTGCGGGAGGCCCTGAAAAAGCTGGAAGAATCCTTCGATGCTATTTACATCGATACTGCTCCGGCACTCAATTTCTATACCCGGTCTGCACTGATTGCCGCCCAGCGTTGTCTGATTCCTTTCGATTGCGACGATTTTTCCCGCCAGGCTCTTTACAATATTCTCAATGAAATCCGGGATCTGCAGGAAGATCATAACGAAGACCTGGTTGTAGAGGGCATTGTGGCCAACCAGTTCCAGCCTCGGGCGAGCTTACCGAAACAGCTGGTCCGGGAGCTCATCGATGAAGGCTTGCCGGTGTTGCCGGTGAGGCTCTCGAGCTCGGTAAAGATGAAAGAGTCCCACCAGAGCCGGCAGCCCCTGATCCATATGGCTCCCAAGCACCCGTTGACCCGTCAATATGAGGACCTGTTCAGGGTCCTGCATGGCGAGACAGTGGAGCTGGAGCCACTGATTGACTGAAGTGAGACTGATATGACCGAACCCGCCAAGCCTGTCGGGCAGGTTGCGGATAGCCTGTTGAACATCGAAATGGAATTGCGGCAGCTTGGGCTCTGGCAGTCCGAGCCACCGCCTGAAGAGGCTTTTCTGAGCACCCAGCCATTCTGCATTGATACCCTGGAGTTTCATCAATGGCTGCAATTTGTGTTCGTTGCCCGGATGAAAGTCATTGTTGAGGAAAACCACCCGTTGCCGTCCGTTTCGGGTATGGCGCCCATGGCCGAGGAGCACTTCCGTGGCCGGCCGGAAACCGGCAGCGCGCTTATCAGGGAGCTGGGGGAAATCGACCGGTTGCTGTCTGGCGGCTGATCATTCCAGCCTCATGGACAGGTCCACGGCCTTGAGGTCCTTGGTCAGCGCACCAATCGAGATGAAATCCACGCCGGTCTCCGCGATCGGGACCAGGGTGGTTGCGTTAATACCGCCAGACGCTTCGAGTTTTGCCTTGCCGGCCGTCCTGGCAACGGCCGTGCGCAGATCCTCTAGCGAGAATTCGTCCAGCATGATGATGTCGGCACCAGCGCTCAGGGCCTGTTCCAGCTCGTCCAGGTTTTCGGTTTCCACTTCAACGGGTTTTCCGGGGGCGATCCGGTGGGCCGCAGCAACGGCGTTACTAATCGATCCGCAGGCGGCAATGTGGTTTTCCTTGATCAGAAACGCATCCCACAGGCCGGACCGGTGGTTGTAACAGCCGCCACAGGTAACCGCATATTTCTGGGCCAGGCGCAGCCCCGGCAGGGTTTTACGGGTGTCCAGCAACTGAACACCGGTATGAGCTACCCTGGCGGCATACCCGGAGCATGCAGTGGCGACACCGGACAGTGTCTGAAGCCAGTTCAGTGCGGACCGCTCCGCGGTGAGCAGGCTTCTTGCCGGGCCTTCCATGATGAACAGCGGCTGATCCGGTGACACCGTGTCGCCATCGGAAACTTTCCAGGTCAGTACGACAGAAGGGTCGACCTGGCGGAAAACCTCTTCCACCCATTCCCGGCCGGCAATGGTGGCGGCTTCCCGGGTGATAACCCGGCCACTAGCCCGCTTTTCGGCGGGTATGAGTTTGGCCGTGATATCGCCGTCACCGATATCTTCCCGCAGGCTCTGGGCAACATTTTCGATTCTGGCCTGGCGAAGAAGCTCTTTGGTGATCATAGTGCGAACGGTCCGGTAATGTGCAGTGGAACAATGAGGAAGGGGGTCATTCTATAGGGCGCTCGAGGGAATCGCCAAACTCCCTGCTAATCTTGATGCTGGGTTGCCAAAGTGTGATGCAGGTCAGGTCTACACAAAAGGTGACAAATTCTGACACAAGCTGACGCAGGCAGCTCGTATCATGTGAAGTGAACATACATTCGGACACTTGCCAATTGAAACCCGGAGCAGCTCCATGGCGCACGATAACAAGGTTGTCAGCTTTTCAGGCAAGAAGCCGCCTGCCAGGTTCGGCTTACCGCGTGCGCTGATTCACCTGCGTGACGCGTCGGGTCAGTCACTGAAATCCGTTCTTGCCAGATTTTTCGATCGCGCCGACGATGCTCTGTTCGAGCTTGCTGATCGCGCCGGCACCAACCTTGACCAGACTGCCTATTTCGATGCCATGCGCGAGCTCAGGCTGCGCCGCAAGGCCATGACCGTCTCAATCCTTCAATACGTCAGCCAGGCATTCAACGAAATCGGCAAGTTCCAGCCACAGCAGGCCACAGGCTCTCTGGAAGACATTGATCAGGATTCCCTCAGCCTGGTGGATCATTCCCAGCTGGAGCAGCAGGTTGCCATCGATAACCTGATCAACAAGCTCCGGAATCGCTACCCCGAACAGATCCGCTTGCTGACTGCACGGGTCAGCCATCTGGTCCCGGGTATTAATCTCAGGGATGCGCAAATGCCCCTCAGCCCCGAAGTAATCTGTGGTGGGGTAGCGGAGGCCTGTGCGGATCTCGACATTGATATAAGGGCCAAACTGGTGGTTCTGAAGCTGTTCGACAGACTGCTTGCCGACACTCTTGGTGACTTTTACAAAGAGGCCAACCGGACACTGATCAATGAGGGCGTGTTGCCTGACATGAAGCGCCCGCCAACCGGAAAGGCGCCGACGGGGTCAGGTCAGCGCCCGTCGGGGGCCGGTTCCACTGCATCCGGCGCCGGATTGCCGACAGGTTCCGCGGGTGAAGGCTATGGAGGTGGCTCTTCCCGGGCGACCTTTTCTGAGCTCAGCGCGTTGTTGCATCAGGGTGGGGGTGGCTCCGGCGGCGAAACCTATGGTGGTGCAGGTTACATAGACACTGACCGCCTCATGGCCCGGCTGACAGAAGCCCAGTCCCACAGTCGGCAATCGGAGGATGGCGCTGTTGTCAGGCTCAATGAACAGCTTCAGCCCATTCTTCGGGCCGGGGATGGCAAGCCTCTGAGCGTGGGCCAGGTCGACAGTGACGTAATCAACCTCGTATCCATGCTGTTTGACTTCATCCTCGAGGACCGGCAGCTGCATCCGGTGATGAAGGCACTGATCGGGCGCCTCCAGATTCCGGTTCTGAAAGTCGCGCTCAGTGACCAGAACTTCTTCAACCGGGGCGGTCACCCGGTCCGCAAGCTGCTCAACGAGCTGGCGCTCTCTGCCATTGGCTGGTCCGAGAAGAGGGTCGGGCAGCGGGATCCGCTACGGGAGAAGATTGAAACCGTTGTGGAGCGCGTACTTAATGAGTTCACCAACAATGTGGCCCTGTTCGAGGAACTACTGAAGGATTTCAGCCATTTCATGGATCTCGACCGTCGACGTCGGGAGCTGGTGGAACAGCGCCTGCGCGATGCAGAAGAAGGTCGAGCTCGCCAGGAGAGGGCTTCCGAGGCGGCAGAGGGACTGGTGCGGGAGTTAACCGGGCAGCGGGATATTCCGGAACCGGTTGCAGGCCTGCTGAATGAGCCATGGACCAGGTATCTGCAGTGGGTCGTGCTGAGAGAGGGTGAGGAGAGCACCCGCTGGGAACATGCCCGGAACCTTACGGAACAGCTGGTCTGGAGTGTTGATCCGCGCCCGGTCAACGAGACAACCCGCACCGAATTGCTGCGGGCTATTCCGGCTCTCGTGGATGATTTGCGTAAAGCCCTGCAGGAAATCTCCTGGGATCCGTTTGCCACCGATGCAGCCATCCGCGACCTGGAGCTCGCCCATGTCGACGTCTTCCAGCGGCTGGTGACAGCACCGTCCCGTGAGGCGGCGCGTGAAGACTTGCCATCCCGGAGTGCGGCTCCGCCGGAGCCAGAGCGCCCGGACAACGTGGCGCCAATGCCTGTGAGCCCCGAAGGACCTGTTCCGGCTCTGCCGACGGCAGAGCCGCCGGAACAGCCATTGGTTGAGGCAGTTACCGCCCCGGCTGCGAGTGCCCCTGGATCGGTCGAAGAGGGTGAGGCAAACAGCCCGGCGTCGCCGCAATGGCTGGAAAAGGCCGACAGTCTCCGGGTGGGATCCTGGATCGAGCTCACCCGTGAAGACACCAAAGTCCGTTGCAAACTGGCAGCGTTTATCAAGGCCACCGGCAAGTACATATTCGTCAACCGGAGTGGCGCCAAAGTCGCGGAGTACCATCGTCAGGAGCTGGCTGTCGATATGCAGGCCGGCAAAATCAGCATGCTGGATGATGGTCTGATCTTTGATCGTGCATTGGAGTCGATCATTGATAATCTTCGCACCAGCCGCAAGGACTGATCCGTAGCAACCAGGGCAGGTTTGTGATTCAATCAGAGAGTGTAATCCTCTGAAAATTTTGGAATTACTTTGCCCGATTCAGATGTTTTTTGCGAATGCTCACCTGCGCCCGGTCCCGATAGACGGTCGCTTCGGGAAACCGGGCGGATTCCCTTTGCCCGCTGGTGTCCGTCACCGAACTTCGGTCCTCGTCCGGAGGGCGTGGACATTTCACTGCTGGTGGTCCACAACATCAGCCTTCCACCCGGCCAGTTTGGCGGCCCGGAAATAGAAGACTTTTTCTGCAACCGGCTCGATCACTCGGCTCATCCCTATTTCCGAACCATCGCGGGCGTTCAGGTGTCGGCCCACCTGCTGATTCGCCGGGACGGCGCTGTGGTCCAGTTTGTCAGTCTGCTGGACCGGGCCTGGCATGCCGGCCGCTCGTGCTTTGAAGGGCGAGAGGAGTGCAACGATTTTTCCATCGGGATTGAACTGGAAGGCACCGATGAGATCCCGTATACCCCCGAACAGTATCGCAAACTGGCAGAAGTGGCAGGCCTGGTTATGGGCGCCTGGCCAGAAATCACCACTGGTCGCATCACGGGGCACTGCGATATCGCGCCGGGCAGGAAGAGCGATCCGGGGCCAGCCTTCGACTGGCAGTGTTTCCTTGCGGCTCTAAACGCAGCCCGAAAGTCCGGGAGTAATGTCTGAATGGTGTTTATCATCTTTCTTCTGGCGTATATGGTGCGCAGGCGTCTGGATTCCCTGGATCTGCTCTCCGGTGATGAGCTCTGGCGCCGATGGTTCCACAGTGGCAGTCGGGTCAGGGCGGGTCATGAAGCCGGCATTGTCATCGGGCTGGCACTGATTTTACTTCCGGCCTTTTTGCTCGGGCTGGCCGAGTATCTGTTGGCGTCCTCCGGCTGGAGGATGGCCGCTTATCCACTGGAGTTCCTGGTTCTGGTGGTTCTCATGGGGACGCCGGGCTGGCGGCAGGTACTTCGTGCCTATGCGGAGGCGTGGCAGCGGGGAGACATGCAGTCTGCCTGGCATCATGTGAAAGACCGGCTTCCGGCCCATGAGAGGGGGGCTGCTTTGTCGCCTGAGACCATGCACCTCTACCTGTCCAAGGCCTTGATGGTTTCGGTATTCCAGCGCTTCTTCCTGGTGGCTTTCTGGTACGTGGTTGGTGGTATTGGCCTTGCTGTTCTGGCGAGGGGGCTGGTTGCGCTCGCCGAGCAATGGCCTCAGGCGCCGGCCAGGCCGCGTTTTGCAAGAATGTCAGAGTTGGCTGGCTGGATTCCCGCAAGGCTTCTGTCCCTGACTTTCGGAATCGCCGGAGACCTCGCCGGCTGGCTTCGGGAAACCCGTCGTACCCTTACCGGTGTCACCAAAAAAGCCGGAGAGGTGCTAATGATTTCGGCCAACGGGTCGTTAACCGGGTATGCACTGGATCCGGCGCGTTTTTCCCGGATTCACCCGGATGAGTGGACCGCGTTCGGAGGGCGAAGCCTCAGGGCAGTCAGGGATTTGTTGAACAGAAGCATGCTGGTATGGATATGCACGCTCGCTCTGCTGGTCATTTCCGGGGTTGTGTGAGCCGGATTTTATAAAACATTACAGTTTAACAACAAATAATGCTTAAGTTTTTAAGACTTTAGGCGACAATATAAGAAAAGAACTGATGTTCAGTTGTTACTTGCCAGCACGAGGGTCACTGTGAAGCAACTCATTAATCCTGCCATTGCCCTGATGAACCGGTTGCCGATGGTCTACAAGTTCAGTCTCATCAGCATCCTGTTTCTGTTACCGATCGGCGGACTGTCGTGGCTGGTTATTTCCGAACTCAATCGTTCGGTTCAGACCATGACTCGCGGTGTGGAAGGTCTCGAACAGTTGCAGCAGGTGGACCGGCTGGTGGATGCGGCCATGGATTACCGGGACTACCGCGCGCCCGCCGTGATCAAGGACGAAAGTGCCATCAAGGCAATGTCGGAGGATGCGGCCGCCTCTGTTACCGCGGCCCTTGAGGGCCTGTTGGCGGAGAAGCGTTCGTTTGATGCCTCGGGTTCCTGGGCCGAGCAGGTCAAGGCAGTGGGGCAGGAGTGGGAAGCGCTTCGGGCCGATGAGAATTATCTGGGTAACTTCGACCCCCAGTTCAAGTATTACCAGGAGTTCGTTCAGAAGGCGCAGGCCCTGTTGCCTGCGACAATAGAAATTTCCGGTCTGGGTCAGGGGGCCTCCAGAGAGAACCAGCTTATCCTGGGGCTGCTGAGCGATTCACTGCCTGCGGCACGCACTGATATTGGCCGGGCAAAATCCTACGGCGTGTTTGCGCTTGTGGAGGGGCAGGTCGGTTACGCTCTGAGCGAAACCCTCAATGAAATCTATGATCAGCTGACCAATCGCAGTTCACTGCTTTCGCCTGCGCTTTCCGTGGTCTCTGAATCATCGCCAGCTATGGTGGCCCGAGCCGGTGATGCCATTCGGGGTGTTGATGAGAGTCTGATGATCGTCCGGGATGCATTGGACCTGAATGTCATTACACCCATGCGACTGGATATGCCCTGGCAGGAGTATGATCAACTGATCACCGGGCAGTTGGGGCACTTCGAGAAGGTTAAGTCGGCGGCGTTTGATGTGGTGGAGGCCAATCTTCGAGCCAGGCTTGACAGTGAGATCAACCAGCGGCGCCTGATCATCATTGCGCTGGTTGCGGTCCTGCTGCTGGTGGTTTACCTCTACATTGGCTTCTTCATGTCGGTACGTACGGCTATCAACCGTTTCAGTCAGGCCGCCAGAAGTGTTGCCGCGGGCGATATGACGACTCATATCCACCTGCGCAACCGTGATGAGCTGGGCGAGCTGACAACCGAATTCAATAATATGACCGACCGGATTGCCGAGCTGATTCGCTCTGTGGGCCAGACCACGGCTGATGTGGATCGACAGGCCACCCGTGTGAACGAAACCGCTGCGGCCAACAGTGAGGCGGTCGCACGCCAGATGGAAGAGAGTGGCCAGATCAACGAGGCCATGAACCAGATGGTAGAGGCGGTGCATGAGGTAACCGAGAGTGCTCACCGGGTTGCAGACAGTGCCGGCAATGCCGAGCGAGACACCGAAACCGGGCGGGGCGTGGTTGCCGACACCGTGGGCACCATCAATACATTGGCGACAGAAATAGCCGGTGCGGTGGAGGTGATTAACCGGGTCAGCACGGACAGCAACAACATCAGCCAGGTTCTTGTGGAAATCAAGGCTATCGCTGAGCAGACCAATCTGTTGGCGCTTAATGCTGCGATTGAAGCGGCCAGGGCGGGTGAGCAGGGCCGCGGGTTTGCGGTGGTTGCAGACGAGGTCCGATCGCTGTCACAGCGCACGCACAAGTCGACAGAAGAAATTGAAGGCATGATCTCCAGGTTGCAGAGCGGTGTAAAAGATGCCGTGTCTGCCATGACCAACAGCCGGGAGGTTACTGAAGCAACGGTGCAGAAATCCGGTGAGGTGACCGAAGCGCTTGACCGGATCGCCAATGGTATTGCGGTGATCGTGGATATGAGCCATCAG
>Ga0194138_10001442_pt1 | contig 11383 bp, 12 predicted proteins | sample TARM_MetaG_T2_14_FD_134022 | JGI IMG/M metagenome (GOLD analysis project Ga0194138, IMG submission 134022) | Freshwater microbial communities from Pennsylvania, USA, analyzing microbe dynamics in response to fracking - TARM_MetaG_T2_14 (version 2) | ecosystem: Environmental > Aquatic >...
CGCAATGAGTTGCTGCTCTCTCGCATCATCTAGAGCATGGAAGGGTATTGCAAGCAAATATCGTACTGCGCAAACCCAAGTAATACGCGCCCGTAGGTCGCAAACGCATTGCTTGCAAGTTGACTATGCCGGCGCGCTAGAAAGCGGCGAGACGATCAGCCACGTGATGTGGGAGTGCACAAGCCCATGGATCACGTACATGACATCTGCCTGCATCGGCGATAACGGCAGTTATGTGTGCTGCGATCTAGCAATCAACTACCCGGGGATCGGGCATGTGAAAGCGACTGTCAAGACGACGAGCGGGCGTACTGAAAACTACGAGTTCGAGGTCACCGTGACTGACGCACCGATGTACCCGAGCGCGCAGTACATCCCCAGCAACGGGCCGTATCAGCTTGTGGCTGAGGCCTAGTTTCATCGCACAGTGAGATTGAGTGTCATGGCAAAGGGGGCCAAAACAGGTGGCGGCTCCCGGAAGGGGGTGCCCAACAAATGCACCGCCGAGTTCCGCGAGACCGTCCGCAAGCTCCTGGAGATCAATAGCGAGAACGTGGGCCGCTGGCTTGCACTGGTGGCAGAGGGCGACGGTACCGATAGCGGCAAGCCTGACCCAGCCAAAGCGCTGGACCTGCTCTGCAAGCTGGCCGAATACGCCGCGCCGAAGTTGAACCGAACCGAGCACACCGGAGCCAATGGCGGCCCAGTGGAGCACAGCGTCAGAGCCGTGGAGCGCCGCATTGTCCGTCCTGCAGATCGAAACGGCTGAGGTCTACGAGCCGCTACTGCAGCCATCGCGCTACAAGGGCGCTTGGGGCGGACGTGGATCGGGGAAGTCCCACTTCTTCGCCGGGTTACTGCTTGAGGATTCACTGGCTGAGCCGGGTAACAGCGGTGGTGAAGGGATGCGATCAATCTGCATCCGAGAAGTTCAGAAAGATCTAGCCCAGTCATCCAAAGCGTTGCTGGAGGCAAAGCTTGCGCAGTTCGGTCTGGGAGAAGCGCAGGGGTTCAAAGTATTTAGGGAGCTGATTCAGACTCCAGGCGACGGTCTGATCATCTTCAAGGGAATGAACGACTACACGGCGGATTCCGTGAAGTCGCTGGAGGGGTACAAGCGGGCATGGTGGGAGGAGGCGCAGACGGCAACGGCGCGCTCCCTCTCGCTGCTGCGCCCGACGCTGCGCGCAGCAGGTTCGGAGCTGTGGTTCAGTTGGAATCCCCGTCGCAAGACAGACCCGTTGGACGTTCTGCTGCGAGGCAAGGAAATGCCGACCGGCGCAACGGTGGTGCGGGCCAACTGGCAGGACAACCCGTGGTTCACTGCGGAGCTTGAGCAAGAGCGGTTGGACACATTGCGTATTGACCCGGATCAGTACGGGCACATATGGGACGGGGATTACGTGACGGCCCTTGCTGGCGCCTACTATGCGCCGTTCTTGGCAAAGGCGAGGGAAGATGGGCGCATTGGGCATGTAGCCGCTGATCCGCTGCTGACGCTCCGGGCGCATGTTGATATCGGCGGCACTGGAGCAAAGGCAGACGCATTCGTAATCTGGATTGATCAACGGGTAGGCCGTGAAATCCGCATCCTCGATCACTACGAGGCAGTAGGGCAGCCGCTGGAAGCGCATGCCAATTGGCTGCGGTCAAAGGGGTATGTGCCCGGGAAGGTGACCGTCGTGCTTCCTCACGATGGCGCGGCGAACGACAAGGTGCACAAGGTGAGCTACGAATCTTCGTTCCGCGATATGGGATACGACGTTGTAGTTATCCCCAACATGGGTGCCGGTGCTGCAATGCGCCGTGTTGAAGCGACAAGACGTCTTTTCTCGGCGATGTGGTTTGATGAGTCAAGGACGGAATCAGGCCGCGATGCACTTGGCTGGTATCACGAAAAGCGGGATGAGAACAGAGACATTGGCCTAGGCCCAGACCACGATTGGTCAAGCCATAGCGCTGACGCCTTCGGACTGATCGCAGTGGATTACGAACTGCACCCGCCGCATGCGGCATCGGTAGCGCAGCTGAACTTTGAAACCCAATTCACTCCGGCAGGATTTGGTCGCCGGGCTAGCATCCTGGAAAGCTGATGGCAAAGCGCAAGTCAACAAGCAAAGAGCGTGATGATTTCACGACGACGATGCTTGAACGGGCAAACTCTGCATTTGGCTTTGACAGCGAGCAGCGACGTCGCGTGCGCGAAGACATGGAGTTTGCATTCGTATCTGGACACCAGTGGGACAACCATCTCAAGTCCAAGCGGCGCAACAAGCCCTGTTACGAGTTCAACCAGCTGCGGCAGATGATCCGCCGCGTGACCGGCCAGCAGCTGCAGAACAAGCCTCAGATCAAGGTGAGGGCGGTAGAGGATAACGACGTTGATACGGCTGAGGTCTACAATGGACTGATCAAGAACATCGAAGTGCAGTCCAGTGCAGAGAACGCATACGACACGGCATTCAATTGGGCGTGTGGCGGCGGATTTGGCGTGATGCGCGTAGTCTCTGAATACGAGTCCGATGATGGATTCGATCAGTGCCTGCGTATAAAATCGGTGCTAGACCCGCTAACGGTCTGGTGCGACCCATCCGCGCGAGAGTTTGACAGATCGGATGCGCGGTACTGGTTCGTAACAGAGATCATCCCTGTCAGCGAGTTCAAGCAGCGGTGGCCGGATGCGGATATCGCGTCGTTTGACTCGGTAGGGCTTGACTCGCTCGACCGTGATTGGTGGTTCGAGGACGCTGTTCGCATTGCGGAGTACTGGTACAAGACGCCAAAGGTAAAGACCATCTATCAGCTATCAGACGGCACGGTGGTCGATGCTGAAGAATACGACCCGATCGCTGATGAGGCTGCACAGGCAGGACTCACGATTTCGCAGAAGCGCGAAGTTCAATGTGATGAAATCATGTCGGTGGTTGTTTCTGGAAATGGGCCACTGGAAGAGCCGACGAAGTGGGCGGGGTCGATGTTCCCGTTCGTCATCCAGTGGGGCGACTTGATAAGTATCGACGGCAAGCAGATCTACAGCGGGATGACGCGGTTTGCCCGCGATGCGCAGTCAATCCACAATTTTGAAATGTCGTCGCTTGTCGAGGTTGTTGCAAAGCTTCCGAACAATCCGCTCAAGGCCACGCCAAAGATGATCGAGGGGCTTGAGCAGTATTACGAGCGTCTTGGGTATGACGATCCGCCGGTTCTGCTTTACAACGCAGACCCGAATGCGGCAGGAGCGTCTCCGCAACGAGAGCCAATGTCCGCATTGCCTCCCGCACTGGCGCAGCTGTCGCAGATTGCAGTTGACGAGTTGAAGATGGTGACTGGCATCTATGACGCCAGTCTTGGAATGCAGAGCAATGAGACAAGTGGCAGGGCCATTCTTGCAAGGCAGAACCAGGGCGATACCGCCAATTTCGTCTATACCGACAATCAGGTAAAAGCGCTTAAACGACTTGGCGAAATCCTGGTCGATGCAATCCCGCACTACTACGATGCCGAGCGGTCGATCCGGATTCTAGGCGATGACAATGCCGAGAAGTTCGTCAAGATCAATCGCCCTACGGTAGATCAGCAGACGGGGCATACGTACGTCATCAACGACCTATCGCGCGGCAAGTACGACGTGACGGTGACGGTTGGAAAGAGCTTCGACACGGCACGTATGGAGCTGGCAGAGGCTGCGCAGGCAATGGCACAGACTCCGGGGCCGTTTGCATTGCTTGGTCAGTACATGCTCATAAAGACGCTTGACGTTCCTGGCATGGATGAGTTTGTGAAGGCGGCCCGCCAACTTCTTGTCAATCAAGGACTACTCAAGCCGGGCGAGGGAGATGATCCGCCACCGCCGCCGCAGCCGAATCCAAAGGACGTGGCAGACGCAAAGGCGAAGGAGTCGAGCGCAATGCTCAACGTCGCCAAGGCGGAAGGTCAACAGCTACAGAACCAGGCAGATGCACTTGCATTGCACGTAGCAACACAGCCTCCGCCAATGCCCCAGATGATGCCGCCAGAACAGCCGCCGCAAGGCGGTTTTTTTGTGCCAGAAGGAATGCCGCCGCAGTAGGCGAGCCACCGACTAGGCCGGGTAAGCCTAAGAAGGAAATACCATGACCGACGAAGTAACCAACGGGCAGCCGATCCCGGTGGCGGACGATGCTGCGCCGCTGAAATCAATCGACACCAGTGATTTGAGCCGGATGCAGGCGCAAGCCATGCCGGAAAAGGCACTGGAACTAAAGCCAGAACTGGAGCCGAAACAGGATCCAGATTTTGGCGAACAAGACGCTCCAGCGGCGGATTCACCCGACAAGGAAAAGCGGAAAGACCGCTTGCCACGGTGGGTGAAGGAAAGGCTGGAACGGGAAAGGATTGTGACCGAGCAGCGCACGCGGGAATCCGTGATGCGCGAGATCGAGCAGCGAACGCAGTCGCAGCAGGTGCAACCGCCTCAACATGATGAAAGCACCAGCGACAAGACATTTGCTGATTTCGATTACGACTTCGAGCGTTACGCCGAATACATGGCCGAACAGGCTGTGGCAAAGGGTGAAAAGAAGCGCGCGGAGATTGAACAGCAGCGGTCGCAAGCCGAAGCCGTACAGAACTTCAAGGAAAAGATTGACGCCTTCGAGGAGAGGGTGGGCGCGGGTGCGTGGGATGACATTCTGCATTCGCAGTTCAACACCGATCCGAAATACCAGCCGCTGTTTGCCCTGTTTGCGGGCGACGAGGGCGGCTTGGACATCGCCCATGCGTTGGCGAGTGACATCGGAGAAGCCGATCGCCTGCTGAGCCTGTCTCCCCTCGCTCGTGTGAGGGAACTGGCAAAGCTGTCCGAGAAGTTTTCTGGCGAGCCTGAAAAGCAGGCCCCCGTTAATCCCCCGAAGAAAACCACCACTGCGCCGCCGCCTCCAAAAACGGTCGCTGGCTCGGGGAAATCGATTGTCGATTTGGACGATCCGAACATTTCTACCGAGCAGCGGATCGCGGAGTGGAAGAGCCGGCGCAAGAACTAACTACCCTCTGAGGAAATACAATGGCTAACCAGCTGCTTACTACCGACAAGATCGCCGATCGTGCGCTGATGCGATTCAGTGAATCCCTTTCCGCCCTCAAGGCGGTTCCCAAGACCTATGCCGATGAGTTCAAGGGGACTCCCAAGATCGGCGACCATGTGCGTGTTCCGATTCCGCAGCATGCATCCATCCGTCGCGGGCGCGTGGCAACTCCCGGGCCGCTGCAAACGCTTGTGCGCCCCGTGACGATCCAGGAGCAGATCGGATTCGAGGCGAGCTATACGTCTGCCGAGCTGGCGCTTGATATCGAAGAGTTCGACCGCCGCTATCTCAGCCAGCAGATTGCCGACTTGGCAGTCAACGTTGAGGCTGCGGTGCAGAAGCTGATGTATCAGTGGACGCCAAACCAGACGGGCAGCCCTTCCGGCCAGTGGACCAACATCGGCTATGCCAATGTCGCGAAGAAGTACATCGAGGACAATGGCGGCGGCGCGGGCACCAAGACGATGCTGACCAACAACGCCACCGACGTGACGCTCATCAATGGCATGCGCGGCCTGTTCAATGCGCAGAAGCAGATCGATGTGCAGTACGAAGAGGGATATATCGGTCGTGCATCTGGCTTTGACTGGGTTAGCAGCACGGTTGCTCCGCTGCATACCAACGGTGACGCTGCCGTTACTGCCTACCGAGTCAATGGCGCCAATCAGACCGGATCGGCGATTGCCATCAATACCGGTACTGGTGCAATCACCAAGGGCTCCAACGTCACGTTTGCAGGCTGCTATGCAGTGCATCCGCAGACCAAGGCGAATCTCGGCTACCTGCGCCAGTTCACTGTAACGGATGACTTCGCCGGCGGCAGTGGGACGCTGAACGTGTACCCGGCCATCGTCACCAGTGGCAGCGAGCAGAACGTAGCCGCATCGCCAACGTCCGGTGCCAGCGGGACTGTCACCATCGCGGGTACGGCGTCCGGTTCCTACGGCATCAATCTGGCCTTCCGTCCTGAAGGGTTCCAGTTCGTTACCGTAGACCTGCCGGAACTGTCGGGCTGGAAGAACAGCCGCCGTAGTTATGAGGGCGTGTCGATGCGCGTGGTGGAAGGCTCTGACCTCACGAACGACCTGAACCTGATTCGCTTCGACATCATGTGGGGCTTTGGTGCGACTCGCCCCGAGTGGGCATGTCGTATCGCCAATGACCCGTCCAACCTGACCCTGAGCTAAGGAGACGAAATGGTTACCACCGTGAATCCCAATGTGGCGAACCGCCACGATCAGACGTTTTTCACTGGCCCCATCGGTAATGGCACCACGATTACCGGCCCGACTGCGATGACAGATCAGACGGGTGCACGCCCCATTGTGGCGGCAGCTGCAACGGATGCCACCACGACGCAGGCCCTTGCTAACAGCTTGCGTAACGCATTGCTGGCGGCTGGCATCGTTGTCGCATCGTGATCCATCAAGGGGGCTTCGGCCCCCTTTCTTTTTGAGGTATCGCCATGACCACGGCAGCCCATGTTGTTTCCCGTGCGCTTCGTCTGATCCAGGTCATAGACCAGCATCAAGACGTGGGCGCACGCGAGATGGAGACCGCCATTGTCGCGCTGAACGCGATGCTCAGGCGCTGGGAAGCGGACGGTATTTCTCTTGGCTGGGTTCCAATCAATAACCCTGTGGACGTGCTGTCGCTTCCGGAAGAAGCGGAAGAGGCGGTGGCATACAACCTGGCAGTCAAGCTTGCGCCGGAATACGGCATTGCGGCATCCGCCACGGTGATGGAAGAGGCAAATGATGGGCACCACAAGATCGCGCGAGACCAGATGGTGGCAACGCCTATCCGCCCGATTTTGAGCGCGCCTACGCCTGCCAACTATCGGTCTAATACCTTGAATGGTTCCAGTTGGTACAACGGCTAATGCGCTACCAACAGATCGACATCCTTGGCGGCTACCACAAGGACAAGGCCCGGTCATGGTCGAATGAGGACACATGCAACTGGCTGCCGACGATCTCGCGGGCGCAAAACAGCCTGACGCGGGCCATGTTGAAGATGCCACCTGGGCTTCTGAAATTTGCAACGATGGATGGTGGGGAGTTCAGTAGCGGCCCTATTCGCGGAATGCGAAATGTAGAGGGCGCACTATTCGTTGTCTCCGGGACAACGCTATTCGAGGTAAGCAAGACGGGTGTCTCCACGCCTCGTGGTGAAATCCCCGGTACGGGACGCGTGGTGATGAGCCACAACCAGTTTTCGACGGGCTATCAGTTGCTTGTCGAGAACGGGCAAGGGCAGGGCGGCTATGTATGGTCAACGGCCGCAGGGACATTTGAGAAGATCACGGATGAGGGATACCCAGGCGGCATTTCGACGGACTACCTTGATTCCTACCTGCTGAGCGTCGAGCCGTTCGGCCGCTTCTGGTTCCACTCGGACTTGGCCAACGCAACGAGCTACAACACGTTGGACAGGTATGAATCGGAAGCCTCGCCCGACAAGATCGTAGGGCTGGTGGCGTTCCAGTTTGAAGTGATGGTATTCAATCGCACCACCATCGAGTTCTTCTACAACGCCGGCACACAGACCGGAACGTTCCAGAACAAGCGCGCCGTCATCAATCGCGGCTGCGCATCTGGCCAGACGATCAAGCGATTTGCCGGCACGGTCTTGTGGCTTGGCGATGATGGCGTGGTCTACATGCTGGACGGCTACAACGCCATTCCGATCAGTGATGCATCCGTAGAGCAGGCCATTGCGGGCTTGAATTGGGGGCAGTCCTTCGCGTTCACATGGGAGGACAAGGGATACAAGGTCTACTACCTGACCTTTCCTGATGGACAGACGTTCGGATTCGACTTGGTCAACAAGTCATGGCACCGCCGCCAGAGCTATGGCCGCGACAATTGGCGCGTGTCGGATACCGTCTACTGGAACGGTGCGTGGTATGCGGGTGATCGCTATACCAACACGATCTGGAGGCTGGATTGGGATTACCCATTCGAGGGCGACCAGCCCATCGTGCGTGAGCGGGTTTCATCGGCCATGTGGGACAATCAGAACAGGCTTGTTGTTAACTCTATTGAACTTGTATTGGATACCGGGATTCAGGTTCATATGGATGGAAACAATGCTCCATCGCTGATCATAAAGGATGGGCGTATCAGTTCTTCTGAGCTTCTGGATGTGCTGCCAGCAGGATCAACTGTTGGAGGACACTTCTATCTTGGAGGACAACTATTTGTCAAAGATGATGAGCCTGCTTATTACAACTTTGGACTGTCTGCTGGTTATACGTACCCGCCAGCTGGAAATGTATTGTATTACGATGACTTTGCTTCATTGTCGCAGATGATCGTCATTGCCTACGAGTGGACATGATGGACGACCGTTTCGTTCGCATCGCCTACAGCGTGGATGGCGGCCGCAACTGGTCTAACTTCCGCCAGATCAGCCTTGGAGCGCAAGCCGCGTATCAGCATCGCGTGATGGCGCGCAACTTCGGGGCGCATCGCCGCATCGTCTGGAAGATCCAATCGTCATCGCCCTGTCGCACTGACTTGCTTGGCGCAGTCGCAAACGTGACGCCAACGGACGGCTGAGTCCGCCCCACATCGAACACACTGACCGCCTTCGGGCGGTTTTTTTATGCCCGGAGGAAACATGGCTTTCAGCCTCGGTGGACTTGGTAAGGTCGTAGGTGGCGTTGCTGGCCTGCTTGGCAGCAATAGTGCATCTGGCAAGATCAATGATGGCTACAACAATGCCCTGAGCAATCTTACAAGCACGTACAACAACAGTCTTGGCAATTACGGCAGTTACCTCAATCTCGGCAATCAGGCTAATAGCGGGCTGTCGAGCCTGTTGAGTGGCGACTACTCCGGCTTCTACAACTCGCCGGATTATCAGTCTGCGATGCAGTCTGGCACGCAGGCATTGGACCGCTCTGCGGCGGCCAAGGGCAGCCTGTACAGCGGAGGCCATAGTGCCGACCTGACGGCCTACGGGCAGAACCTGGCCAATCAGTACCTTGGTAACTACCGAAACTTCCTCGGCAACATGTCCAACACTGGATTGAACGCAGCCAATGGCGTGTCCCAGCTTGGGGCCAATTATTCCGACGATTACTCAAACTTGGTGCTGGGGAAGGCATCTAACAATGCCGCTTCGTCCATGAACAAGTACAACAGCATCGGCAACATTGTCGGCGGCATCGCCGGCTTCTTCTGAGGATCATACATGGCAGCCCTTCCTTCCGTTGCGGATCTTCTTAGCGGGCAAACCGGATACGAGCGCGGCGCGCAAGCATTCGACAACGGGTACAACGGCGTGCGTGGGATGCGCGTCAACGACCTAGCGAAGTCCTACTTCACTGGCGATCCGTCAACCCGCGATGCCACCTTGCAGCAGATCGCGGCGATCAATCCACAAGCGGCTGACAACATCTCCAAGTGGACAATGGGACAGGAAAACCAGCGCAACATGCAGCTGGCCAACATCGCGCGAGGCGTGCTGTCGTTCAAAGATCCGGCAGCCCAGCGAGGTGTCTACCAAAACACCATCATGCCGGCTGCCCAGCGACAGGGCCTGCAAATCCCGGAATGGGATGATGCAACCACGCCGCAGTGGTTGCAGTATCAGTTGGCGAGGTCGAATGGCGCGGCTCAGCAGAACCCGTATTCCAACCTGCCAGCAGACGTGCAGTCGCTGATGCTGATCCGCGACAATCCGCAGCTTGCGGAGTTGGACATGAAGCGGAAGCAGGCGGCTGGCATGATTCCAAAACTTGCGCAGACCGCACAGGGATATGCGTGGGGAACGCCGGGCGGCGGGTTTGATCTGGCTCCGATCAATGGAGTGGCCGGGCAGCAACAGAGCGGAGGGGTCTCGCTTGGCGGTGACAACCCGGTCAATGTGAATTTCTCCGACCTTCCCCCGGAAGAAAACCAGCGCATCGCACAGGACTATCAGCAGTTGAAGTCGATGGGATTGCCTGACGATCAGATCAATTCCTGGATGGAACAGCAGCTACGCCAGCCGCGAGTGCGAACAGGTGCGGGGCAAGTGTCTCCACAGGCGCAGGCTGCTGGCGGGATTGCTCAGCCATACCAGAAGCCCGAAACGATCACGCCATACCAGCAGGAATCTCTGGCACTGGCCAAGCGCACAGCAGATCGGGCAGATGCGGCTGCATCACGTGCAGAACGGGGGACTCCGCCTGCCGGGTATAGGTGGAATGCTGGTGGGACGGCATTGGAGCCGATTCCAGGGGCTCCTCTTCCTAATTCTGCCGACAAGGCAAATGAGGGTGAAAAGAACGCTGCCGGCTTCTATGAGCGGATGCGATCAGCATCTGATGAATTGAATAGGATCGAGCAGAGCGGCTATGACCCGACCAATCTGCACGATTTCACGACGGCAGGATCGACCATTGGCAACTACATGACCAGTGATCAGGGACAGCAGTACTATCAAGCGAAAATGAATTGGGTGCGTGCAAATCTTCGCAAGGAGTCCGGGGCAGCTATTGGCGTAGACGAAGCTAAGCAGGAAATCCGCAACTACTTTCCTGTGCCGGGCGACTCCCCTGAAACCATCAAGCAGAAAGCCCGAAACCGAGCTGTCACTGAGGATGCAATGTTGAAGGCAGCAGGCCGCGCCGCACCGAAGGGGAATGCGAATTCAGCGCCAGCCCAGCGTATTCGGAACCCGCGAACAGGCGAAACGATGATCCTGCGCAATGGACAGTGGGTGAAAGAGTAATGGCAGACCAGAGGCTACCCCCGATCCCCGAAGGCTTTGAACTGGTACAGGACACGCCTGCACCCCAGCAGCAGGCATTGCCGCCCATCCCGGAAGGCTTTGAGCTTGTGCAGGACGGCGCTGGGAGTGACAAGCCGCTAGAGATCGACATCACGGGTGGTCAATCCATCCCCGCTGCCGACTACGCGCAGATGCGGCAGCAGGAGGGTGCGCAGGTTCCCGTAGCGAAGCCTGCCCAATACATTGATGACTCCGACTTCTTCCAGAAGGCAGGGATGAGCCAGTGGAGCCCCAAGGTCGTATGGGCTGCGGCCAAAGACATGTTTGGCGGCACCGAGAGCGCGGCCAAGTACCTCGCCCAGCAGGTGGGTGGGACAGTCGGGAAAGATGATCGTGGCGAGCCAACGATTGTTCTGAAAGACGGTAGCGCCTACTCGCTCAATCGTCCGGGCATCGACTCAAATGACATCGCTAATGTTGCCGGCAATGTGGCAGCGTTTGCGCTGCCTGCTGGGTGGGCAACCAACATCGCCAAGGCCAAGAACATAGGGTTGGCAGGAAGGGCGGGGATACAAGCCCTGATGGCAGGAGGGACG
>Ga0194138_10001443_pt1 | contig 11373 bp, 9 predicted proteins | sample TARM_MetaG_T2_14_FD_134022 | JGI IMG/M metagenome (GOLD analysis project Ga0194138, IMG submission 134022) | Freshwater microbial communities from Pennsylvania, USA, analyzing microbe dynamics in response to fracking - TARM_MetaG_T2_14 (version 2) | ecosystem: Environmental > Aquatic >...
ATCATAATACTAAAAGAGGATTTTTATGGTGTATTGCTAATACTACTTTATACTTTCATAAAAGTCCTAAATGTGCAACTTGTAATTTTAAGAATGAGTGTAAAGAACTTTTGAAACAAGAGTTCCCAAAAATATATGTAAAAAGAGGATATGGCGAAAAGTGATACTTTGACAAGTAATTTCGTTGCTGAATTATTTGCAGCAGCATTGGAAAAAAGAACTGTTTTTGATATAGTAAGACAGTATCTCAAATTTTCTTATCTTCAGATTGAATCTGAAAAAAAGTTATGGCAATGGGTTACAAATAGGTATGATAAAACTGGCAAGGTTCCAACAATCGGACAGATACAACAACATTTTTCTGATGATGAAGGAATACTTGAAAAATTAGAAGAAATTGTAGATGTAGAAATTGACGAACAGGGAGGTTATGAATTAATTGTTGAATCTTTTGAAAAATACATCAAGAAAATGAAATTTCTTGAGGCGAATGATAAAATTGCCGATGTATATAATAGAGGAGAGAAAGACAATGCTTGGGATTTGTTTGTAAAATATGCTGAAGATTTTAGTAAGTTTTCAATTCAGGATGCTAAATTTGAAACCGTATTTGGAGACTTTGCTGAAAGACAAGCTAAGAGAAAGAGCGATGATTGGAAATATCGTTTTAAAGTTCCTACTACCATTGATGAAATTGATTATCGTTTAGGAGGTGAAAACGGTGGACCAGAGACTGGCGAGTGCGTTCTTTGGTTGGGTGATTCAGGAGCAGGTAAATCTCAAGTTTTGGTTCACGTTGGAGTTTCTGCTGCAAGACAAGGATTTAGAGTGGCTCACTTTCAGTTGGAAGGAACTAAAGAACAGTGTTTAAATCGTTATGATGCAGCTTGGACTGGAACTCTTTACCAAGATGTAAAACTTGGTAATATAACTTCCAAGAAAATGGAAGTTTCAAAAAGAATTATAAAGAAGCTCCGAAAGACTGATATCATTGTAAGTTCTGAAGAAACTTTCAACGCTAAGACTTTGACTGATATTCGTAGAGAGGTCAAAGAGATGGAAAAAAAATATGGTAAAATTGATGTTATCATAATTGACTATTTAGAGTTGTTAGAAGTTGGTGATGGACACAATTACACTCCTCATGAAGAACGTTTCAGACAAGCTAAACTTGCTAAAGGAATGAAGATGTTAGCTATGGAATTTAATGCTGTCGTACATACAGCAACTCAAAGTAGTAATATTCCAGAAGAACAAAAGAATGACCCTGAATTTGTTATAACACGTGCTCAGTTGAGTGAAGATAAAGGAAAACTAAGACCTGTGGATATTTTCATCACTATAAATCAGACAAGAGACGAAGCAAAAGAGGAAGTTATGAGATTACACACAGATAAGTTACGTGATTATAAAAATGGTAGTCCTATACACATATGTAACAATTTCGCATACGCAAGGTTCTATGATAGAAAGAGAACAATGAATACAGACTGGGATGAATATGAAACGAGCGACAAGGAAAATTGATGATTCAGACCTTCGTGATTTGTTAATCAATCCGAAATTAAACCGAAGAGGACAGTACATTTGCGATTGTCCTTTTTGCGGAAAAACTGAACATTTTTACATATCTAAAACAACTCAACTTTGGGATTGTAAGAAGTGCGGGGAGTACGGCAGCATTTATAAACTTCTCAAACAACTGGATAAAACTTATCTGTTGGGAGGAGCTACTGTTGAAATTCGAGAGACTATTCAGAGCCTTCGTAATATAGTTGCTGAGAGTATAGAGGATGATGAGGTGACATTAAAGGAACTGCCTGTTATAAAGATGCCTGTGGGATGGAAAGTGTCCGTAGCAAGCACGAAATACTTATTGGAGCGTGGCATAACTCCTGCTGATTGTAAACGTTATAATATAGGAGCTACTGATTTGTATAGAAAATACCAAAACTATGTATTGATACCGATATATGATGGCGGAAAGATAAGAGGTTTTGTTGGACGTTATGGAGCAAAGAAAGTACCTTCAGACCGATTAAGATACAACAATAGCGTTGGTACGGAGTTTTCCGAGCTTTTATTTGGATATGACGAAATAACAGAGAACACTACAACCGTTATATTAGTAGAAGGAATTTTTGATAAAATAGCAGTTGATAAAGTTCTTCATCTTTGGGATAGCGAAGAGATTAAATGCGTTTGTACATTCGGAAAGAAAATAAGTCCAGAACAATCGAAAAAGTTAATGTTGAAGGGAGTCACAAATGTCATATTGTTATATGATTTTGATGCTATAAAGGATATCAAAAAGTATGGTTTAGAGCTTGAAAATAACTTCGTGACAAGTATAACTTATACAATAAAAAAGGATATTGACGAGTGTACAAAAGATGAAGCATTAGAAGTATTCACTCATTTACAAAAGCCGAGAGAGTTTAATGAAGACGTAATTGGTAAATTGAAAAAATAATTATCATGGATAAGAAGAACAGAAACCTTTCAGTTGCTGAATACTTTTTGATTATTCAAAAAGAGTATTTAATTGCTGAATTTAGAAAAAAGATTTATTTCAGCAAGAATGATAAAATATACTATCAAAGAGTTATGGACGGCAAAAGAAACAAAATAAACGATATTGCTAAAAGAAACAGATTGGATAGTATTTTTAACAATTATGAAAAAATGGAGGAGATGAGAGCCGAGCTTTTTGATAAACTTGGTAAACCTAAGTTTGAGATGTCTCCTACCGATATTGAAAATTATTATGCCTCTGGGAATGAGTTTTCTTTCAGAGGAGATATTTGGATTTTGGACCAAATTAAAGAAGATGGAACGTTGACTCTTTATTCCGCAAAGTTACAACAATATGAAGATGCGAAAAAAGAGAACGTATGCAGAATTTTGTAAATACACTTTTACCAATAAAATTAGGTTTGCCTGGGGATTTTCTAAACAAAAGTTAAATCTTTGGGCAAACCTAATTTTTTTATCAAAAAAGTTTTGCCTTTTAAAAAATAGTTTTTACCTTTGTATCGGAATTGTAAATGAAATCGTAAATAACAATGGGACAAAATATGAAAATGTCAGAAAAACTGTACCACAGATACGAATATTTGGCAAAGAGATACGCAAGCAAAATATTTTCATATGAGCAGCTATCTTTTGAATATGAAGATTTGGTACAAGAGTTCAGATTGAAAATTTGGACTTCTATAAAATCATACGGTAAAAGATGGGCAAAGTATCGTAGAAACGAAGCGAGCAAACCAGTGCCCATAAAGTATTATTTAGAAGCTGCATGTTCTAATAAGATGCGTGATTTCATGAAATATATAAGTAGAGAAAACTACAAAGTAAGCATTGATGAAATCAATTACGATTTTGGTATTGAAGATGATTCCAAGATAATACCAGAAAATAATAAATTTATTGTCAATGGTGTAGATTTATTAGAAGGATTAACAGGCAAAGAAAAGATAATTTTTTCACTTTTCTTGCGAGGTTACAATAAATCTTTTCTTAACAAAGTTTATTGTAATAACGACAAGGAAAAGAAAGCGAGAAAAGAAATACTGAATACTGGCGATGAGCCTTTTGGAGTAGCAGATATAATAGAATTACAAAAAAGTTATCTCATCCAAAAATACGGTAATGAGCTGATGCAACAAAGAAGGGTATTTTCCAGTTACAGTTTAGAAGATGAATAACAAAATAGTAATATAAAATAGTTTTTAACAATTTAATCGTAACAAAAATGGCAACAAAAATTAATGCAACTGCTGCAAAAAGAGTGAAAGCGTTGAACATTAACGCTAAGACCGAAGAAGAAGCACGTGAAAAACTTCTTGAAATTTTGGTCGAAAATGGAATTGAAGGAATGGAAGATGAAGAGATTGATACTCTTCTTGACATTGCTGAATCATTTGTAGATGAAGATTCATCAGACGATGATAACGAAGCATCTGAAGAAGACGAAAATGACGAGCTTGCTCAGGAAGTGGAAGAAGAGGAAGAAGCTCCGAAGAAAACTGCTAAGAAACCTGCAAAAAAGGTAGAAGAGCCTGAGGAAGAAGAGGTAGAAGAGCCTGAAGAGGAAGAAGAAGAGGAAGAAGAGGAAGAAGCTGACGAGGAGGAAGCAAATGAAGGTGATGAGTTTGCTGACATGGACAGAACTGCTTTGAAAGCCTACATCAAGGACAATGAACTTGAAATCACAGTTAAGAAATCAATGTCTGACGATGATATTCGTGAAGCTATTCGTGCTGAGGTTGAGGAAGCAAAACCTGCTCCTGTTAAAACTAAAGCATCTAAGAAGGAAGAAAAGAAACCTGCTGCCGATAAAAAAGAAAAGAAGGCTGATAAAAAAGAAGCTAAACCTGCTGCCGGCAAACGTGGCGCTAAACTTGACCCGAAAAACAACGAAGATGACCGTGAGGTTTTCGATGCATTGAAAGAACTCTTCCCAGAAGATGAATATGTTTACGCTTGGGTGGCCAGTGCTGGCGTTACCATTAAGCATAAGGGTAAAAATTCTCAGCGTTCCATGGTTCTTATTGAGAACTGTTCAAAACAGGCTGACGGTTCTATCAAGTGTAATTTGTATCTTCTTACATTCACAAAACAAACAGAAGTTTTGGATGAAGCTGGTATTGATTACGAAAAATGCTGGAGCGGTGCTCCGCTTATTAAAGGGATTACCCTTGACGAAGCTGTTGAACTCATCACTGGCTTGATGGAGCAAATTACTGCTACCGTTAAGAAGATTGACAAAAAGTTGGGTGACAACCGTAAAAAAATGGAAGAAAACCTGGACAAAAAGTCTCCTAAAGCAAAGAAGGCTACTGCTAAGGTAGAAGAGCCTGAAGAAGAGGAAGAAGAAGAGGAGGAAGAGGAAGCTCCAAAACCTAAGAAAGCTGCTGCACCTGCTAAGAAAACTACCAAGAAAAAGTAATTATTTTGGTAATTAGTTAAAAGAAAAGAGAGCGTGATAACGTTCTCTTTTTTTTATTATACAAAGTTATTAACATAGTTATATAAAGGTAAGTAAAATAACTTATAAACAATAAATAGTATGAGCAGTAACATTGACATGAACAAAGTGTTCATCCCAGATGCTGGAGTGGTTAGAGTGGATACATTTTCTGATATGTATCCTTTGGTAAACTATTACATTTTTACTCAGAAGGAGTATGAAGAAAGTCGTGACGGTAAAGTTAAAGAGATGCTTGATATGAAGACAACTCTTTTGAATCCTTATCGTAGATGCGTAGGAGGTTGTGAAAGAGATATTAATATATTTTTCCTTTTAGCAGAAGCAATGTGGATTGCTTTAGGAAGAAAAGATGTTGCTTTTTTAACATTGTTTAATAAAAAGATGTCCGATTTTTCTGATGACGGAAAAACATTTCATGCTCCGTATGGCTACCGTTTGAGACATTTCGGAATAAGAACTGAAGATTCATTCGTTGATGATAATTTGAATGCTTCTAAGGGATATGACCAAGTGATTGATGCTATTAAAATCTTCACGGAAAATCCTAACAGCAGACAAGTTGTTATGTCTATTTGGAATCCAAATTTTGATTTAGGATATAAAACCAAAGACATCCCTTGTAACGACATGGTTATGTTGAAGATAAGAAACGGCAAATTGATAACCACTATTCAAAACCGAAGTAATGATTTGCATTGGGGATTGCCGACAAATATTTTCCAATTCAGTTTTTTAACCGAGTTAATGGCTGGAGCTTTAGGAGTAGAACTTGGCACTCAAACTCATAATTCTCAAAGTCTTCATATTTATGAGTGGAACGACATTGCAAGTAAAATGAGTGAAACCTTTGCTAAAAAGAGAAAGGGTGAAGATGGAATTATTCTTAGTATGTATGATGAAGCCGAAGCTCAAGAAAGTAGAATAGATTTCAACTTCAGTCATGAAATTCCTGCTAATCGTTTTAGAGAGATTGAATACAATTTATCTATCGTGTTAAATAATCTTCAGAGGATAGCCGAAGGAGAAAAGCAAAATTCAGACGAAATACAGCAGTTAGCAAACTTTTCTAAGTATCTGTTTAACTCTTATCATCTACTTAGAATATACTTAGAATACAAGCATAAAATGACTTTCTTAAAGACGGTTGAAGAAAAAGATTTAGCAAGACACACTGCTATTTCTGAAATCGAGGTTTTGGAAGCAAAAATGATTGATGACGAAGGAAGAGGAGTGGATGGTTTCAATTGGGATATTTCTATGTTAGCAAAAAACTTTTTTGCTTCAAGGTTATCTTTAAAAGTTAATCATGAATACTTAGGAAAATTGTAAATTATGACTGAAAGTTTGTCTAAATGGTTAAATGAAAATAAAATGATAGTGTCGGAGTCAGAATTGAATGGCTCCGATATTATTACCATAGAAGAGGTTGGAACGTTTCTTTATCTTCAACCGTTTGATGGTAAGATAATTGATGAAGATTTTGCCTTTATTCTATCTGATGACGAATTTGATATATTGGATGAAAAGAAGGTTAATTTCATCTTATTTGAATTTGGAAGCAAATTCTATTACTCAAACATTAAGAAAGATAAAAACCGATATAATGAATTAGTGTTCAAACCAGAGTTCAATGACTTTAAATATCTTGGTAAAACAAGTGAACCGAAAGTTATGGACTTCGTTCATTTAGGAGTACATTCTGAATATGAAATGATGAACGGTTCAGGTTCTTGTGAAATTTGGGTGAAGAAAGCGAGTTTCATGGAATGTAAGGCTGTTGGAATTTGCGATAAGAATACTATGGCTGGAGTTCTTTCTTTTCAGACTGCTTGTGAAAAAAAGAAAATTAAATCAATAATTGGTGAAACTGTAACAGTAGCAATCAATTATTCCGAAGATAAGCAAAATCAAGAAACTTTTGAATTAAAGTTATTCATCTTGAATTATGAAGGATGGAAGAATTTACTGCTCATCAATAAGGCTATAAACGTGGATTACAATGGTTTCATTCCTGATACGTTACTTTATACATTAGGTAAAGGACTTTGCTGCGTAGTGCCTAAAGAGAGTGAATTGAACTATATCAAAGATGATAAAAAATCCGCTGTAAAACTCATTGCAAAATATAAGAAAACATTTGACCAAGTGTTCTATCAGATAGACACCGTTGAATATGTTTCACAACAACTATTCCGAAAACATCTTGAAAACATTGATACCTATCTTTGTAATTATAGAAGGATGTTGAAACCTATTTTGATAAATGATTCATATTATCTTGATAAGGAAGAGAGTGAATTGAAAACAATTCTCAACAAGGTGAATAATAAAGCAACTCCTGAATCGAATGACCAATATTTCAAGAGTGTATCTGATACCATAAATGCTTATGGGGAATGGATTGAAAACGTAGAGCCTTTGTTTGAAGCAATTGTAACTGGTATAGAGAATGCTTCAAAGCTATCTGATTCCATAGACTTCCGAATAAATACAGGAGAGCGTAAACTGCCTCATTTTGAGGTTAAGGACGTTGAAGGAAAATTCTTTGAGGAACTGGAAAAGGGAATCAATGAACGTCTTGGTCATCTAAAACCCAAAGAATTGGAAAAATACATGAAGCAGATTGAAACCGAATGTAATGTAATAGTTCCTAATGGTTTGTGTGATTATTTCATGATACTTTGGGATATTATACGTTGGTGTCATGAAAACGATATTAATGTGGGAACAGGACGTGGTTCAGTTTGCGGTAGTCTTGTCGCTTATTGTTTACATATTACGGACGTTGACCCATTGAAATATGGATTAATGTTTGAGCGTTTCTTGAATGAAACACGTGTATCTGGGGAGCGTGCAAAGTCCGCTGACTCTATGCCTGATATTGATGTTGACTTTCCAACCGAGTTCCGAGATTCAGTGAAAAATTATATCAAAGAAAAATATGGATATGATTACACTTGTAGTATCGGAACATATACAAGAATGAAACTAAAGACCTGCATAAAAGACTTTGGAAAGGTTAAAGGACTTTCATTTGATTTAACAAATAAACTGACTAAAGATATTGATGACCAAATTGAATACACTTGGGGAGATTTAATTGAATACGCTTCAAAATCAAAACTGCTTTTCAATTTCGTTCAGGAAAATCCAGAACTTGTTCATTTAACAAAATATGCTTTATTACAACCGAAGGCTGAGAGCGTTCACCCTTCAGCGGTTGTTATAGTTCCGAAGTTTAGAGTTGATGGAAGTCATGCTGATATAGACTTATGGGAGTGGATGCCTATAAAGAAAATTGACGGAGTTCTTGTATCTGAATGGGAAGGTAAATACATTGATAAATCAGGCTTCTTAAAAGAGGATATTCTTGGTTTATCTCAGCTTGATAAGTTCAAGAGTATATTGAATTTAATAGAGCGAAATTATAACAAAAAAATTGACGTTAATAAAATTCCATTAGATGACCCAGAAACATTTAGGTATTTTAAGAGAGGTTGGAATGAAGATGTGTTTCAGTTTGGTACTACTGGTTTGATGAATTATTGCCGACAAGTTAAACCAGATACTCTTGAAAACCTTATAGCCATGACGGCTCTATTCCGACCTGGTCCAATGGAAATGAATGCTCATGGTGACTTCTCCGATATTAAGAATGGAAAGAAGAAACCAGTGTATGATTTTGGAATGGAAAAAATTACTGGAGAAACGTTTGGACTTTATGTCTATCAGGAACAGATTATGAAAGCTGTAGTAGTAGGAGGATTAACAGAAGTTGAATCAGACGTTCTTCGTACTACTATCAAAAAGAAAGACATTAAGACTTTGAGTTCATATGGTGAGAAATTCAAAGAAGGTTACACAAAACTACTTGAAAAAAATGGAATTGAAAAACCTAAAGAATATGCTGAACATGTTTGGGATAAACTTCTTGCCTTTTCAGGGTACGGTTTTAATAAGTCTCACGCTGCGGCTTATTCGATAATGTCATATTGGAGTCAATGGTTCAAAGTAAATTATCCATTAGAGTTTTGGACAACGGCTCTTCAATTCTCCAAAGAGGGGGAAGTACCATACAGACTTGCCGAGTTGAAGAAAACAGGAGTTGAAGTTGAGATACGTCCACCTGATGTTAATTTCTCCGATATAAATTTCACGTGTGACCCGAAAGAACAACGCATCTTCTTCAGCTTGACGAAAATTAAAGGAGTGGGAGAAGTAGCAGTTCAAAATATAATGAATACAAGGCACGAGGGCGGTCAATTTTATTCATTAGAAGAGTTCCTGAGCCGAGTACCTTCAAAGGTTAATAAAACAGTTGTAAAGTGCCTTATTATTGCTGGAGCGTTTGATTTAATAGAAGGCGTAAACAATCCGAGAGACAGAAGGAAACTTTTAGCTAAATATTTGGATACAAAAGGAGACGTTATGCCAGAAGAGTATAATGTTGAGGATGCAAAATCAAATGCTTTCTGGATATTAGAACAAAAACGTTTAACTGGTTTCGGTGAAGTTGATTATGAAAACATGATAAAAGATGCTATTCCAAACAAGCGTTTATCTAACATGTATGTAGATGATACTGAATTTTTAGCTACTAAAGAAAAGAAAGAAGTTGCTGTTGCAGGCAAATTAATCTATTACAAAGAAAAGGAAATCAAGAATGGAACTATGTGTACTTTAAACATAGATTGCAACAACACCATTATTCCGATACTTCTTTGGCCAGATGCTTATGAAAGAATTGGAGAAGATATTGCTAATTTGAAAGGTTGTATCGTAGCTTTAAGCGGTGTTGTTGAAAAGGATAAGTGGAAAAACGAAAAGAAACTGATGAGTAATAACAAGACAAAGATATATGTAATATCAGAACATAAAACAAAATCAACAAAATTTGAAGATTGGAAGAATGGTAAATCGTAAATAAAATTGTTAAATTATGTTAGCAAAAATTTTTAATGGAGATTATTTGAAACGGCTTGATAATATTAAGCAGTGGCAAGAAATGGACGTTTTCAAAGAAGAAAGCGTGAGTCAGCATTCCTATAAAGTGTCAATATTTGGTAGGATTTTGCTTGAAGATATTTTTGGTTTCAATAATAAAGATGTTAAAGTATTATCTTTTAAACTTGATTGTATAGATGCTTTTGCATTTCACGATTGGGATGAATCGTTAATACTTCGTGATATGTCTCATGAAACTAAATACAACAAGTTTAACGGAGAAGAAATCAGAAACGCTTTGAATAACTTATCAAGACATAAAGCAATTGAGGAGTTCGGAGAAGATGATGGAAATGATTGTGGCAACTGGAGTGCTACCGCTAATATGGTAGTTGGTAATATAACAGGTACAGGAGATGATGTGAAAGTCTTTTGTAAATTAGCTGATTGGTTAGCTCTTGTATTCTATATGAATAGAGAACGTTCATTGGGTAACAAAAGTCTTAATGCCCAATGGGAACGTGGTAGAGAAGGACTTGAGCAGGCTATTAAAAATGTTAGAGATATGTTAATGAGAAAATTTGAAAACTATGATTTGAATTTCTCAGAATTAAATAATTTAATCAAAAATGTATATGGCGACTAAAAAAGGAACGGAAATGAGCAAAGAGACTATTGAAGAGATTTTCAATGGCATGTCTGATTTGCTGGTTAAGAAAAACAAAGATTACAAAGGAGCTTCTTTTGACCTTGGAATGAATGGTAATATGGTTCATTTGTGGGACAAAGTTAGTAGATACCGTAACATGGTAGAAAACAAAATGAGAGGCGAGCAACCTAATTTTGAGGGCATTGAAGATACATTGAAAGATATTATCGGATATGCGGTGATTGGGCTACATATCTTGAAAGCCGAAGAAAACGAAAAGGAGTAAAACGATGAACAAGAAACTCATTACAATTGGTGGTAAAACTTACAAGTTGTTATTTGACAGCTTTGACGAGGATATGGATATTGACTCTTTATTGAAGATTGATTATTCAAACCTTATCGGAGAGCTTATCACCTTCCCAGTAATTGTAAACCGTTTTGGTCAATTACTTGCTGAAGCTGAATCTCAAGTTGCAGAAGCAAAGCTCAACTTGGAAGTTTTTGAAGCTAAAACCAAAGAGAGATTGAGAAGTGAATTAGCAGCCGAGAATAACGGCAAAGCTCCTACTGTCGAAGCTCTCAATAATGCGGTTGTAGGCAACAAGGCTTACCAAGCAATGAGAAAGAAGTTTATTGAGGTTCAGAAAACCAGAGACTATATCAACTCAATCTTTTGGTCAGCCAAAGATAAGAGCGAGAAGTTGGACAAACTTTCTCTTACCGTTCAGCAAGGTGATATTTCTGATTCGGTTATCGAAGGAAGAGTGAACAACGTTTTAAT
>Ga0194138_10001445_pt1 | contig 11360 bp, 9 predicted proteins | sample TARM_MetaG_T2_14_FD_134022 | JGI IMG/M metagenome (GOLD analysis project Ga0194138, IMG submission 134022) | Freshwater microbial communities from Pennsylvania, USA, analyzing microbe dynamics in response to fracking - TARM_MetaG_T2_14 (version 2) | ecosystem: Environmental > Aquatic >...
ATCAACGGAAGGTCCTGCCAGGTGTCGCGTCCGGAGCGGTTGATGACGCAGAACACGCCAAGCACGTTGGCGCCGGCGGCCTCGGCCATGGGGCGGATTTCCTTCAGGGTGCCGCCGGTGGTGACGACGTCCTCGGCCAGCAGGAGGTTTTCGCCCTTGCGCAGTTCGAAGCCGCGGCGGAGGACCATGTGGTTGTCGGCGTCGCGCTCGGCGAACACGGCCCGGGCGTCGAGCGCGAGGGCGAGTTGCTGTCCGACGGGCAGGGCGCCGATGGCGGGGTAGAACACGGTGTCGACCGCGCCGAGCGCGGCGATCCGGTCGCGCGCGCCCTCGAGCAGGGGCTGCAGTTTCGCGGGGTGCTGGCTGAGCTGGGCGACCTGGACGTAGTGGGCGCTGTGTCGGCCGCTGGCCAGCCTGAAGTGGCCCTCGCGGAGGGCGCCGACGTCTTTGAGTAAGGAGAGGAGTTCGGTGTTGGCCATTGGGGAAACGCGTCAATCGGGAAGAAAGGCCATCCTCTTTTCATGAAGCCGGGGCGAGGTCAAGGTTATCCCCGAGAGAAGTGAGGGTGGAAATGAAAAAACGCCCCGCGGGGGATCGCGGGGCGTTCTCCGAATGGGATCGGCAACGGACTCAGTCGAGTTTCTGCAGTTTGTTCTGCAGTTTGTCGATCTGTTTTTCGAGCTGCTTCCGCTCGTTTTCCTTGGCCGATTCCATGAGGGATTCGACGATCGTCTTCACTTTCTGAAGCTCGTTCGCGCTGAGGTCCTTGTAGGTCTTTTTCAGCGTGAGGGCGGACTTCTGGTCGTCGCTGAGTTCGGCGGCGGCCTTGCGTCCACGTCCGCGTCCGGCGGTTTTCTTGCGTCCGCGGGTTTTCTTTTTGGCGGCTTTTTTCTTCAGGTCGGCCGGGGTGGCCGGGCGGAAGGCGACTTCGCCCTTGTCGTTGACCTTGAGGTTGCCTTCGTCGTCTTTGACCCACACGCATCCGCTGGGGGGACGGCCGGGCTTGTTGCTGTTTTTAACGGCTTTGTATTCCATTTGACTTCCTTGGTTGAAATGTCTGGGATATATGACAGGTTGCGCGGACGCAGAATGAACGTTCCGCTTCAAACTATGGGACGGTTCTTATATCACACTTTCGCAATTTGTATAATACTTTTTTAACTTTGTTTTCCGGGATGATGAATTGAGTTTTTATAAAACACGCTCCTTTTTTATGAAAAAAACGCAGGGATTTCTTTTAGTTGTTGTGTGGATGTTTCTTTCCGCGGCTTTTGGCGCGGAGCCTCTCCGCACATGGACGAATCCGGAGGGGAAAACCGTCCGGGCGCGCATGTTGTCGCACACGAAATCGAGTGTGACGCTGATGACCGAGAACGGCGCCACCTATATTCTTCCTTTCGAAAAACTGAGCCGGGAAGACGTGGAGTATGTGAAAGCGAAACAGGCGGCCGCGACCGCGCCGGACTATGACGGTGGCTGGGTGGAGGATTTCGAGGAGGCCAAGAACATCGCGAATGCCGAGCGGAAACCGATCCTGATGTTGTTCACGGGATCGGATTGGTGCGGGTATTGTATCACCCTGGAAAAGAACGTGCTTTCCCAGCCGGAATTCAAAACGTACGCGAGGGAACATCTGGTCTTGATGCTGGTGGATTTTCCCAGGCGGAGTTCGCAGAAGCGGTTGGTGCAGAAAGCCAACCGGGCGTTGTTGCGTGAATATGGGGTGAGCGGATATCCGACCCTGATTCTGGTGGACGAAAAAGGGCGAAACGCCAGGCGCGTGTCCCGGGGATCCACTCCCGAGGGATTTATCCAAAATCTGGAACAGGTCGTGGACGGGAAGTAAAACGGAGTGTTGATGAAATACGTTTCCGGAATCATAAGGAAGGGCGTGGGAGTTGTTTTATTGGGTTGGTCGTGCGCGACCCCAAAAGGATTCTCCGAAGAAACGTTGTCCTTGCCGGAGGCGGTGTCGGAGGCGGTGGAGCACAATTTCGATCTGGCGGCGGCCCGGTTGCGGGCGGTCTTTCCGGAAATACAGGTGCAAATCGAGAAGTCGGACTTCCGGTGGCGGGTGCGTCCCTCTTTCGCGCTGGAGCGGTCGAGTGAACATCTGGTCTTGACCCGTCTGGCGGGCACCGCGTCGAAGGAATTCTCTTCGGGGGCGTTGTTCCAGACACGGGCGGAATGGACCACCCGCGAGGAGGGGCGGGACTCGGAGAGCGTCGAGGTGCGGGTGGAGCAACCGCTGTTCCGCCGGTTTGGAGAATTGGCGGCCTTGCGGAATGTGGACGCGGCCACCCACCGGCTTCATATGGCCCGCTGGAATTTGCAGCGGGAGACGGGAATGCTGATGATGCGGGTGGTGCGCGCGTTCACGTCGGCCTTGAACCAGGAACGACGGGTGGAGCGCGAGGCGTTGGCCCTGGCGCGGGCGGACGATCTGGTTCGGATGGTGCAGATGAAGCGGCGACAGGGGCGGGCGACGGTGGTGGACGTGTTGGAAATGAAGACACTGCACCAGGAGGCGGAATTGCGGTTGCGGCGGGCGGAGGAACACTTGATCCGCACCCGGGCCGAATTGGCGGAATTGCTGGGACGGGTGGCGGAGCAGGTCCCGGAATTGGAACCGGTGGCGTTGGACCCTTGGGAGGGGGTTCCCGCGGCGGAGTCGGAAAAGCTTGCGCGGGAACACCGGGTGGAGCGCATGCAGGCTCTGGCGAGCTACGAGGACGCGCGCCGGCAATTGAAGCTGGAGCGGCGGGAATTGTATCCGGACATCAGTCTGGTGGGAAGTTGGGAGCCGGTGGCGGTGGAGAACGAGGGGAATTGGTTTTTTGGATTGTCGGGGGGCGGGACGCTGGATCGGCACGTGACCGAACTGGAGGTGGAGCAACAGGAGGCGCGGGTGCACGCGGCGCTGATGGAGGTGGCGTCGGTGGAGTTGCAGTTGAGCCGGGAGGTGCGGGAGGCCTTGAGCCGTTTGCGGATGGTGGAGGAGGAATTGCGGTTGGCGGACACCCGGACGGAACTGGCGTCGAAACGGTTGCGGATGACGCGCGGGCTGTATCCGGGAGGGCGGACCAGCGCGTTGCAACTGCGGGAGGCGGAGGAGGAGTGGGTGGAGGCGGAGGCCGAGTTGGACGAGTTGCGGTTGGAGCGGGTGCGGGCCCGCTACGGGTATTGGCATGCGCTGGGCCTGTTGGTGGGCGGCGCGCCGGAGGAGGGAACGGAGGGGATTCCGCCGCGGCCGACGGAGGAGGGTTCTCTTCCGGTGTCGGTTTCAGAGGAGTGAGGCGGAGCCTGGTTCAGGCGATTTCGCGCCGATACCATTCCGCGAAACGGGCGAGCCCGGTTTCGATCGGCGTGGAGGGGGCGTAGCCGAGTTTTTCCCGGGCGCGATCGATGTCGGCGTAGGTCTGGTAGACGTCGCCGGGCTGCATGGGAAGCAGGGTCTTTTTCGGTTCGATGCCCAGGGTGTCGCCCAGCACGTCGATGAAACGTTCAAGTTGCTCGCAACGGTGGTTGCCGAGGTTGAACAGTTCGTAGGGCGCCAGGTGGTCGGCGGTCAGGGCGGCGTTGACGCCTTGCAGGATATCGTCGATGTACGTGAAGTCGCGCAGCATGTCGCCATGGTTGAACACCTTGATGGGTTCTCCGGCCAGCATGGCTTTGGTGAACAGCCAGTAGGCCATGTCCGGCCGCCCCCAGGGTCCGTAGACGGTGAAAAAGCGCAGCCCGACGGTCTGAATGCCATAGAGGTGGGTGTAGGTGTGGGCCATCAACTCATTGGCTTTTTTGGTGGCCGCGTAGAGGCTCACGGGATGGTCGACGGGATCGTCTTCGGAAAAGGGGACTTTGGTGTTGCCGCCGTACACGCTGGAGCTGCTGGCGTAGACCAGGCGGGGAATGTCGTGGCGGCGGCAGAATTCCAGAACGGAGAGGAACCCCTCCAGGTTGGATTTCTGGTAGGCCATGGGGTTTTCCAGCGAATAGCGAACGCCCGCCTGGGCGGCGAGGTTGCAGACGACCTCGGGCGTCCCTTCTTTCGCGATTCGGTCGAGCAGGTCCCCCTCGCCGATGTCGCCGCGGACCAGGGTGAACCCGTCCCTGGATTCCAGGAGGGCCGCGCGGCGTTCTTTCAAGTCGACGTCATAATAGTCGTTGAAATTGTCGATGCCGGTGACCCGCACGCCGTGATCCAGAAGGTCGCGACAGAGATGAAACCCGATAAAGCCCGCGGCGCCGGTGACGAGGATATGGTTCATATTCGGACCCTGTAGAGAAGCGGAGGGCCGGAGGCAACCCGAATCGGAGGTCATTCGCTCCCGGCTTCCGGGTCGAACCGCTCTTGCAGGTAGTCGTAGGGATAGATGGAGGAGCGATGGTTGTCGCTCCATTTGACGGCGGCGGCGTAGCGGCCGACGGGTTCGATCTCGGTCGGATAGACGTCCGGGTCGAGGTCCTCGACGTTGACGAGCCGTTCGCCGGTGTATTCGCTGACGCATTCGGCGCAGCGGCAGGCCAGGCGCAACTGCAGGGGCTCGATTTCGACGATGCGGCCGTCGGGATAGATCAGTTCACAGTTTTGTCCGACATTGTAGCTGAGGCTCGGAATGCCGGGGTCCTCCCGCATAAGCCGGTTGACTTCGCCGTGCACGGCCTCGGCCAGCTCGTAATAGATCTGGGCGACCGGATCGTCGGGGTGGACGGACACCAGGGGCGTGCCGGCGTCGCTGAGTTCCGAGAGGCGCGGATCGAGGGGGAGTTCGAAGGTGTGTTCGAGGCCGAACTGTTTTTTCAGTTTTTCCCGGGCGCCTTCGCCGAACAGGCGGTGTTTTTCCCCGCAGGAGCCGCATTGGAAATAGCTCATGTTCTCGGCCACGGCCACGGTGGGGACCTTCACGGTGTCGAACATCTGGATGCCCTTCACCACGTCCACGAAACTGAGTTGCTGGGGGGTGGTGACGATGAGGGCGGCGTTGATGGGCAGTTGCTGGGTGAGGGTGAGCTGGATGTCGCCGGTGCCGGGGGGGAAGTCGATGACGAGGTAGTCCAGTTCGCCCCAGGCCACGCGGGTGGCGAGCTGGCTGACGACCTGGGAGACCATGGGACCTCGGAGGATGGCGGCGCCGCGTTGTTGCTCGGGATCGATCCAGCCGAAGGACATGACTTTCAGGCCTTCGACGTCGAGGGGAAGAATCAGGCCGTCCTCGCGCTGGTAGAGGGTGGTTTCCTCGGGCCGGAGGAGGGTGGGGAGGCTGGGCCCGTAGACGTCGGCGTCGAGCAGGCCGACGCGGAGTCCGTAGCGGGCGAGGGCCAGGGCCGTGTTGACGGCGGTGGTTGATTTGCCGACGCCGCCCTTGCAGCTGGAGACCGCGAGAATGCGTTGAACGCCGGCGAGTCCGGGATATTTGTTGGGTTCGTCGTTCGCCATGGGGCCGGTCTACGCCCTTGCGGCCGAAGTGCAAGCGTTCACGGGGGCAAAGTTGGATTGTGGGGGAATTGATCCCGCAAACCTTGTGCGGAACGATGAAAATGGGATAAGGTGTGCGTATGTCGTGGTCCACGGGAATCAAAACAGTGTTGCTCCTGCTTTGGCTGGCGGCGGTGTCGTGGTTGATCCGATACGAGGCGTTTCCCCATCGGTTTGAAGACACGGTGCGCGGATATCCGGCCTTGGCCCGGCAGATGCCCGCCATTCGCGACACCTGGATGAAGGTCCTGTACGACGGAGACCACGTGGGGTATGTCAACTCCTCCATTGAAATCGAGGAGGAGGAGGGCCGGGAACGGGTGGTGATGCGGACGAACCTGCAAATCCGCCTGCGAATGGGGAACGGCATCGACACGCTGCAATTCGACAGCGAGGTGCGGTTGAGTTCCCGGCAGGAATTGCTTGGGAGCGAATCGGACTTTTCTTTCGGGCGTCTCAAGGGGGCGGCCCGCCTGGAACCGATGAAGGGAGAGGGGCGGTATCGGCTCGTCACCTCGTTGAACGGAATGGAGTGGGCGCGGGAGGTGCGGTTGCCCAGGGACGCGATTCTCGCCTCACCGCTGCTGGACGCCGGCTTACGCAACATCCGCCCGGGTCGCACGCTGCGGGTGCGGACGATCGACCCTCTGTCCCCCGGAGGCGAGCCCCGCACCCTGGAGATCACGGCGGGACCGGCGGAGCGCCGTCAGCCGCCGGGATACGAGGAGCCGGTGGAGGTGACGCGGCTGACGATGCGGATGGGGGAGATCGAATTTCAATCGTTGGTGGACGAGTACGGCCGTATCGTCTGGCAGGAAACGCCCTTCGGTCTGTTGCTGGTGCGGACGGAGCCGCGCCTGGCCATGCGCGTACCCTCGGACAACGCCGTGTCGCCCGCCGATCTGATGTCCGCTTCGCCCTTTTCCTCCTTCAACCCCATGCCCGGCGTTCCATGATTCGACTCGACCATCTCAACAAACGTTACGGCACCCTGCAGGCGGTGGACGACCTGTGTCTGGAGGTGCCGACCGGTGAACTGTTCTGCTTTCTCGGACCCAACGGCGCGGGGAAAACCACGAGCATCAAGATGATGACGGGACTGGTGCGTCCCGACTCCGGGGGCATCGAGCTGGCCGGGGTGAACGCGGCGAAGGAGCCGGTGCGTGCGCGCAGCCAGCTGGGCTACATTCCGGACATGCCGTTTCTGTACGACCGGTTGACGCCGCTGGAGTTTCTGCAGTTCACCGGGGATTTGTACCGCATGCCCCGGGAGGAGGTGCGGGACAAAGCGCCGCGCATGCTGGAAATTTTCGGCATGAGCGATCGGGCCCACGCGCTGAACCGCGACCTGTCCCACGGGATGCGGCAACGGGTGATCTACGCGGCCACGCTGATGCACGAGCCGAAGGTGATGCTGGTGGACGAGCCGTTTATCGGACTGGACCCCCACAGCATCCGGCTGATCAAGGATCTGTTGCGGGAGCACACGCGGCGGGGGATGACGGTGTTGATGACCACACACATTCTGGCCATCGCGGAGGAGATCGGCGACCGGATCGGGATCATCGATCGGGGGAAGCTGGTCGCCTGCGGCACGCTGGAGGAGCTGCACGAGGCGACGCCGGGCTCCGGCCGGTTGGAGGATTTGTTTTTGAGCCTGACCCTGAAGTGACCCCATGCGCCCCTGTCTGCTGCTGATTCGCAATCATTTGTTCGGACTGCGCACCGCCGTGAAGGAGGTGCGGGAGCAACCGAAGCTCAAGGTGCTGGTGATCTCCGGTTTCAGCGTTTGCTGGCTGGCGGGGTTGAGCCGGTTGTTTTACGAGGGGTTCGATTTTCTGTATCGCCTTGGCGGCGCGGCGTTTTTTCTGGTGCCCCGGTTGTTCACGCTGTTTTTCATGGGATTGGGGTTCATGTTGATGCTGTCCGGCGCGGTGACCGGCTACGCGAATTTGTTCCAGACGCCGGAGGTGCGGCGATTGCTCACCTGGCCGGTGCCGTTGCGGGATCTGCTTTATTACAGCATGGTGAAAAGCACGCTGATGAGCAGTTGGGCGTTTTTCTTCATCATCGTTCCATTCATCGGCGCCTTCGGAGTGTACCGCGGGTGGAGCGGGCTGATGTTGTTGTGGTCGGTGGCGTATTCGATTCCCTTTGTCGCCTTGTTTTCCGGGTTGGGAATTCTGGTGATGCTGATCATCGTCCGCTGGGTGCCGCGGGGCCGCATGTTGGGACTGCTCGCGGCGCTGGCGGTCACTTTCGCCGGCTACCGGGCGGTGGAGTACGTGCGGGAGGTGCGCGACACGCCCACCGACGACATGATGGTGCTGGTCAATTTCGTGCCCGGCCTGGAGTTGGCGTCCCATCCGCTGATGCCCAACAGTTGGATGGCGGAGGGCATTTTATCGTTTTCCCGCGGACGGCCTAGCCGGGGCGCGATGTATCTGTTGCTGCTCGCCACCTCGGTGGGGGTCTTGTTTCTGTTCCTGGCCCGTTTCGGCGGGTGGCTGTATCCGCGCATCCTGCAACGGCAACTGACGGGCCCGAACGTGACGGCGCGTCGGGCCTCACGGGTTTCGCGGCTGCTGTATGCCGGATATCCCGGAGGTCCCTCGCTCCGCGCCTACGGGATCAAAGACACGCTGATTTTTTTACGGGACCCCTCGCAATGGACGCAGTTTCTCATCTTTTTCGGGTTGCTGGGGTTGTATTTTCTCAACCTCGGGTCCCTTGGATACAGCGACCTGAATCCGGTGTGGAGCAACCTGATCGCGTTTCTCAATATGTTCAGTTTGTCGGCCGTGATGAGTTCGTTGAGCGCGCGGTTCGTGTTTCCCCAGCTTAGTTTGGAATCCCGCACCCTGTGGATGGTGGGGTTGGCTCCGCACAGCCTAAGCCGGTTGATGGTGATTAAATTCACTCTGGCCGCCCTGTCGCTGGCGGTAGTGGGGATGGGGTTGTCGGCTTTGTCGAACGCCATGTTGGGGGTGGGGGAGTTCGGGCTGGCGTTGAGTCGGGTGATGATGCCCTCGGTGGCCGTGGCGCTGGCGGGCATGTCGACGGGCCTGGGTGCGATTTTTATGGAAATCGGCTCCAAAACGCCCGCCCAGATTCTCAGCGGCTACGGGGGGACGCTCAACCTGATCCTGACCTTGTTCATCGTGATTCTGATGGTGCTTGTTCCCGGCGTCGTGTCCCACATGCTCCAGAACGGCGTCCTTCCGGAGCGGTTTGCGCCGATGGCGTTGTTATGGACCTCCCTGTATGTGGTGGGGGTGTCCGGCATCGCCGCCGGTCTGCCGTTGTGGCTTGGACACCGGGCTCTGACTTCCCGGGACTTTTGAGTGGTGGACCGGGCGGATGGACGGATGACCCAAATCGTCCTCATGTCCGAAACCTCGCGTGCACCCCTTTCGGGGCGCGCCACTTTCTTATGGAAGTCTCCCGGGGGGCATGGCCCCCGGGCTACACGCGTCGGCTCCTCCGGAGCCTGATTCACGGCGATCTCATTTGAATGGCCTTTTGTGGACAAAATTCCCAACGCATCCCTCCGGAGAGGTGGAGGCGGGATTCAGGACGTTAGGACGATTTTGGTCATGCACTCTGGATGGATTTTTCCCGGTTTTTACTGTTGCAACCGGAGCCTGGACAGGTATAAGAATCCCCCTTTTCAATCTTGAACCTCTTTCTTTCGATCAACCTTCAGGAGTTTTCATGAGTTACCGTGGTCCCAAAGCCAAAAAGTCCCGCCGCTTGGGCGTGGCCATTACCCCGAAGTCCCAGAAGTATCTGGAGACCCGCGGCCATCCCCCTGGTCAACACGGGAAAGGCCGCCGGCCCTCCAAGCTGTCCGATTTTGGGCGTCAGCTCATGGAAAAACAGCGGATCCGTTTCCAGTACAACATGAGCGAGAAGCAACTGCGCCGCGCCTACGAAAAGGCGTCCCGCAGTGAGGAACCGACCCCCGACGTGTTGATCCAGTCGTTGGAAACCCGCCTGGACACGGTGGTGTTGCGCGCCGGGTTCGCCCGCTCCATTTTCGCCGCCCGCCAGTACGTGAACCACGGCCATTTCCTGGTGAACGGCAAAAAGGTGGACGTGCCCAGCTTCCAGGTGAAGGTTGGCGACGAGGTGTCCGTGAAGCAGAAGAGCCGCAACCTCGATTGCTTCAAGAACGCCCTGGCCATGTCCGAGAAGGTTCCCTACGTGACCACCAACGAGCCGGAAATGAGCTGCCGCCTTGGACACGTACCCACCCGGGACGAGATCCCCGTCGTTGGCGACGTGGCCACTGTGGTGGAATTCTACTCCCGCTAATTCGGGACACGATTCCCCGGTATCGAAACCCCCGCCGTACGCGGGGGTTTTCGTTTTTCGGTGGGAGGGAGGTGTCGGGTCAAAACCGTCGAATGTCGATCCCGAGGGACGCGATCCATCGGGACTCCCCGCCGATTTCGAGGACATCTCCGGCGAGGCGCAGGCTGTGTCCGGCCCCACGCCATTCTCCGAGCGGAAGTTCGAGGGAGGCGACGGCCCGCCATTCCGGTTCCGCGTTTTCGATGAGCGGGTGGGTATAAGTCACGCGGGTTCGCCACAAGGCGGAGGGGAGGGTCAGAAGACTTTCGAAGCGCAGGGGGAATCGAAGACCCCACTCTGTGTCTCCGTCGTCGTGAAGAAACCCGAAGTCCATTCCGGCCCCGAGGTGGGCGTGGCTTTGATACTCCGGAGAGGACCAGAGGTTGATCAGACCCGACACACCCGCCGCGGATCCGGTCCATTCGGGGCCGACGGTTCGTTTTTCGATCTCCAGCACCTTCAGGCCGATGCCCCATCCCCGGCGGGAGCGGAGACCGGAGGCGACCCGCCCGAGATTTTCCCTGAATTTCCGCATGTCCAGACCAATGAGGCGAAGTTCCTCCGCTCCGTCTTTTGTCAGGAGTGCGGAGACGCCGCCCAACTCCACAAACCCGGCGCGTTGCATGGCGACCCGTGAGGGCTCTCCCATCTCCTGCTTCAGCACCGAGGCACCCACGGTTAGCGCGGCCCGGGCTGGGGAGGTCTCGCTGTTGAGAAGAGCGGGAGCCAGGCTGAGGGGGTAGAGTCCGGTGTGGAGGTTTCCCGTGGGGGGTGCCGAGGAAAGCGGGACGACGGGTTCAGAGGCGGGAGACGGAGTGAATCCGGTTTGCAGCAGGTCCCGTTGAAGCCGTCGGGCCTCGGCCGTGGCTTCGCTGGTGTAGTCGCGGCAAAGGCGATCTTTTGGATCGAACACCATCTCCATGTTCTGCACGAGGGAGGCGAGGGCATAGAAGTCGGCGTGGAGTTCGGGGTGTTGGAAGGCGAGTTCCCGCAATTCGGTCACCGCACGGGCTCGATGGGATTCTTTGCCGTGAAGAAAACGTTTGGTCTCCGGCCAGGAAACCCGGGGGGAGGTTTCCCGGAGAGTTTCGTAGTCGCGTATGAATCGCCGACGATGCAGAAAGCCGCGGTTTCGAAATCCGTGAAAGGAGGGGAACACGGGGCGGGCGAGGTTTTCCCTCAGCAGCAGGGCGACCAGGGTATGGGGCGGAGAGACGGCCGGACGGAACTCCGCGACGCGTGACTGTTCGAGACCTCGCCCGATTTCACGGACCAGAACCGAGCCGCAGTTCTGGTGAAAGAAATAGTAGTTTGGGGGAGGCAGGGATTGGAGTCGGATCAGATGATCGATCAAGGCCGTTCGCATGGCGTCGGTGAGGTTCAACTCGTACCGGTGAAGGGTGCGGTCTTGTTCGACGGTGTAGGTTTTCAGGGTGTAGTCCAGGGTTTGGAGGTCCATGGCCACGGGGAATCCGCCGGTGAGTCCCTTGAGCGACTGCAAGATGGAGGCGAGCGGAGAGGTGGGGGG
>Ga0194138_10001446_pt1 | contig 11354 bp, 9 predicted proteins | sample TARM_MetaG_T2_14_FD_134022 | JGI IMG/M metagenome (GOLD analysis project Ga0194138, IMG submission 134022) | Freshwater microbial communities from Pennsylvania, USA, analyzing microbe dynamics in response to fracking - TARM_MetaG_T2_14 (version 2) | ecosystem: Environmental > Aquatic >...
CAGCAGAGGCGCTGCCACAGCGGCTGGAGTGCCGAAGCCTGAAGCACCTTCGATGAAGCAACCGAACAGCCAGGCCACGATCAGCACCTGGACGCGACGATCCGGGCTGATGTTGGAGAAGCCGCGCCGGATCGAACTGATCCCCCCCGAATGCTTGAGGGTGTTGAGCAGCAGAATGGCACCGAAGATGATCCAGAGGATCGCCGCAGTCAGGATCAGGCCTTGCAGGGTCGAGGCAACGACGCGGTTGAGCGTCATGTCCCAGGCCAGCAGGCCAATCAGAGCGGTAAGAACGAAAACCAGCGGCATCGCGTACTTGGCCGGCCAGCGAAAGCCGATCAGCAATACGCCCGCCAATACCAGTGGCACGAAGGCCAGGATGGATAGCAGAGTCTGACTCATTGTTGGGTTCCTTGTTTTTTGTATTGAACCACTTTCATTCCCGGTTACCCGGTGCTACGCATGAATGACTCGCGTCATCCAGAGGCACCGCTCGGCACACGCCGACCGGCCCCATGCTCAAAAGCCCCGAAGGCTTACAGGCCTTCGGGGCTTGGTCTTACCAATAACCAGTCAGACTGGTTATTGAGCGACTTCAACCACCATTCTGCTGTTTGAAGCGCTGGCGCCAGGCATGCAGCAGAGGCTCGGTGTAGCCGCTCGGTTGTTCACGCCCCTTGAATACCAGATCGCAGGCCGCCTGAAAAGCACTGGATTGCGCATAATCAGCCGCCATTGGCCGATAAAGCGGATCACCGGCGTTCTGCTGATCGACCACCTTGGCCATACGCTCAAGCGTTTCACGGACCTGCGCCTCGCCGACCACGCCGTGGTATAGCCAATTTGCCAGATGCTGGCTGGAGATACGCAGCGTGGCGCGATCCTCCATCAGGCCGACATCATGGATATCCGGCACCTTCGAGCAACCGACGCCCTGCTCGACCCAGCGCACCACGTAACCGAGGATGCCCTGGCAGTTGTTGTCCAGCTCCTGCTGGATGGCTTCGGCGCTCCAGTTGCGCTCTGCCGCGACCGGAATGGTCAGCAGATCATTGGTCAGCTGCTCGCGCTCGCTGGCCAGATCGATCTTCTCCAGCTCGGCCTGTACCGCCTGTACGCTTACCTGGTGGTAGTGCAGCGCGTGCAGCGTGGCGCCGGTCGGCGAAGGAACCCAGGCGGTGTTGGCGCCAGCCTTGGGATGGGCGATCTTCTGCTCCAGCATCGCGGCCATCAGGTCCGGCATGGCCCACATGCCCTTGCCGATCTGCGCCTTGCCGCGCAGGCCGCAGTTCAGTCCCACCAGCACGTTGTTGCGCTCGTAGGCCTGGATCCAGGCGGTGCTCTTCATGTCGCCTTTGCGCAGCACGGCGCCGGCCTCCATGATGCTGTGCATCTCGTCGCCGGTACGGTCGAGGAAGCCGGTGTTGATGAACGCCACGCGGTTCTTCGCGGCGCCAATGCAGGCCTTGAGGTTGACGCTGGTGCGGCGCTCCTCGTCCATGATGCCGACCTTGAGGGTATGCCGCGGTACGCCGATGAGGTCTTCGACGCGACCGAACAACTCGTCGGCGAAGGCAACTTCCTTCGGCCCGTGCATCTTCGGCTTGACGATGTAGACGCTGCCGGTGCGCGAGTTGCCCTTGCGCTGCAGGTCATGCTTGGCGATCAGGCTGGTGACCACGCCATCGAGAATGCCTTCCGGGATCTCGCGGCCCTGGCCATCGATAATCGCCGGGTTGGTCATCAGGTGGCCGACGTTGCGGATGAACAGCAGCGAGCGGCCATGCAGCTTCAGGCCGGAGCCATCGACGGCGGTGTATTCGCGGTCGGCGTTCAGCTGGCGGGTCATCGCTCTGCCGCCCTTCTGGAAGGTGTCGGTCAGGTCGCCCTTCATCAGGCCCAGCCAATTGCGATAGACCAGCACCTTGTCGTCGGCATCGACGGCAGCGGTGGAGTCCTCGCAGTCCATGATGGTGGTCACGGCGGCTTCGATCAGCAGGTCCTTGACGCCGGCGGCATCGGTCTGGCCGATGGGGCTGTTGGGGTCAATCTGGATCTCGATGTGCAGGCCGTTGTTCTTCAGCAATACGGCGGTGGGTTCGACCGCTTCACCCTGATAGCCGAGACATTTCTCCGGCTGCTTGAGACCGGTTACGCGGCCGCTTTCCAGGGTGACCTTGAGCTGACCGTCCTGCACGCGGTAATTGGTTGCGTCGGCATGGCTGCCTTCGGCCAGCGGTGCGGCCTGATCGAGAACGTTGCGCGCGAAAGCGATGACCTTGGCACCACGGACTTCGTTGTAGCCCGGACCTTTCTGCGCGCCGTTCTCTTCGCTGATGGCGTCGGTACCGTAGAGCGCGTCATACAGCGAGCCCCAGCGGGCGTTGGCCGCGTTCAGGGCGTAGCGGGCATTGCCGATGGGCACAACCAGTTGCGGACCGGCCTGGGTGGCGATCTCGCTGTCGACGTTGCTGGTGCTGATCTTCACCTCGCCCGGCTCCGGCTGCAGATAGCCGATGGATTCGAGGAAGGTGCGGTAGGCCGGCATGTCGCTGACCGGACCGGGATTGGCCTTGTGCCACTTGTCCAGCTCGGCCTGCAGCCGGTCGCGCTCGGCGAGCAGGGCGCGGTTCTTCGGCGCCAGATCGTGGACCAGCTGATCGAAGCCAGCCCAGAAGGCTGCTGCTTCGACGCCGGTGCCTGGCAGCACTTCGTCTTCGATGAAACGCTGCAGGTTGGCCGCCACTTGCAGGCGACCCAGGGTTACACGCTCGGTCATCGCGGTTGTTCTCCTTTTTATTCGAGTCAGTTGGCGAGGGCAGCGACGCCGGCCTTGGCTACCTGTGCATCCTGAGTGGCGGTCACCCCGGAGACACCCACCGAGCCGACCACCTGGCCGTCAACGATCACCGGCACGCCGCCTTCCAGCGAGCAGACCACCGGCGCGGACAGAAAGGCGTTGCGACCGCCGTTGACCATGTCCTCGTACCCCTTGGTTTCGCGCCGACCGACAGCAGCGCTGCGGGCTTTTTCAGTGGCGATGTAAGCAGCGATGGGTGCGCAGCCATCCAGACGCTCAAGCGCCAGCGGATGGCCACCGTCATCGGCCACGGCAATGGTCACGGCCCAGCCGTTGTTCTGCGCTTCGGTACGCGCGGCGTTGAGGATGGCGGCGACTTCGGCCTGGCCCAGTACGGCTTTGGTTTTCATGTTCTCTCCTTATGGAATTCGGTCTGCGCCAGGGCGCAGGTGCTTTTTTGCAGGAGCGAGCTTGCTCGCGAATGGCCACAGCTCGGCGTCATTGATCGCAAACAGGGACTCGGCGTCCCCCTCGCTCCTACGGGTTCTGCTTTTTCGTTCAGCCTCAAGCGCTTTGCTCGGCGTTACTGCATCGCCTCTTCGACAATCTCGATCCAGTGCCGCACCGGCGTGCGGCCAGCGCCGTCGAGGTGGGTCTGGCAACCGATGTTGGCGGTGACGATGACTTCCGGCTTGCCGCTTTCCAGCGCGGTCAGCTTGTTGTCACGCAATTGCTTGGAAAGCTCCGGCTGGGTGATCGAATAACTGCCAGCCGAACCGCAGCACAAGTGCGCGTCCGGCACGGCGGTGAGCTGGAAGCCCAGTCGCGTGAGCACATCTTCGACCGCGCCACTGAGCTTTTGTGCATGCTGCAGCGTGCAGGGACAGTGGAAAGCCATGCGCTTGTCCGCCTTGACGTTGAGCGTTTCCAGCTCCGCACCACGCAGCACTTCGACCAGATCCTTGGTCAGCGCACTGACCCGTGCGGCCTTGACGGCATAGGCCGGATCGCCCTGCAGCAGGTGGCCGTAATCCTTGACGAAGGCACCGCAACCACTGGCGGTCTGTACGATGGCTTCGGCGCCCGCCTCGATGCTCGGCCACCAGGCGTCGATATTGCGGCGCGCGCGGTCAAGCCCGGCTTCCTGGGCGTTGAGGTGATAGTCCACCGCACCGCAACAGCCGGCTTCGCGAATGGGCGTGACACTGATACCGAGTCGATCCAGTACCCGTGCGGTGGCCGCATTGGTATTGGGTGACAGGCTCGGCTGCACGCAGCCTTCGAGCATCAGCACAGTGCGTGCGTGGGTGGTCTGCGGCCGCTCCACGGGGGGGCGCACCTGGCGCGGCAGATGCGCCTTGAGGCTGGCCGGCATCAGCGGACGCAAGGCGTTGCCGGTGCTCAGCAGCGCCTTGAACAGCGCCGGACGTGGCACCACTGTGCGCAGCCCCCCGCGTACCAGGCGCTCGCTCAGGGTGCGTGGCACCTGCTGCTCCATGAAGTCGCGACCGATATCCAGCAGGTTGTGGTACTGCACGCCCGACGGGCAGGTGGTTTCACAGTTGCGGCAGGTCAGGCAGCGGTCCAGATGCAGCTGGGTGCTCTCGGTGACTTCGCCACCTTCGAACATCTGCTTCATCAGATAAATTCGCCCGCGCGGGCCATCCAGCTCATCGCCGATCAACTGATAGGTCGGGCAGGTGGCGTTGCAGAAACCGCAATGCACGCACGAGCGCAGGATGCTCTCGGCTTCCTCGGCACGCGGCAGCTTCTTCGCGGCTTCGCTCAAGTTCGTTTGCATACGTGTCAGACCTCGGAATACATGCGGCCAGGGTTGAATATCCCCTGCGGGTCAAGCTGCGCCTTGAGTTGGCGGTGGTAGCGCAACAGCGGCTCGGCCAGTGGCTGGAATGGGCTGGCCGTGGCGCCTGGGCTGTAGCAGATCGCGTGACCACCAAATTCGGTGACGATGGCGCGAATCTGTTCGGCATCGGCTTCGGATTTCAGCCAACGCTGGGCACCGGCCCAGTCCACCAGTTGCTCGCCGGGCAGCACGACTGCCGGCGTGTTGTTTGGCAGCGACAGACGCCACAGTGGCCGCGCATCGGCAAAGAAGGCCAGCCGCTGCTCGCGCAGATCGCTCCAGTAGACGGCCCCCAGCTCCTCGCCTCCGATACGCTCACGCGCCGCGTTGACCGAACCCTCGCCGCCTTCCAGGCGCAGGCCGGTGCTCAGGCGTGGTTTGGGCAGTACCTTCAGCGACACTTCGGTGAGCACACCCAGGCAACCGAAGCTGCCGGCCATCAGGCGCGACAGGTCGTAGCCGGCGACGTTCTTCATCACCTCGCCACCGAAGCGCAGGTGCTTGCCCTGGCCGGTGATGACACGCGTGCCGAGCACGAAATCGCGTACCGAACCGCTCCACGGACGGCGCGGGCCGGATAGTCCCGCAGCAACCATGCCGCCAACCGTGGCACCTTCGCCGAAGTGCGGTGGTTCGCAGGGGAGCATCTGCCCTGCGGCATCGAGCGCCGCCTCCAGCTCGCTGAGTGGTGTGCCGGCGCGGGCGGTGATCACCAGTTCGGTGGGGTCATAGCTGACGATGCCGCGATGGGCGCGCACATCCAGCAGTTGGCCTTCGACCGCACGGGCAAGGAATTTCTTGCTGCCACTGCCTTGAATGCTCAACGGCGTCCTGGCAGTCAGCGCCTGGTTGACCTGATCCAGCAACTGCTCGCTGGCGTCGAATGAAACTGTCATCAGAAGCGCTCCAGTTCGGGGAAGGGCAGCTCGCCGTTGTGGATATGCATGCGGCCAAATTCGGCGCAGCGATGCAGGGTCGGGATGTTCTTGCCGGGGTTCAGCAGGCCGGTCGGGTCGAAGGCGGCTTTCACCGCATGGAACAGCGTCAACTCGTCGGCGTTGAACTGGGCGCACATCTGGTTGATCTTCTCGCGGCCCACACCGTGCTCGCCGGTGATGCTGCCGCCGACCTTGACGCAGAGCTCGAGGATCTTGCCACCCAGGTCTTCGGCGCGCTCCAGCTCACCTTCCTGGTTGGCATCGAAGAGGATCAGCGGGTGCATGTTGCCGTCGCCGGCATGGAACACGTTGGCCACGCGCAGGCCGTACTCTTCGGACAGCTCGGCGATGCCCTTGAGCACGCCCGGCAGCTCGCGGCGCGGGATGGTGCCGTCCATGCAGTAGTAGTCAGGGGAAATGCGGCCGACCGCCGGAAAGGCGTTCTTGCGCCCGGCCCAGAAGCGCACGCGCTCGGCTTCATCCTTGGCCAGACGCACTTCGGTGGCGCCGGCCAGCTTCAGCACTTCACTGACGCGGGCGCAGTCATCGTGCACGTCGGCTTCCACGCCATCCAACTCGCAAAGCAGGATGGCTTCGGCATCCACCGGGTAGCCGGCATGAATGAAGTCCTCGGCAGCGCGGATCGAGAGGTTGTCCATCATCTCCAGCCCGCCGGGAATGATGCCCGCGGCGATGATGTCACCCACCGCACGCCCGGCCTTTTCCACCGAATCGAAGGCGGCCAGCAGCACCTTGGCCACCTGCGGCTTGGGCAGCAGCTTGACCGTCACCTCGGTGACAATGCCGAGCATGCCCTCGGAGCCGGTAAACAGCGCTAGCAAGTCGAAGCCAGGTGAATCCAGCGCCTCGGAGCCGAGCGTCATGCGCTCGCCCTCGACGGTGAGAATGTCCACCTTGAGCAGGTTGTGCACGGTCAGGCCGTACTTCAGGCAATGCACGCCACCGGCGTTTTCCGCAACGTTGCCACCGATGGAGCAGGCGATCTGCGAAGAGGGATCCGGCGCGTAATACAGCTCAAAGGGCGCGGCGGCCTGGGAAATCGCCAGGTTGCGCACACCAGGCTGGACGCGGGCAAAGCGTCCGGCAGGATCGACCTCGAGAATCTTGTTGAAACGCGCCATCACCAGCAGGATGCCCTGTTCCAGCGGCAACGCACCGCCGGACAGGCCGGTGCCGGCACCGCGGGCAACCACCGGGACGCGTCGCTGATAGCAAAGTTTGAGCAGGGCTTCGACCTGTTCGATACGCTCGGGCAGCACCACCAGCATCGGCGTGGTGCGGTAGGCGGAGAGGCCATCGCACTCATAGGGCTTAAGATCTTCGAGGCGGTGGAGGATATCCAGGTCGGGCAGCTGCGCCTGCAGTTCAGCCAGCAGCGCGGCCTTATCCACCTTGGGCAGCTCACCGTCAATGCGTTCGTCGTACAGAATATTCATGGCAGTCGGATGCTCTCGTTATTCACCAACAGCACGGCCAGCTGCGGCGGAGTGACGCATCTTTAGCCCGAAAAAGTCATCGCGTCCACTCTCTGATCAGCTGGTCCTACCAGTTTGAAATTCAATAAAGCTGCATATTTTTCATCAAAGGCTCGCTATCTGGCACTTCCAGCATTTTTCTCGATGACAGGTTAAACTCAATCACAACTGGTCCTACCACTGAGAAAGTCATGCTCAACCCGCTTGTTCCCGAGAAACGTCAGATCGCGGATGTGGTTGCCGAGCGCATCGAGCGACTGATCATCGATGGCGTGCTCAAGGTCGGGCAGGCCCTGCCATCGGAGCGTCGCCTGTGCGAAAAGCTCGGCATTTCCCGCTCGGCCATGCGTGAAGGTCTGCGCGTGTTGCGTGGGCGCGGCATCATCGAAACCTCGCAGGGGCGCGGCTCCTTCGTCGCCCAGCTGTCCGGCGGACACGATGCCTCGCCGCTGATGCACCTGTTCAATTCGCAACCGCGCACGCTCTACGACCTGCTCGAAGTGCGCGCTCTGCTGGAAGGCGAATCGGCACGGCTGGCGGCGCTGCGCGGCACAGAAGCAGACTTCATTCTGCTGCGCCGACGCTACGAGGAAATGCTCGCCGCACATGCCGGCGAAGCCACCGACCCTCGCGAACATGCCCGCCTCGATCACGCCTTTCACCTGGCCATCTGCGAGGCTTCGCACAATCCGGTACTGGTGCATACCCTGCAGTCGCTGACCGATCTGATGCTCTCCACCGTGTTCGCCTCGGTGAACAACCTCTACCACCGCCCTGCGCAGAAGCGCCAGATCGACCGACAGCACTCGCGACTGTTTCATGCGGTCACCGAGCGCCTGCCCGATCAGGCCCAGCGCGCCGCCCGTGACCATATCCACGGCATCCGCGACAACCTCAAGGAAATCGAACAGGAAGAACAGCGGCTGGTGCGGGCAACCATGCGGCTGGAGGGATGGGCATAACTGGACCGGCCTGCGCTCCGGCAGGCTGCATTCGCAGGCCTCTGACACGGGCATGCTAGACTCGCCGCCTCATTTCAACTGCCTGTTCTCGCCCGTGTCCGAATTTGAAGACTGGCTGGCCGCCGACCAACTTCCCGCGCCGCTCGACCCGCTGCTGCATGACTGGCTCTATGTCGACAAGGGCTCGCTGACGCGTCGCCTCACGCTCCTCGCCGACGGCGCGTTCAGTGTTACGCCGCTGCGCGAGGGCTGGCAGCCGCTGCGTAACGATGAGTGCGCAGCCCTTGGCGTGGCGCCAGACAGCACCGGCTGGGTGCGCGAAGTGTATCTGCGCGGGCATGGCGAGCCCTGGGTGTTCGCCCGCAGCGTGGCAGCACGCAGTGCCCTGGAAGACTCGGGCTTCGACCTGCAGCGCCTGGGCAGTCGCTCGCTGGGCGAGCTGCTGTTCAGCGACCAGGCCTTTGCCCGCGGCCCGCTCGAAGCCACACACTATCCCGACGCCTGGCTGCCTGAAGACATTCGTCAGACGCGACTCTGGGCCAGACGCTCCCGATTCAGCCGGGGCAAACTGGGCGTGCTCGTCGCCGAGGTCTTTCTGCCCGCCCTGTGGCAAGCCGCGCAGAACGAAAACTGAGCAGCCGCACGACACCCATTTCGCCAGGAGGCCATCGATGTATCAGAAGCTTCTGCACTCAACCAATCGTTTGCATCCGCGCGCCTTCGATTTCATTCAGCTGATGCGTCTGGATCGCCCCATCGGCACCTACCTGCTGCTGTGGCCGACGCTTGGCGCCCTGTGGATCGCCGGCGCAGGCGCGCCCAGCGTGAAGAACGTCATCATCTTCATCCTCGGCGTGATCCTGATGCGCGCCGCCGGCTGCGTAATCAACGATTTTGCCGACCGCAACTTCGACGGCCACGTCAGTCGGACCAAGAAGCGTCCCCTGGCCACCGGCAAGATCACAACAAAGGAAGCCTGGATTCTCTTCGCGGTACTGATGACGCTGAGCTTCGGCCTGGTGCTGCTGACCAACGCAGCAACCGTTTGGCTGTCCTTCGGCGCATTGGCCGTCGCCGCGCTCTACCCCTTCATGAAACGCTACACCTATTACCCGCAAGTGGTGCTGGGCGCGGCCTTTTCCTGGGGCATTCCGATGGCCTTCACCGCCGAAACCGGCAGCCTGCCAACAGAAGCGTGGTTGCTGTTCATCGCCAACATGCTCTGGACCGTGGGTTACGACACCTATTACGCCATGGCCGACCGCGAGGACGACCTGAAGATCGGCATCAAGTCCACCGCCGTCCTGTTCGGCGAAGCCGACCGGATCATCATCCTCACGCTGCAGGGGATGGCGCTGTTCTGCCTGATCCTGGCCGGCGTGCGCTTCGAGCTGGGCCAGTGGTTCCACCTCGGCCTGTTCATCGCCGCCGCCTGCTTCGCCTGGGAGTTCTGGAAAACCCGCACGCGCGATCCGCTCATCTGCTTCAAGGCCTTCCTGCACAACCACTGGGCGGGATTGGCGATTCTTGCGGGAATCGTGCTGGATTACGCGCTGAAAACTGCCTGATGCTGGCGTCGTTAGCGGCTCAAGTGTAGGGCGGATCAACGCTTCACCGATCCGCCGGACGGTGCTTCTGCCACGCACGATGCTGCAGGCTTGTACGCTGGTCGATGCTTCGCACTCTCCGGATTACGCCTACGGCTGATCCAGGCTACGGTCAGCAATCAACGAAGCCAGTTACCGGTTCAGTTCGTAGGCACACATGTTGACGGTGGTGGCCAGGTTCAGCGATTCGATGGCGCCGCAACCGGCAATCGTGAACGGCTGTGCGTTGAGCGCAGCCAGCTGCTCACGGGGCACACCACGGGCTTCGTTGCCGAACAGGTAACACTCGTAGGTCTTGAAGCTGGCCGATTGCAGTCGCTCGCCCTTCATATCGAGGCAGGCGATGCGCGCGAAGCGGGTGCGCAACGAGTCCAGCTCTACATCCAGCTCCATGGGCGTATGAAAGATCGCGCCCATACTGGAGCGCACAACCTTGGGGTTGTACGGATCGACGCTGCCGGGGCTGAGCAGACAGCGGAAATTACCGAACCAGGCCAGGGTACGCAGAATGGTGCCGAGGTTGCCGGGGTCCTGAATTTCATGCAGGTAAATGGCGCGCTCACCGGCTTCAGAGACCGGCGCGACACGCTCCGGCATCGGCACCACGGCGACGATGCCTTGCGGCGTCTTGGTGTCAGCGATCTGCGCCATCTGTCGATCGCTGATGACATGAGCCCTGAACGGGCTTTGCCAGTGCTCGTAGGCCGCGGTGACATACAGCTCGCTGCGCTGCAGCTGCGGGTTATGCAAGGCCGCCTTCTGCAACTCCAGCAACAGATGCTCGCCCTCCACCAGGAAATGACCAAACTCGGCGCGGTATTTTTTCTGCTGAAGTTTCTTGATGTCGTCGAGTTTCATCAATGTGGCGCTCAGTTGTTCTGCTCACTGACTTCGGACAGCAGCGACTTGGCCACCGCTTCGGCGACTTTGATGCCATCCACGCCCGCAGACAGAATACCGCCCGCGTAACCAGCACCTTCACCGGCCGGATACAGGCCTTTCAGGTTGAGGCTTTGCAAGGTCTCATTGTCGCGAGTGATGCGCACGGGTGATGAAGTGCGGGTTTCGATACCGGTCAGCACCGCATCGTCACGGTCAAAACCGCGGATCTGCTTGCCGAACGCCGGCAGCGCTTCGCGAATGGCTTCAATGGCGTATTCCGGCAAGGACGCCGCCAGATCACCCAGACGCACACCCGGCTTGTAGGACGGTTCTATCTCTCCAAACTCGCTCGACGGCACGCCGCGAATGAAATCGCCGACCAATTGCGCCGGTGCGCAGTAATCGCGACCGCCCAGTTCGTAGGCAAGGGACTCCAGACGCTCCTGGAATTCCACACCGGCCAGCGTGCCACCGGGGAAATCCTGCTCCGGATTGATGCCTACAACGATAGCGGCATTGGCGTTGCGTTCGTTGCGCGAGTACTGACTCATGCCGTTGGTCACCACGCGCCCCGGCTCGGAAGTGGCCGCCACCACAGTACCGCCCGGGCACATGCAGAAGCTGTAAACGGCGCGGCCATTCTTGGCGTGATAGACGAGTTTGTAATCGGCAGCGCCCAGCTCCGGATGGCCGGCGTATTTACCCAGGCGAGCCTGATCGATCAGGCCTTGCGGATGCTCGATGCGAAAACCCACGGCAAAGGGCTTGGCCTCCATGAACACGCCCTGGCGGTGCAGCATGCGGA
>Ga0194138_10001448_pt1 | contig 11346 bp, 8 predicted proteins | sample TARM_MetaG_T2_14_FD_134022 | JGI IMG/M metagenome (GOLD analysis project Ga0194138, IMG submission 134022) | Freshwater microbial communities from Pennsylvania, USA, analyzing microbe dynamics in response to fracking - TARM_MetaG_T2_14 (version 2) | ecosystem: Environmental > Aquatic >...
CTTTACCGTCAAAGATGACATGGGCAACGATGCCTATTTCGTCGAAGGAGAGTTCCTTACACTGGGGAAGAAACTGAGAGTGTATGATCACCATCATCAAGAAATCCTCTATATTGAACAAAAGGTATGGCGCATGTTACCCGAGTTTGATTTGTATAGACAAAATGATTTAGTAGCTACAGTTAAGAAAGAGTTTACCTTTTTCAAAAACAACTATCACATTACTGGTCAAAACTGGGTAGTTGAAGGATCCGTTATGGCCCATGATTATGTCATTAAAGACCAATCGAGAGTGGTAGCAGATGTTTCCAAAAAGTGGTTTTCATGGGGCGACTCCTATGATATTACGATTTATAATGATGAAGCGTTCACGATACTGTTAGGAGTCGTTATCGTCATCGACTGTGTTATGTCTCAGCAAACAGCTAATAGCGGGTTTGTGAAACTCTAAGTTTCCATTATTGAAAATGTTATCATTGGTTTTTCGTCAGAACCTCTTATAAGTTAATCAATTAAGTTATAAGATATTATTAATCACTATAATTGCCTTACCTTTTTACAAATTAATGTATGTTAAAGTGACATAACCCAATTTTTAAATGGAATTTAAATAAAAGAGGTCAGTAAATGAAAGTGAAATTAAATGAAATATTAAAATTGGAATCTTTTCGTGATGTGAAAGTAGTAGCAGGTAGAGAAGGAGTAGTAAACACTGTAGAAAATGTTTATGTTATGGAAGTTCCTGATATTGCATCTTACATAGATAAAGAAGGTCTATTATTTACTACGCTCTTCCCTATTGTTGATGATCAATATGCTTTGGAACATTTTATCCCTAATTTAAGCAAAAGCAAATTATCTGGTGTAGCTATTAAGTTGGGGAGGTATGTCGAAAAAATACCGCAATTTATGATTGAACAAGCAGACCAACTCTCTTTTCCTATATTAATTTTGCCGTCATCTGCTAACTTTTCCCTTCTATCAAATGATATACTCACGAAATTAATAGGAAGTAAGACCAAGGAATTAGAATTCAGAGAGAGTATAGCAAGTAAATTGCATAACCTTCTGCTGAGTGGAGCGGATATAAAGGACTTAGTTTCTTATGTCTCACTAATAACTAGTATGGATATTATAGTTGTTAGTGACCAATTGAAGGTTATAGAAACAACCCTTGAGAACGAATCTGGGTTATTTGAAATAACTGAAAAAAAAATAAAAGAGTTTGACATTGAAAATATTTTAAAAGTGGAAAATAGAATGTCGTTATTAATGAACAATGAAATAGATTCGAAAAAAGACTTAAATATACAGGCCATTCTAGCCGGTAACAAAGTTATGGGATATTTAATACTAATAAAAAATAAGACAAAAGCTATTCCCTTTTTAAATATAGTTATAGAACAAGCAAGTATATTACTCGCATTTCTGTTGCAAAATCGGCAATCATTAATACAAAAGGAACGGAATTATTTAGATAACTTTATTCGTTCAATTATTCATACACAGTATTCATCTCAAACAGAGCTCATACAAAAGGCAAAAGTATTTAAATGGGAATTACATTTTCCAAATATCATTCTCTTAATAGATGTAAATCATGAAAATCAGAATACTAAACTAAATAATTATTATAAAATTTTAGATTCCGAGATTATTAATGAAACGATCTCTTCTATTTGTAACATTCCAATTGAAAACTGTAAAACAGCACTATATGACAATAAAATTATTTGTTTTGTTAGCATTGCTTTGATAAACGATATTAAAGAAAAGTTGAATAAAGCGAGTAATCTAATTATAAAGTATTTAAATAGATATGGTACTCCGAGTATAGGCGTTTCCAGTAAAGTTTATAGTATGTTAGAGATAAAAAAAGCATACGAAGAGGTAATGCTAGTCCATGATATTCATAAAAAGGTTTATAAAGGAATGGAATTTGTTGAATTCTTTGATCAGTTAGGCTTGTTTAAGTTGTTTCATTTATTTAACAACAAAGAAGAGTTGGAAAGGTACGTAGAGGACAAGCTAGGCGTTGTGTTACAAAGTGATAGAAATAGTGGTATGGAACTAATAAACACACTTCAATGCTTAATTAAAAATAATATGAATGTTAAAAAGAGTGCAAATGACTTGTTCATTCATTATAACTCTTTAAGATATCGTGTAAACAAACTAAGAGAGTTGGGTATTGAAATAACGGATGGAAATGAATTAACTGAGATTGCAGTTGCCCTCCAAATTATAAGATATTTAAATTACTCGGTGTAATAAAATCAATGTGAATAGTTTATCATATGAATAGTCACTATAGGCAATGAAATCTATTAAAACCATGATTTCATTGCTTTTTTAATGCAAATATCACCACAAAAGGAGCATTATTAAATGTTTATCATGTGAAAAGAAAATAGGTTGGCACAAACTAACAAAATGAAAGCGTTTTTTATGTCAATAATAAACAATGATTAATATTATAACAGATGATACTATTTAGTTAATCGCGATGAAGTCTTAAATCTGTTATAAGAAAAGAGGAGAATAATGTTGTGACTACAAGTAATAGATCTGTGAAAATGTGGCAACGATCAGATATTGATGGTTTTTTTGGACTATTTACTAATAATTTAACTAACTTACTTGTTATGGCAGGATTATTGTTAACTGTTGGAATACCCGCCGAGATTGCGCTGGGCACAATACTTCCTGCAGTAGGCTTATCAATATTTGCAAGTAGCTTAATCTATTCAGTGATGGTTTACAGACTGGCTTCCAGAGAAAAAAGGAACGATGTAACTGCACTTCCATCAGGGACGAGCGTCACTCATATGTTCCTCATCGTTTACTTGATTATGGGTCCTGTCTATCAGTCGACAGGCGATCCATATGCAGCGTGGTATGCCAGTTTAGCATGGGGATTTATTGAAGGTATTATTGAACTGTTTGGAGCTTTTTTCGGTGGAGCATTGAGAAGAGTCATACCACGGGCTGCTATGCTAGGTTCGTTAGCTGGGGCTTCAATAACGTTTATTGCCATGACACCTGCTATGCAAACCTTCGATGTCCCATACGTAGGCGTAATATCCCTGATTATTATTCTCATGGGGTGGTTTGGAAAAGTTAAATTTCCATTTAATGTTCCTGTGGGTCTAGTAGCTATTATTGTTGGAACGCTGATTGGTTGGGTAACAGGCATGATGGATGTTGATCTGCTACTCTCATCATTTAGTTCGGTCGAAATATCATTACCTAGTTTTTCAATCAATAGGATTATTTCAGGCTTTTCTGAAGCCGCTCCATTTTTAGCTTCCGCAATACCATTAGGTATTTATAATGCTTTTGAAACCATTGACAATATAGAAAGTGCCGAAGCTGCGGGCGATAGATACAGTACATTTTGGACAATGATATCTGATGGAGCAACCAGTATCCTTGCTAGTCTTTTTGGAAGCCCATTTCCTACGGCTGTGTTCATTGGTCATCCTGGTTGGAAAGAAGCGGGTGCTCGCATTGGTTATACATTAGCAACAGGAATCGGACTATTAGTTATCACATGGTTTGGACTTATTTCTTTACTGCTCAATATTATTCCAATACAAGCCATACTGCCAATCTTAGTTTATATTGGTTTAGTTATTGGGGCGCAGGCGTTTCAAGAAACAAAAAGCAAGTATGCTCCTGCTGTTATTCTAGCCATAATTCCATGGTTGGCTGACTGGGGAAGAAATCTTATCGAAAACGCGCTGACAGCTGCTGGGACTGATTCTACATCTTTAGGATTTGAGTCTTTAAGCAGTGCGGGCATTGAATTCAGTGGGATGATAGTCCTTGGATCTGGAGCAATTATTGTAGGTATGTTATGGGCCAGTCTGTTGTGCTTTATAATCGATAGGGAGTATAACAAAGCAGCATTTACGTCTGGTCTTGGAGCGATATTCTCGTTTTTTGGTCTAATTCACGCTCCATTAGTCGGAATAAATGTATCTCCTGAATTGACAATTGTTTACTTGGCATCAATCATTATCATTTTAGTAATAAAATATATAAATAAAAAACCAATTGGAGGAATAAGCAATGACAATGTATAAAGTAAACGCAACACCATATGAGTTTGAGTTCGATAATGAATCAACAGCATTAATGATTATTGATATGCAAAGAGACTTTTTATATCCAGGTGGATTCGGAGAGAAACTTGGAAATGATGTGTCAGCTACTAACAAAATCATCCCTAACGTCCAACGAGTACTGGAAGAAGCTAGAGAAAAAGGTATGTTAGTTATCCATACAAGAGAAGGTCATAGACCGGATTTAACTGATGTTCCCGCAAGCAAAGCTAAACGTGGTGGAGGTATTGGCGAAGTAGGACCTATGGGTAGAATCCTTGTAAGAGGAGAGTATGGCCATGATATTGTTGATGAATTAAAACCTAAAGAAGATGAAGTTGTATTAGATAAACCTGGAAAAGGAGCATTCTATCAAACGGACTTAGAATCTATCTTAAGAAATAGAAACATTAAAAGTTTAATCGTCACAGGTGTAACGACACATGTCTGTGTTCAAACCACAATCAGAGAAGCAAATGACCGTGGATATGAGTGCTTGATGCTTGAAGACTGCTGTGCTGCTTTTGATCCGAAAGACCATGAAGATTCCATTCGAATGATCAATCAACAAGGTGGAATATTTGGATGGACAGCGCCATCAGACAGTTTACTAACTGCTTGGTCTAAATAATAAGTTATCAGTATAGGAGAGAATAAAATGGAAAAGAATCATCAAGGAACTCCTTGGTTTGTTAAAGGAGACATAAACGGTTTCTTCGGATTGTTCAGTAACGTCTTAACTAACTTTTTAGCTGCAATTGGTTTACTTGCGGCTATTAATATGCCGGGAGATATCATTTACGGCAATATCGTACCAGGTGCCGCCGTATCTATTGGGTTAGGTGGTATTATCTTCGCTATCCAAGCAAGAAAAGCATCGTTGAAAACTGGAAATACTAATGTAACTGCAATGCCGTATGGCTTGAGTGTACCTCATTACTTTATCGTTACATTTGGTGTTATGTTGCCAGTATACGCACAAACTCAAGACTGGTTACTAGCCTGGTCAACGGGTGTCGCTTGGAACTTGATTCAAGGGATTATTATGACTCTTGGAGCCGTTGTAGGGCCGTTTATTCAGAAATATATACCAAGATCAGCATTACTAGGTTCATTGGCTGGATTAGCACTTACTTATATTGCTATGAATCCAATGGGAGAAATATATAGCGCACCTTATATTGGCCTTTTAACTCTAGTTATCGTATTAGGTGGTTGGATTGCTCATAAGAAATTACCTGGTAATATTCCAGCAGGTCTTCTAGCAATTATTATTGGAATGCTTTTAGCATGGGGCACAGGTTATATGGATTTAGAAGCCGTTCAACAAGCAGCGAGTGGATTTTCTATTTCGCTTCCATCATTTGCATTTTCACAATTAGGTCAAGGTTTCGCATATTTACAACCTTTCCTTGCAGCAGCTATTCCTTTAGCTATTTATGACTTCTTAGAAAGCCTTGACAATATTGAAAGTGCTGAAGTAGGTGGAGATAAATATCCAACAGGATTATCTTTACTCGTACCTGGTTTACTCACTATTTTTGGTTCTTTCTTAGGTAGTGTTTACCCAACTATTATCTATATTGGTCACCCTGGATGGAAAGCAGCAGGAGCAAGAGTAGGGTACTCTTTAGCAACTGGAGTAGGTGTTCTCTTATTGGCTTTTGTCGGTTTAATGCCTCTTGTGATGGCTGTTATTCCTCTAGTAGCCTTGCTACCAATTTTAGTATACATTTCAATGTCAATTGGAACGCAAGCCTTCTCTACCGCTAAGCCTAAACATATACCTGCTATGATTTTGGGATTGATGCCTTTTATAGCGAGTTTTGTTATCTTGCAGGTTAACAATGCGTTGACTGCTGCGGGAACAAGCGCTCAAGAAGTAGGATTAAATATTTTACAAGACAATGGTGTGTATTATGAAGGGTGGAGCTCATTGGGAGCGTCAGATATTTTAGTATCCATGATGTTAATCACTATTATCATTTACTTGATTGATCGCAAGTTTAATATTGCTGCCATTTATGCTTTGATTACGGCCATTCTTTCATACTTCGGGTTTATTCATGCAGGAGAAATAGGTCTGGGAACGGGATTGAGTGCAGCTCTGGGTTATTTAACAATGGCTATTGGTCTGTTTGCTTTCCATATCTACCGACATCCTGATGAAAAAGAAGAACCAGAAGAATTACATTAGACAGGTGAGACAATGAATATTGCAATTGACCAAATGGATAACAAATTGAAACAAGCCTTAGTAGAATATTCAACTGCAAACATCACAGGGGAAGTTGTCAGCACATTCGAAAGAGTGATTAATATTAAGTTGTTTTATCCATCGTGTTTAATTGCTATTGCTACTGACAATGTCATATCTGCACCTTATATGATGAAAACTAAAAATCTTAAAGCTTTTAATGAACTGCAGAGAAGAACAAAGATTGGTGATTCAATCTGTTTTAATGAAAAAAAGTTATTAATAATTAACACATGTACAGTTGATTATACGCCTGCCAAAACTTGGGATAATTCAATTAATATAAAACCGTTAAATTACAGTGTAGTTGAAAATAAGTATAATAACTTAAAAACATATTTATCTGAATTCGGTAAAACTGGTGGGATACTTACTGCCTTTTTAATGAGAGAAGAAGGAACCCACCAGATTATCCCTAAAATGTACGATAGTTATTTCAAGGTGATACTTGATCAGCTTGAGACAGAACTGTCTGTTGATAACTTACAACAATTTATAGGGCTAGGAGTGGGCTTAACACCTTCTGGGGACGATTTTATTACAGGTCTTCTTTCAGTTTTATATTGTTATGCACAACATCAATCAAAAATAACCGAATTAATCTGTTCGTTAAAGAATATCAATTTTCAAAATAAAACAACGCATGTTAGTTCCTATATGATTTCAAATGCCTTAACTGGTCAGGTTAACACGCCACTAAAGGATTATATAGCGTTGGAATTAGATAATAAAAGAATGAATAAACAATTGATTGATTCAATCATTAGCATTGGGTCAACATCAGGCACGGATATGCTAGTCGGCGTTTGTTTTGGTTTTAAATATTTGATTAAAAATAAGGGGAGAGTGTAGTGGAAACAAAAGTAGTAATAGAAAAGAATGCTTACCATGATTCTGTAACGTTAATGTCACTTTCTGGGAAAGTTCTACAGCAGGAGGGAGTAGTGGATGCAGTTGTATCCATGGCTACTAAAATGAATAAAGATCTATTGGCTAATGTGGGCATGATGACGAACGAGGCTCAATCCGCTTCAGAGAATGATCTGATTATAGCCATAAAGACAGAGGATGAAGACACTCTTAACTCTATTGTTGAATACGTTGATAAACAATTAAATTCTAAAAAGTTAGCTTCTGGTAAAAAAGGGAATGAAGCAGTAAAAACGTTAAATGGGGCGATCCATGCTTTGCCAGATGCCAACCTGGCTGTTATATCAGTTCCGGGTGAATTTGCAGCGCGAGAAGCAAGGAAAGCACTTAATAAAGGGTTAAATGTTATGCTGTTTAGTGATAATGTTTCGATTGAAGATGAAAGAGAGCTAAAAGAATTAGGCGCTAAAAATAATCTTCTTGTCATGGGTCCGGATTGTGGTACAGCAATGATTAATCAAAAGGGCTTGTGTTTTGCAAATGAAGTCGAAAAAGGTGGTGTTGGCTTAGTAGCAGCTTCAGGTACAGGCCTTCAGGAAGTAGCCGTTCAAATTGACAGATTGGGTTACGGTATAACTCAAGCCATTGGTACAGGCGGAAGAGATTTACATGAAAAAATCGGTGGCATCATGATGCTAGAAGGACTAAAACTGTTAGATAAAGATGATAATACTAAAGTTATTACATTAATATCTAAACCACCTGCAAAAGCTGTTCAAGATAAGATATTGGAAAAAGTTAAGGAAATATCAAAGCCAGTGGTCATTTGCTTCTTGGACGGTGATAAAGAAGTCGTTGAAGAATCGGGTGCCTTATTTGCATCGACTCTAATAGAGGGGGCTCGTCAGTCTATACGTGCTTTGGATAAGAGTGCAACATTTAATACTGAATTAGACAAAGATAGTAAAGAATGGATTAAACAAGAAAGTGCAAAGTTATCTGATTCTCAAAACTATGTTAAAGGCTTGTTTTGTGGAGGGACATTGACTGCAGAAGCTTTATCAGTTTTGCGTGAAAACTTAGAAGAAGTTAAAAGTAACGTTGCTAAACGCAAAGAAGAGAAATTAAATGATAGTTCTTTAAGTGATAGTCATATTTTACTCGATATGGGTGATGATGAATTTACGAAAGGTAAACCGCACCCAATGATTGAACCCAATCTAAGAAATGAACGTATTTTAAAAGAAGCTGAGAATCCGAATACGGCTGTTTTATTATTAGATTTCGAAATTGGATACGGTGCGCATGAAGATCCTGTTGGCGAGTCGCTTCAAACCTTAATCCAGGCTCAGCGTATGGCAAAAGATAATAATCGTTATCTTCCGATTGTTGCTTATGTATGCGGAACGTCTAAAGATAAGCAAGGTTTGAAAGAACAGGAAAATAAGTTGAGAGATATCGGGGTATTTATAGCCGACAGTAATGAAATGGCAAGCAAAGTAGCAGGTTTGATTACAAAAAAAGGAGGTCAATTAAGTGAGTGAGAACAGAGGGCTGTTAGGTTCAGAGTTGCGAGTAATCAATATCGGGACCCCTAAATTTAAAGAAGATTTAGACTTGCAAAATGTCGAGTCAGTACAATTTGATTGGAGACCTCCAGCTGGAGGAAATGTAAAGCTACTTGATGCTCTTGATTATTTGCAGGAAAACAAAAAAATAGATGAAGCAAATCAAAAAACAATTAAAATTATAAAAGAAGCTCATCCATTCTTAGTGGATATAGAACCAGCTATCAGTGCTATTCCTGGTATGCATAGCAAGTTAATCTTACATTCAGGTCCACCAGTTGAATGGGAAAAAATGGCCGGGCCGGTAAAAGGGGCTATTATAGGAGCGCTTATCTATGAAGGGTTAGCCACTAATCAAGAAGAGGCTGAACAATTAGCTATGTCCGGGGAAATTGAATTTTCGCCTGCGCACCATTATGATGCAGTCGGGCCTATGGCAGGAATTATTTCTCCTTCCATGCCAGTTCATGTGGTGGAAAACAGAGCAATTGGTAATAAAGCGTTTTGTACTGTTAACGAAGGATTAGGAAAAGTATTACGATTTGGAGCTAATTCAAAAGAAGTTATTGACAGGCTGAAATGGATTGAAGAAACGTTTGCTCCAGCTCTTAAAAAAGCTTTGACTTTAACAGACGGTATTGATTTAAAATCTATTACTTCACAAGCTCTTCATATGGGGGATGAATGTCACAATAGAAATAAAGCATCAACTAGTCTATTTTACCGTGAGATTATCGATTACTTCCTTCAAACGGATTTAAATAAAGAAGCTCTAAGGGAAATAACTGGATTTATCAGAAATAACGAACACTATTTCTTAAACCTTTCAATGCCTGCTAGTAAATCGGCTTTAGATGCTGCTCATGGTATAAAGTATTCTACAGTTGTAACAGTGATGGCAAGAAATGGGTTTGAGTTTGGTATCCAAGTAAGTGGTTTGGAGAAAAATCAATGGTTCACAGCTCCGGCCAACTTCGTGAAAGGGATGTTCTTCCCGGGATATAGTGAAGAAGACGCTGCGCTAGATTTAGGGGATAGTACAATCACTGAAACCATGGGAATTGGTGGATTTGCGATGGCAGCATCACCAGCGATTGTACAGTTTGTAGGAGGAGAAGTGCAAGATGCCATTGAATATAGTGAACAAATGTATGAGATTACAGTTGGAGAAAATAGCAATTACTCTATACCGACGTTAAACTTTAGAGGTGGAGCTTATGGTATAGATATTAGGAAAGTCATTGAAACCAATATACTTCCAGTCATTAATACTGGGATGGCTCACCAAAAAGCTGGTATTGGCCAAATTGGAGCCGGTATTGTTCATCCTCCTGTTGAGTGCTTTGAAAAAGCTATAATGACATTTGTTGATGTATATAAGGAGGAAGATGATGAGTAAGATTCTTATTGCTCTAGGCGGTAATGCACTAGGAAACAATGCAGAAGAACAAAGGCGTTTAGCGAAAAATGCGGCAGTCGCAATCGCTGATATGATTGAACAAGGCCACGAAGTTACGGTATCTCATGGAAATGGACCTCAGGTAGGAGCTATAAATTTAGCTTTTAAAACATATGCAAACTCCAAAGGCGAAGACATATTAAATATGCCTTTTCCTGAAAGTGGTGCAATGAGTCAAGGGTATATTGGGTATCATCTACAAAATGCAGTAAGAACTGAGCTGTTAAATAGAGGAATTAAAAAAAACGTTGTCTCCTTGATTACTCAAGTTGTTGTTGATAAAAATGATATAGCCTTCAAAAAACCTACAAAACCAATTGGTCCATTTTATTCTAAGGAAGAAGCTGAAAAACTATCTCATGCGTCGGGGGATCATTATATTGAAGACTCTGGAAGAGGATATAGAAAAGTGATTCCTTCGCCAGAACCGATTCAAATATTAGAATCGAGTATAATGAAAGATTTAATAGAGAAAGAACATATTATCATTGGAGCAGGAGGAGGGGGTATTCCTGTTATCCAAGAAGGAAATGAGTTAATAGGTGTAGAGGCTGTTATAGATAAGGATAAAGCAAGTGAAAAATTAGCTGAGGAACTTGATGTGGACTTTTTCTTCATTCTTACTGCAGTAGAAAAAGTAGCGATATATTTTGGTAAGCCGAATCAAAAAGAATTAAAAGATATGAATGTGCAAGAAGCGATAAACTACATTGAACAGGGTCATTTTCCTGAAGGAAGTATGCTACCTAAAGTTGAGGCCGCTATAAAATTTGTTAAGTCAAAACCTGGCAGAAGAGCAATCATTTCGTCGCTCGACAAAGCTAAAGAAGCAGTTTTAGGAAAAACAGGTACAGTTATTTACAATTGATTTGTAAGTCCTAAATTTATATTTTTTAAGGAGAGCGTTACTTTCAAATATAATTAAGAAAAAGGGATGGTCACTATAAAGAGTGACTGTCCCTCTTTTATGTGCGCCCGGCATGGGCGATAACTTGGTGGTGAAAGTCCACTACAGACTTGGCAGTAGGAACTGTTAGCGAAAGTCAAGGGTGTCCGCCGTGAGGCGGAATCTGAAGGAAGACGGAC
>Ga0194138_10001449_pt1 | contig 11342 bp, 10 predicted proteins | sample TARM_MetaG_T2_14_FD_134022 | JGI IMG/M metagenome (GOLD analysis project Ga0194138, IMG submission 134022) | Freshwater microbial communities from Pennsylvania, USA, analyzing microbe dynamics in response to fracking - TARM_MetaG_T2_14 (version 2) | ecosystem: Environmental > Aquatic >...
CAGCATCTGGGCCACGCCCTCGTTGGCGTAGATCTTGGCCGGCAGGTTGGTGGTGTTGGAGAACTCCAGGGTCACGTGCCCTTCCCACTCCGGCTCCAGCGGCGTCACGTTGACGATGATGCCGCAGCGCGCATAGGTGGACTTGCCCAGACAGATGGTCAGCACGCTGCGCGGGATGCGGAAGTACTCCACGGTGCGGGCCAGGGCGAAGGAGTTGGGCGGGATCACACAGACGTCGCCCTTGATGTCGACGAAGCTCTTCTCGTCGAAGGCCTTGGGGTCCACCACCGCGGAGTGGATGTTGGTGAACACCTTGAATTCGTCGGCGCAGCGCACATCGTAGCCGTAGCTTGAGGTGCCGTAGGAGATCACCCGACGATCATTCACGTAGCGAACCTGGTCGGGCTCGAAGGGCTCGATCATCCCCTCCTGCGCGGCCATGCGGCGGATCCACTTGTCGGACTTGATGCTCATCGGGACGTTTCCTGCTGAAGTGAAGTCTTGGGCCTGGGCGCCAGGCAGCGGGGCCGCCATGATAGCGGCCCCGGGCACGGGCGTCACCTCGACGCCAGACGCTCAGTCGCCGAAGGAGATGCTGGGCCCCTCGGCGGCCTGCCCCTGTACCTGTTCGGCCACCTGGCGGGCCATGTCGCGGAAGATCGCCGTCACCTCGCCGTCGGGCTCGGCAACCACCGTGGGCCGCCCGCCGTCGACCTGCTCGCGGATGGAGAGCGCCAGTGGCAGCCGGCCCAGCACCCGGGTCTCGTACTCGGCGGCGATGCGTTCACCGCCCCCCACTCCGAAGATCGGCTCGGCATGGCCGCAGTTCGAGCAGACATGCAGGCTCATGTTCTCCACCACCCCGAGCACCGGCACGTTCACCTTGCGGAACATCTCGATGCCCTTGCGGGCATCGAGCAGGGCGATGTCCTGGGGCGTGGTGACGATCACCGCGCCGTTCACCGGCACCTTCTGGGCCAGGGTCAACTGGATGTCGCCGGTGCCCGGCGGCATGTCGATGAACAGGAAGTCCAGGTCGTCCCAGGCGGTCTGGGTCAGCAGCTGCTGGAAGGCGCCGGCCACCATGGGCCCGCGCCATACCATGGGCTCCCGGGTGTCGACCATGAAGGCCATGGACATCGCCTGGAGGCCGTGGGCCTCGAGCGGGTGCATGCGGTTCTCGCCGGCGGCCTGGGGCCGCACGCCCTCGCCCACCCCCAGCATCTGGGCCTGGCTGGGCCCGTGGATATCGGCATCCAGGATGCCGATCCGATAGCCTTCGGCGGCCATGGCCAGCGCCAGGTTGACGGTGACGGTGGACTTGCCCACGCCGCCCTTGCCGGATGCCACGGCGACGATATGCTTGACCCCTTCGATCACGGACTGCTCCTCTCGCTTGTCATCGGCCGGGGCCCTTGCGCCGCCCCGCGCTGTCGGTAATGCGCCATCAGAAATCGGCTGTCGAACCAGTATACCCATGGGGCCGGGTGCCGTCCCGGCTCACCCAACGGCAAACGGCGGGCCGAAGCCCGCCGTCGCGCTGGCGCCATCCCGGGAGATGACTACTCCTCGTCGGCCTCTTCGACGCTGACGCTGGCCTCGAGGTCGGCCAGTTCGCTGCGCCAGGTGGCCAGCTGGGCCTCCAGGCGCTCGAGCTGCTGCTCGCGGCGCTCCGCCTCGGCCTCGATGGTGGCGACCTCGTCGCGGCCGATGCCGATGGCGATCATCAGGTCATCGCGCTCGGCGCGGGCCTCCTGCACCTCGGCACGGGCGGCGTCGCGCTCGTCGCGGGCCTCGCCGACCTCCTCGGCCACCTCGTCGCGCCAGATCTCCAGCGCCTCGATCTCCTCCTCGAGGGCCTCGAGGGTGGCCTGGCGCTCCTCGAGCTCGGCCTCGACGCCGGCCAGCTTCTCCTCGGTCTCCTCGACCCGCTCGCGCAGCGACGCCAGTTCGGCCTCGGCCTCGTCGCGGGCCGCTTCGGCCTGCTCGCGGGTGTCGACCGCCTGCTGGCGTTCCTGCTCGGCCTCCTGACGGGCAGCTTCGGTCTCCTGGCGCGCCTCCACGGCACCCTGGCGGGCGGCCTCGGCGTCGTCGCGGGCCTGTTCCACGGCCTCGACCTCCTCGCCCAGCGCCTCGAGAGCGGCGTGCAGCTCGGCCTGCTGCGCCTCGAGGGCCTCGAGCGCCTCCTGGAGCCCATCGCGCTGCTCGGTGAGCGCCTCGAGCTGGGCCTCGGCCTCACCGATCTCGGCATTCAGGCGCTCGAGCTCGCCGCGCGCCTCGGCCTGCTCCTCGGCCATGGCGGCCTCGGCGGCATCGCGCTCGTCCTGAAGTTCGGCCAGGCGCGCCTGCAGCGCCTCGATCTCCTCACCGGTCTCATCGCGCTCGTCGAGCTGACTGACCAGCGCCTGGTTGCGCGACTCCAGCGCGGCGAGCTCGGCCTCCAGGGCCTCGCGCGCCTCGCGATGGGAGCCTGCGTTGGACTGGGCGACGATGGCCCAGATGACGGCGACGGCGGCGACGCCCGCCAGCCCCTTGACGCGGTTATCCTTGAACGGTGATGTCTGGGAGGTTTCCGACATGGATGCATCCTCTCTGAGTCAACCTCGGGATCGGGACCGGCCGGCATGGGCCGAGCGGCCAAGCACTTCGAATCCTGCCTGGGTGGCGTCCAGGCTATCGGGATCCAACCTACCTGGAACCCAGCATACAGAGCGGCTCAGCCAGGGGAAAGGGAGGCGCCCAACGTTCAGAAGCGCTCCCCGGCCCGGAGGAATCGCCACTCGCCCACCGGCACTCGACCCAGCGACACCCCGCCGATGCGCAGCCGGCGGGTGGCGACCACGGTCAGCCCCACGGCCCGGCACATCAGCGCAAGCTGGCCGGGCACCATGCCCTTCAGCGCGAAACGCAGGCGGGTCTCGCTCTGCCAGCTCACCTTGCCGGGCGCCAGCCGTCGCCCCGGCACCGCCGTGCCGTCCCGCAGCGATGCGAGCTGACGCTCGTCCAGGCTGCCGATCACCTCCACTTGCCACTCCTCCTCCAGGCGCGCGCGCCCCTCATCGAGACGCCGCGCCACCCCGCGGTCCTGGGTGAACACCAGCAGCCCCTCCTCGCCGGAGGCCAGCGGCAGCAGCGTCGCCAGGCCGCGAAAGTGCGCCTTGAGGGGGGGCTTGCCGGCGGGGTCCTCGGCCCAGTGGGTCGCCTTGCGGATCAGCCGCCTGGCCAGGTCCTCGCCTTCGCCCCTGACCTCGGCGGCAGCGATGTCGGCGGGCGCATTGAACAGCAGGGTGGCCGGCGGGATCTCCCGGGGCGTGGCACCGGGGGCGAGCTCGATACGCTCATCGACGACCTTGAACTGGGGCTCCTCGACGATACGGCCATCGACCCTCACCCAGCCACCGGCGATGTAGAGCTCGGCCTCGCGGCGCGAACAGGGCAGCTCGCGGGCCAGCCGCTTGGAGAGCCGCTCACCGGCGTCCATGTCACTCATGTCTCATCCTTCTGCTGATCGATGGGGTGGGGTGGCGCCGCGAGGCGCCAGTTGGAGAGCCAGGGGATGCCCCGCACATCCACGTCCAGACTGCGCAGCCAGCGGGCGGTGACCAGGTTGGACTGGTGGGTCAGCCAGTAGGCGCGGGGATAGGGCACGAAGTCGAGGTCGAACTCCTCGCTGTAGACCGGCGGGACCCCCGGGGCCTCGAAGTGGGCGTCCAGTTGACGCTTGAGGGCCACTACCCGGGCCTCCTCGGCCTCCAGCGGATAGACCCGCACCAGCCCTTCGGGGGCAAGGCTCGCCAGCTCGCCCCGGGTGGTGATCGTCTCGTGCACGCCGCGACCCAGGCCGCTGGCGGTGGGCCAGAGCAGGGCCGAGGCGCCGGCCAGCAGGTGGCGCTCCCCCTCCACGTACCAGCGCCACTCGCCGTAGCTGTAGCGCACCATGCCGCCCTCGCGGCGGGGCAGCACCAGGCTGGCGTGACGGCCATGGTCGAGCAGATAGACCGTCACCGGCGCAACGCTGGTCTCCGGCGGGGTCAGCCTTCCGGCACAGCCGACCAGGCCCAGCATGGCGAGCAGCAGCGCGCCCCTAACCAGCGTGCTCGCGATGCCCATCTCAGTAGGCCAGCCAGATGCAGTGCTTGGCCCCCTTGCCGGGGCGATGGGCGCGCACCGTGACCGTCTCGACCAGCAGGCCGACCCGGCGCAGTCGCTCGGTGAAGGCCGGGTCCTGGCCGGCCGACCACACCGCCAGCACCCCGTCGGGGCGAAGCGCCGCCTGGGCGGCGGCGAGCCCCTGGGGCGAGTAGAGCCAGTCGTTCTCGCGCCGCGTCAGCCCCTCGGGACCGTTGTCCACATCGAGCATGATGGCGTCGAAGCCGCCGGGCTCGCGACGCAGCAATTCGCCCACGTCGCCCACGCTGACCCGGGTGCGCGGATCGTCGAGGGGGTAGCCGGCGGCGGCGCCGAGCGGGCCGCGGTTCCACTCCACCACCCCCGGCACCAGCTCGGCCACCACCACCTCGGCGTCCTCCCCCAGGGCAGCCAGGGCCGCGGCCAGGGTGAAGCCCATGCCCAGGCCGCCTACCAGCACCCGGGCCGCGGGACGCTCGGCGATGCGCTGGCAGGCGAGCTCGGCCAGGGCATCCTCGGAGCCGTGCAGGCGCGTGTTCATCAGCTCGCCGGCGGTGCCGGCGATGCGGATGGAGAATTCGTCATTGCGCTGCAGCAGGCGCAGCTCGGTGCCCTTGCCGGGAATGCTGGCGGTGCCGATCAGTTCGAACTTGGCCATGGTCTCTCGCTGGCGATGGAAGAGGAAGGGCGGAACCCAGCGGCCGCTGGCGCCTCGAAGGTCAGGTCCACACCAGGCCAACGAGGAGTCCCGATGCCGACCCTGCGCCCCCTGAGTGCCCTGCGTCCCCTGCTGGGTGCGATCATTATGCTGGCTGTCGCCGCGGCTTGCCATGCGCAGGCCGGCGAGGTGTCACTTCCGCCCCTCGGCCAGGCGGGCCTGGAGCGCCTCGACGCCCAGGCCGCGCGCCTCGAGCGCCTGCACGCCCTGGTGGTGGCCGAGGATGGCGAGATCCGCTTCGAGCGCACCTATGGCGGCCACGGGGTCGACCAGCCGGCCAACGTCAAGTCACTCTCCAAGACGGTGCTGGCGGCCCTGGTCGGCGCCGCCATTCAGGCGGGCATCATCGACTCTCCCGACCGCCCGGTCGCCGAGCTGCTCGGCTCCCGGGTGCCCGCCGGGGCCGACCCGCGTGTGAGGGAAATCACCGTCGGTCACCTGCTGTCGCTGCAGGCCGGGCTCGAGCGCACCTCCGGTGCCAACTACGGCGCCTGGGTGGCGAGCCCCGACTGGGTGCGCGATGCCCTCTCGCGCCCCTTCGTCGACGAGCCGGGTGGGCGCATGCTCTACTCCACCGGCTCGAGCCACCTGCTCTCGGCGGCGCTGACCCGTGCCGGCGGCGAGAGCACCCTGGCCATGGCCCGGCGGCTGCTGGGCGAGCCGCTGGGCATCGTCATCCCCGCCTGGCCGCGGGACCCCCAGGGGGTCTACTTCGGCGGCAACGACATGCGGCTCTCGCCGCGGGCGCTGGTGCGGATCGGCGAGCTCTATCGCCTGGACGGCGTCATCGACGGGGCGCGGGTGCTGCCCGAAGGGTGGGTCGAGGCCTCCTGGCAGCCGCGGGGCAGCTCGCCCTGGACCGGCGACGGCTACGGCTACGGCTGGTTCGTCACCGAACTCGCCGACGAGCGCGTCTACTACGGCCGCGGCTTCGGCGGCCAGGCGCTCTACGTGATTCCCGCTCGGGGGCTGACCGTGGCGATCACCGCGAACCCCATGCCGCCCTCACCGGGCGGACAGTTCCAGCAGCAGCTCCACGCCCTTATCGAGGGCATGTTGGGGGCGGATTAAGCGGATAGGCTCAACGAGGCGCTGCCAGCCCTCGGACCTCTCTCGAAATGGGGAGTCAGCGCAGCCCAAGCAGGGAGAGGATGAACAGCACCACGACGATCAGGCCGATGATATAGATGATATTTCGCACGTCGTTCTCCAGGGCGGTGCCTCTCGGGACTGGACAGTCGGCTCGCCAGCTGTCCGGCGGTCACCTCACAGTGTAGTCGGGGGGAGCGAGCGGGCGACAGACAAGGGGAAGCCATTGGCCGCCGAGGCCTCCGCCGGCGTATCATCGCAGCAGCGCACCAGGATGGCTGCCGGCATGCAACGAGACCACAGAATGGGACACACCGCCTTCCCCCTGCTGTCGCGGGTGGCACGCTTCCTGTGGCGGGTAGTGACCGCCTTCCTGCGCAACCGCGGCATCCTGCTGGCCGGTGGGGTGGGCTACAACATCCTGCTCTCCATCGTGCCGCTGTTCGCGCTGCTGGTGGTGCTGCTGGCCCGGGTGGTGGACGAGGCGCACCTGCTCGGGGTGCTGAGCATCCAGGCCCAGCACCTGGCCCCGGCCCACGCCGAGGTGCTGCTGGAGGCGGTGCGTGCCCTGCTCGACACCCGCGAGGTGATCGGCATCCTCGGCTTCCCGATCCTGCTGCTGTTCAGCTCCTTCGCCTTCCGCATGCTGGAGGACGCCCTGGCGATCATCTTCCATGCCCCGGACACCCACCACCACGGCCGCAGCGCCTGGGTCTCGGTACTGCTGCCCTATGCCTTCATGGTGGTGCTGGGGGCGGGGCTGATGGCGCTGACCCTGCTGGTCAGCCTGCTCAGCTCGCTCAACGCCCTGTGGCTGGCGCTCTTCGACCGCGAACTGCCGCTGGCCGGGCTCTCGGACCCGGTGCTCAACCTGGCCAGCTTCTTCGGGGTCTTCCTGCTCTTCAGTGCCATCTACAAGGTGCTGCCGGTGGTCAAGGTCGCCCTGCGCCGGGCGGTGATCGGCGGCCTGGTGGCCGCCCTGCTGTGGGAGGGGGTGCGCCTGCTGCTGGTCTACTATTTCGCCAACATCTCCTTCGTCAACGCCGTCTACGGCTCGCTGGCCACCCTGATCGTGATGCTGCTGAGCCTGGAGGTGGGGGCCATCATCCTGTTGCTGGGCGCCCAGGTGATCGCCGAGCTGGAGCACAACGCCCGCCAGGGGCTGCCGTGGCACATCGACCCCCGCCGCCAGGCCGTCACCCGGGTGGACTAAGGGGGCAGCGCCGGGGGTGAGCAGGCCCTCAGCGACGGGAGGACTCCGCGCCGCCCTGGCGCAGCCGGCGGAGCAGGCCTAACAGGCTCTTGCCGCTGATCATGCCCAGCAGGTAGATCACCACCAGCAGCAGGGCCAGGGGCAGCGACAGGCTCCAGGTCAGGAAGCGCACCTCCACCACGGCGATGTTCTGCACGAAGAGAATCAGTACCAGGGCCGTGATGATCAGCTTCACGGCCAGCAGCAGCTTGTCCATGCCCGCTCTCCTTGTCGAATCGGCCCTTCCAAGCTGGTCGGCGAACCTCGCCCTGTCAAGGCGCCCCCGCCGCAGGGCCGGGACGCCGTCAGAAGGTAGAGAGCCTTCAGCCGTCAGAAGGTAGAGAGCCCGGTAGCCTCCATGATCCGGTAGCGCCAGCGCTGCCAGACGGTGGCGTCATCGTGTGCCGCGAAGGGCTCGCTGGTGGTGCGCTCCGGGGAGCTCTCCCAGCGGCGTTCGAAGAAGGCCGCGGCCTGCTCGAGGGCCGGCGAGCCGGGGGCGTCCAGCAGCCGGACGCTGGTCTCCAGGTTGAGGTTGTCGAGGTTGCGCCGGGTGAAGTTGGCCGAACCGAGAATCAGCTCCGCCGCGCTCCCCCGGGCGGGTCGGCGCAGCAGCAGCTTGCTGTGGCACTGCTCGCCCCGGGTGGCGCACCAGCGCACCGCGATGCCCGCCTCGACGAGCTCGCGGGCCACTGGCCGGTTGGGGATGCCGCCCTTCTCCAGGCCGAAGGCATCGCGATTGAGGTCCAGCAGGGCGCGCACCTCGGCGCCCCGCTGCCTGGCCCGCTTGAGCGCCTCGATCACCTCGCGGTGGGAGAGGTAGAAGACCGCCAGGTCGAGGCGATCTCCTGTGCCGCTGGCCCCGATGGCGGCCAGCAGGGCATCGCGGATCGCCCCTTCGGTGAGCACCTGCAACCGCCCCCCTTCGGGGGTGGGCGGGGCCGGCCGTGGCCCCGGGCCCGGCAGTCGGACCCCGGACCAGGCGGCGACCGTGCGCTCGGAGGCCAGCAGGTCCAGGGCGGCGGCCCCCTCGAAGCGCAGGGCCACGTTGCCGTGGAGGCTGCTGGCGTCGTGGGGGTTGGCGGAGGTCACCAGCCCCGCCCAGCCCTCGCCGCGATCCACCACCAGGGTCTTGCGATGGTTGGCGTTGAAGTTGAGCAGCGCCAGGTAGCTGCGCAGGGTGACCCGCCCAGGCCCCAGGGCATTGGGCAGCCAGCCGGTATGGGCGCTGTTGCCGAGCCAGCGCGGTCCCAGGTACCAGAGGCCCGACCACAGGGGGTTGGAGGCGCGCAACCGATTGAGGTCGGTCAGCACCACCTCGATGCCGGCCTGGCGCAGCACCGCCAGGTGGTCGGGCTCGATGCCGCCGTAGAGCGTATTGAGCGGATCGCTGATCACCACCACCTCGAGCCCGGGGTGGTGGCGCTTCTGCCCGACCAGGGCATCGGTCAGCTCGGCACTGAGCGGCCGCAGGCCGTCGGCGTCGCCGGCGAAGTCGTTGAACAGGAACACGTCCAGCACCACCAGGCGCCGGGCCTGACCGATCAGCGCCAGCATCTCGTCGAAGATGGCCTGTTCGAGGCGACGCTCCCCCGCCGCATCGAACCAGGACTCGTCGGCCAGGAAGCGCACCTCATCGGCCGCGCGCTGCGGCCAGGCCACGCCGACGCCCGCCGGCAGCGGCTTGACGCGCTGCCAGAGGCCCATGGCGACCCAGGCCGCCAGCGCCGCCGTCACGATCCATGGCCACATGCGCCCTCCTCGTCTCGTCCACGTACAGCCCCTCGGGCGCTCCCCGGCTCACGTATCGGGGCCCATTGGACCAAAGTTTACGTTTACGTAAGCTACTGAAGTAAGCCTCCGCGTGTCGACAACAATGCCGTCATATGCCGGCGCCTTGGCGGCATTTCCCCGTCATTTCGCGATACTTCCACCGCTCGCCGCGAGGATTGTCGACACTCCCGACCTGCCGGGGACGAGCCGCCTCGTTACAAGGTCGAATGTTCCCCCCCGGCAGCGCCGAGTACAAACGCCTCAGCCAAGAACAACAACAGCAAAGCGAGGAATGCCCATGAACAACCAGAACCGCTGAGGTTAACGACGTGCTACTGAAACGTAAGTATGGTGAGGAACAACCCTACTGGCCGGTGGGACCCTTCAAGGTTCGCCTCCCCTTCATCCACTTCCCCTGGGCCATCCCGGAGACCATCCAGGCGCTGGTGATGTTCGTCATCTCCCTGGGCATGATCCCGCTGCTGGAACAGTACCTCGGCATCCCCTACGAGGTGGCACTGGCCTTCGTGGTGGTCTGTGGCATCGGCTTCATCCTGCCGCCGCTGCTCGGGATTCCCTTCATCGCCGGCTGGATCACCCCGGCCATTCCGGTCGTACTCCTGTTCATCGGCCAGTACGAGCCGGGCCCGGACGCCCTCAAGGCGATGATCGCCCTGCAGCTGATGGTCACCGCCATCTTCCTGTTCATGGCCGTCACCCGTCTGGGCACCAAGCTGGTCAACAATGTCCCCGACTCCATCAAGGCGGGCATCCTGCTGGGCGCCGGCATCGCCGCCATCAGCGGCGAGATCAGCGTGGGTGGGCGTCTCTACAATACTCCGATCTCGCTCGGCATCGGCGGCCTGATCACCCTCTACGTGCTCTTCTCGCTCTCCTTCCGCGACCTGGCCGAGAAGTACCGCTGGGCCCGCAACATCGTCGCCTACGGCATGGTGCCGGGCATGCTGATCACCATGGCCATCGGCTGGGGCGTGGGCGAGTACCCGCTGCCGACGGTGGAGTGGGGCATCGCCATCCCCGACTTCGGTGGCATCTGGGCCTACCTGCCCTTCTCCATCGGCGCGCCGGGCATCGAGCTGATGATCGCCGCCATCCCCACCGCCATCATCGCCTACATCATCGCCTTCGGTGACATCATCGTCGGCCAGACCCTGATCAAGCGCGTCGACCACCTGCGCCCCGACGAGAAGATCGAGGTGGACGTGGATCGCGTGCACCTGATCACCGGCCTGCGCAACCTGATGCACTCCCTGCTGGCCCCCTATCCGGGCCTGGCCGGCCCGCTCTTCACCGGCGCCATGGCGACGGTCACCGAGCGCTACCGCTACGGCCGCAAGGCGATGGAGACCATCTATTCCGGCACCGCGGTGTTCTGGATCGTCGGCTTCTTCGCCCTCTTCCTGCTGCCGCTGGTCACCGCCTTCCGTCCGGTGCTGCCGATCGCCCTCTCCATCACCCTGCTGATCACCGGCTACCTGTGCATCGCGGTCGCCGTGGAGCAGATCAAGAACGCCACCGCCATGGGCGTGGCGGGCATCATGGGCGTGGTCCTGGCCACCCACGGCGCCGCCTGGGGCCTGGGCATCGGCCTGATCCTCTACTTCCTGATCGAGCACCGCGCCCGCAGCGTGCGCGCCGTCGAGGACGAGGAGCCGATCCACGTCGAGGATGACATGGTGGTGGAACAGGATGATGGCCGCGAGGAGATCTCCCCGGCCACCCGCTGAGCCAGGTGCCACCGGATGACCACATCCGGACCAACCGCAAGGGGCCGCTCCATCGGAGCGGCCCCTTGCGTTGCCATGCGGGCTGGCCGGTCACTCCCGGTCGGGCAGGTGCCCCGCAAAGCGGGCGGGATCGTCGCTGATCACGCTGGTCACGCCCCACGCCCACTGGTGGGCGAAGGCCGCCGGATCGTTGGCGGTGTAGCAGAGCAGCGGGTAGCCGGCCTCCCGCACGGCCCTGGCACCGCGCCCACTCAGGCGCGTCCAGTCGGCATGCACGCTGAAGGCGTCCAGCGCCTCGCAGCGCTGCCGCCAGTCGTCGGGAATCCCCTCGAACAGCACGCCCAGGGCCAGCCGGGCGGCGGGGGCCAGGTCCCGGGCGCAGGCCAGCGCCTCGCCACTGAAGGAGGAGACGATCAGCCGCTCGGGCGGCAGGACATCCAGGGCCGCGGGGACCGCCTCCTCGACCAGGGCCGCGGCGCTGCGGCCGCGGTTCACCTTGAGCTCCAGATTGAGGCCGAGCCCCAGGGCATCGACGAGGGCGAGCATCTCCGAGAGGGTCGCCATGCGCTCGCCGCTGAACTCGTCGCCGAACCAGCCGCCCACGTCCAACCGGCGGGCCCGGGGCAGGTCCAGGTCC
>Ga0194138_10001451_pt1 | contig 11326 bp, 12 predicted proteins | sample TARM_MetaG_T2_14_FD_134022 | JGI IMG/M metagenome (GOLD analysis project Ga0194138, IMG submission 134022) | Freshwater microbial communities from Pennsylvania, USA, analyzing microbe dynamics in response to fracking - TARM_MetaG_T2_14 (version 2) | ecosystem: Environmental > Aquatic >...
AGGAATGAAGTACTCCCTGGTGACCAGGGACCTTATTGCAGATTCAACTGAAGCCATGGCAATGGCTCACGGATTTGACGCTCTTGTCATGGTGCCAAACTGCGACAAGAATGTACCTGGACTATTAATGGCTGCTGCCAGGGTTAATGTCCCCACAATATTCGTCAGTGGAGGTCCAATGCTTGCTGGTAAGGTAGGCGGCAAGAAGACAAGTCTTTCCTCTGTTTTTGAAGCAGTCGGATCCTATGCCTCCGGGGATATGAGTCTTGAGATGCTCCAGGAATTTGAAAAAAAGGCATGTCCAACCTGTGGTTCATGCTCTGGGATGTATACTGCAAACAGCATGAACTGTCTTACGGAGGCCCTAGGTATGGGTTTAAGGGGCAATGGTACAATCCCAGCGGTTTACTCAGCAAGAATCCAGTTGGCCAAGATGGCCGGCATGCAGATTATGGACTTGGTCAAAAAGGACATTCGACCAAGGGACATCATGACCGAGGATGCCTTTATGAATGCCTTGGCAGTGGATATGGCTCTTGGCTGCAGTACCAACAGCATGCTCCATCTACCTGCAATCGCACATGAAGCAGGAGTGGACTTGAATCTTGACATTGCAAATGAAATTAGCGCAAAGACACCAAACCTTTGTCATCTGGCTCCAGCAGGCAATACATATATCGAGGACCTTGATGAAGCTGGCGGAGTTTATGCCGTAATGAATGAGCTACTTAAAAAGGACCTCCTAAGAACCGACCTTATCACATGTACAGGTAAAACAGTTGCAGAGAACATTGCAGGGTGTCATAACCATAATCCAGACGTAATCAGACCGGTTGAGGACCCCTACAGTGAAACCGGTGGAATTGCCGTCCTAAAGGGAAATCTGGCACCGGATACCTGTGTGGTCAAGCGATCAGCAGTACTTCCTGAGATGATGAAGCACGAAGGACCTGCAAGGGTTTTTGATTGCGAAGAGGATGCTATCGCTGCAATCAAGGATGGAAGGATTGTGCCTGGTGATGTTGTTGTAATAAGGTATGAGGGTCCCAAGGGTGGTCCAGGAATGAGAGAGATGCTCAACCCAACCTCTGCAATAGCTGGAATGGGCCTTGACACCACAGTTGCCCTTATAACCGACGGACGATTCAGTGGAGCATCAAGGGGAGCGTCAATCGGACATGTTTCTCCCGAAGCTGCAGTTGGAGGGAATATCGCCCTGGTGAATGAGGGTGATATCATTAGGATAGATATTGATGCCAACACAATAAACATGGATGTTACAGATGAAGAGCTTGCCGCCAGAAGGAAGCAATGGACTCCTAGAAAACCAAAGATCACAACTGGCTACCTTGCAAGATACGCTTCCATGGTTACCTCCGGCAACAGAGGTGCAATACTGGAGGTGCCAAAAAAATAAAACAAGAATTGAAAATGCATTGAAAATTGGAAAGCTCCCGCCAAAAGGCGAGAGCTTCTTTAGTTCAATCAATTATTATCCTCTTTCAATTGCCGTCAAGCCAGTTCGAACTATCTCAAGGATTCCGTAGGGCTTCATCAGCTCCAAGAATGCATTGTTCTTGTCCTCATCCCCAGTTATTTCGATGGTTACACTTTTGGATGCAATGTCCACCATCTTTCCCTTGAAAACATTGGCAATCTGTAAAACCTCAGACCTGCTTTCCTTGCTACAGGATATCTTCAGAAACATCAACTCCCTAAGTATTGATCTCTTTCTGGTTAGGTCTTCAATTTTTATTACATTTATAAGCTTGTTCAGCTGTTTTGTAATCTGCTCAAGCACTTCTTCGTCACCGGTTAGTGTGACGGTTATTCTGGAAATATTGGGGTTCATGGTTTCAGCAACATTCAAGGTGTCAATATTATAGCCTCTTCTGGTGAAAAGCCCCGCAACCTTGCTCAGGGTTCCAGCGTAGTTTTCAACGGTTATTGATAGAACATGTCTATTTCTGTTCATTAGCTCCACCTCCAGTGTGCAAGGGTTGGAAAGTCGGGATTTACCCTGCATTGGATCAGGCATGGTCTATGGGATGAATATGCTTTTTCTATGACATCCTCAATCTGTGAGTCATCTTCTACAAGATATCCCTCTATTCCATAGGCATCTGCAAGCTTCATAAAGTCAGGATTGAATCCAACATCAACTCCATGATAGCTGTCCTTGCCGTATGCGTTTAACTGAAGCTCCCTGACCATCCCAAGTCTTTCATTTGTTATTACAATAACCTTAATATTCAGATCGTGTTCCCTTAAGAGTGCCAGCTCACCCATAAGCATCTGGAATCCTCCCTCTCCCATGATTGCTGTAACACTTTCGTCTTCACCTGCGGAAAATCTGGCACCAATTGCAGCAGGAAGGCTGTAGCCCATTGTTCCCAAACCTCCTGAAGTGAAGTAGCGTCTCCCATTACCTGCTACAAGGTAGTGTGCAGTCCAGATCTGATTTTGTCCAACATCTGAGGTTACAATTGCCTTTTCCCCAAGCTTCTCTGAAACTGACCTGATGAATCTGCATGGATTTACTCCCGGCTCCTGGAAGCTTCTGTTTATGTTCTCGTCCATGTACTTTCTTCTTTCTTCCCTTATCCCTTCAGACCATTGTGAGACTTCATTCTTGTATTCATAGGAATTCAACTGCTTCAATATGGCACCGGCATCACCAACTACAGGGGTGTGGGTTTTTACGTTCTTCCCTATTTCAGCAGGATCAATATCAATATGTATAACATGCTGATCCGGAATCTTATCTGAAATCACCGCAGTTGACCGGTCAGCAAATCTTGCCCCTATTACAATCACAAGGTCAGCCTTGTTCATTGCCCTGTTTACAAAAGGATACCCATGTGAACCAAGAAGTCCTGCAAAGTGTGGATTATCATTGGGGAAGCTGTCCACTCCCATCAAGGTGCACACAACAGGTATTTTGGTCCTGGATACAAATTCAATCAAGTCATCCTTACAACCTGAAGAGGAAATTCCCCCGCCTACACATATAATCGGTTTGCTGGCCTGGTTTATCCGTTCGTGGATTCTTGATATTTGTTTTATATGGCCCTCAATTGTAGGCTTATAGCCTCTTATATCAACAGAATCAGGATATTGGAATTCTATGTATTGATTCTGGATATCCTTTGGAATATCAATAAGAACCGGCCCCTTCCTTCCAGTATTGGCTATATGGAAAGCTTCCTTGATTATTCTGGGAATATCTTCTCCATTCTTAACAAGATAATTATGCTTGGTAAAGGCTTCGCTTGAACCGACCACATCGGCTTCCTGAAACATGTCCGTGCCAATCTTATGGGAGTTAACCTGTCCTGTAATAGCAACCAGGGGCACTGAATCCATATAGGCAGTAGCAAGGCCCGTTATGAGATTTGTCGCTCCCGGACCGGATGTTGCAATGCAAACACCCACTTTGTTTTTTACCCTTCCGTATCCACTGGCCATATGAGCAGCTGACTGTTCCTGCCTTACCAGAACGTGTTTTACACTTGATTTTCTAAGACTTTCATACAAGGGCAACACAGCCCCTCCAGGATATCCAAATACGGTGTCTACGTCTTCAAGCCTGATACATTCAACTATTGCATCCGCAACCAACATTTTCATGTCATTTTCTCCCCTTACACACCTTGTTGACGCTGTGGTGATAGATTTTCTCATGATTGTAACACAGTTTTGATTCTATCGGCAACAATATTTTGAATTTTATTTATTTTTGTAATATTTCCGTAAATAAATAGGCCACATCATTTTGATGCAGCCTTTATTTAATACCACCGGAAACTTGATTAAAGAAACCTCGTTCTTAATTCTAATTCATTAAAAGTGTATTAGTTTAATCCGAAAACCCTTAATTTATTCTCTACCTCAATGATCTCCTTCTCTCCTGGTTCCTGAGCCGGTTTCCCAAATGGCATCTGAGCCATTAGCTTCCACTTAGAGGGTAGTCCATATTGCTTTTTAACCTCTTCTTCAACTGCATCATTGTAATGCTGCAGAGAAGCTCCCAGGCCTTCTGCCGCCAGAGATGTCCATACATTGTATTGAAGCATTCCAGATGATTGGTATGACCATATGGGAAAATTGTCTTTTACCTTAGGAAACTGACTCTGCAGACTTTCTATTGTATCGTAATCCTCAAAAAACAGTGCAGTTCCAAATGAGTTCTTGAAGTTGTCAATCTTTTCAGCGGTCTCATCGTGTCTATCCTCCGGCTGTGCAGAAATCAATGAGGACTTTGTAATTTCCCAGAACTTATCGTGATCCTCTTCAAAGAGCACAACCACCCTACCACTTTGGGAGTTGAATGCGGAAGGTGTATGGTTTAGCGAATATTTTACAACCTCCTTAATTTTTTCCTTTTCAATTGTAGTCTCTCTGGTTAATGCATATATGCTTCTTCTAATCTTCATTGCTTCATAATAGTTTTTACTCATTATTTATACCTCCTGTTTTCATGTTAGATATTCTCCTTCTCAATTGAATTTTTCAGTCTAAACAAGGAATCAATGAGTTCTTTCTTGGATTCATGATCCATATCTTCAAATAGTTCCTCCAAATGCTCTTCATGGTAGGGGAATATTTCTGATATAAGATTTCTTCCATTCTCTGTCAGGTCAACATAGAATCTTCTCTTATCCTCAGAGCACTTCTCTCTTGCAACCAAGTCTTTCTTTACTAGCTTATCTATTACATATGTTATGGTTCCACTGGTTACCAGTATTTTTTCTGCAATTGTCTGAACTGGCTGTCTACCCTTGTGAAAAAGAAATTCAAGTACCCCAAATTCACTTATGGACAAATTGTGCTTTCTAAGCCTCTTTTCAATTCTCCCGAACAAGGCATTGTGCGTTCTGGCTAATGCGATTACAAGCTTCAAATTGTTTCGGTCCATAATATCCCTCCGAATATTTATCTTTAATTCAAGATAATTGTAACCCATATTTATCTTGATGTCAAGATAATATTTGTTGTACATTAATAATGACCCCTCCATAATCCGAAGGGGTCACCATATATCATTCTTGTCTATTGTTGCTGCTGTCTTTTTTCCATCCCTTCCTTAAAGGCTGCGATTAAGGCATCCTCTTCTCCATAAACCTCTCCCACAAGAATGAGTCAGCAGAACCGTCCCCAGTGACTCAACCTCCTGCTAGCGGAGCAATGAAACTTAAGATATCGCCATCAGAAAGCCTCTTGTCCAGAGGTTCCTTTTTGTAGTTCAATCCATAGAAGCCCATATTATATACTATCCTTGGTATACCCATGGTCTTTAGAAGATCACCAACCGTGCTCCCATCCTCCATTTGTAGAAAACCATCATCATCCAGAAGGTCTCTTTTCCCAAAGGGGCCAGGATATACTCTTACCCTTATCATAAAACCACCCTATTCAATATTCAAAAGTCTTGGAAGATCAAGGGCTTGGATAGTCTGCCCAAGGGGTTTTCCAGTTTCCTCATCCCAACCGAAATGCTTCCAGTGCCCCTTCATCATATCCTCTATGGGAACAGTCCTGCCCTTTAGAGGACCTTCCTTCATGGGAGGGTCTCCTGCTATCCGTTTGTGCATCCTGAAGCTTATTGGATCGATTCCTTCCCTTATATTGAACATCTGTCGCAGGGTCTGCATCCTCTTCCCAATTTCCATGTACTCATCAGGAGTTTTCTCCCATCCAGTGGCTGCGTTTAGATAGTCAAACAGCCTCCAGTTGCCTAGTCCGGATATGAGTGCAAACAGGCAGCCTCCAGAGCCGTCAAGAATTTGCTTGATGCAGCTGTTTGCAACTGACTTGAGGGCCGTCTCATCCGTGGCTTCGTACTTGTTCCCCTTGGAGCCCTTGCTGCTTATCTTGGGCGCCCAGGATACGAAGTCCCACAGTCTCATGTAGTTGTAGTAGAGTCCAGCCCCAACTGTATGCCTTCCTGGCGTAGGATCTGCAGAAAAATGTATACCCAGGATTGGGTCCAGCCTTGGATCATGCATTCCCGGCTCCTGACCTCCCGCATTGATTGCATACATATATGAGTTTTTGCCTATCCTCTCAGCTGCCGGCTTCACTCCGTCAGCCAAAACATCTCCAAACCCTTCACGGTCAATCATCTTTTCTGCAAGGGCTATGATCGCCCCGGTATTTCCCCAAGTAAGCTCCAGGCCGTCTGTGTCGTCCCGTGTTATGGTGCCATTTTCATAGCACTCAATTGCAAAGGCTATTGTGTTGCCGGCAGATATCGTGTCCATGCCCGCCCTGTTCATAATTTCATTTATGTAGTATATGGAATCCAGGCTTTCGTTTAGAAGCAAGGCACCAAAAGAGTTTACGGTCTCATACTCAGGCTTGTGGGTGGTGTGGAATTTTCCTCCTGTCACATCGGATATGTTACATACCCCTCCGCAGCCTATCACACAGGAGTAGCAGTGATATTTCCTTTCCTCCCGTTCAATTATCCTGTCGGGATTCATGTTTCTGTAGGATGAAAAATGGTAGTCCAGGATTGAGCCTCCCCAGTTTTTAACAGGGGCATCTCCGCTTGGAAGACCAAATGTATTGGAGAATATCGTCCCCCATTTTTTCATCATGGGAATGCTCATCATTCCGTCCTGTGGCATCAGGCCGCCAGCCTTTTCCATCAACCTGCTGGCCATGGGAAGCATGCTACCCTTGACCATTCCCGGCAGCTTGACATTCTTGACCTTATCGCTGTACTCCTTGGTGATTTTAAGGATTTCTTCCCTGTTTTGGGTCTCAATCTTGCCGGTTCCTGCAAGGACCACAGCCTTCAGCTGCTTTGAACCCATTACAGCACCAAGCCCGGATCTTCCCGCCATTCTGCCCTTGTCGTTGGAAATCCCGGCAATCAGGGATCTTTTCTCCCCAGCCTGACCAATTACAGCGACTGCTGCCTTTCTCAGTCCACCGTGAAGCTCCAGGAGCATCTCCTCTGACTCCACTGCATCCCTTCCCCAGAGAAAACCTGCGTCCATTAGTCTTGGTCCATCATCATCCACATAAAGGTATACTGGATTCTTAGAAATTCCTCTGAAAAATATCCCATCATAGCCACTTCTCTTTATGGCAGGGGAAAGATTGCCCCCACAGTTTGAATCTCCCCAGCCTCCAGTGATTGGGGATTTCCCTACAGCCAACCACCTTCCCGTTACAACGCTGCCGGTTCCTGTTAGAAGCCCGCTTACAAAACCCAGAATATTGTCATCTCCTAGAGGGTCCGCACCCTTTGGAATATTTCTGTAAAGATAATATGCTCCAAGTCCCACTCCTGAAAGGAAGCTCTCGTATACTTCATCAGCTACCACTTCATCCCTAAATTCACCTGTTGATAGATCAACAAACAAAACCTTTCCTATGTAACCCTTCATAAGCCAACTCCCTCCTTACCCCTATTGTACCCCCAATAGAGGTTCCTCCCATCAAAGAAGGAAAGCCCCCTAGACTTTCCTTCTTAATTACTTACTGTTTTTTCTTGCGTTCCTTGTAGTCCTTTTCAATCCTTTCCTTCCAGTCATCGTCAATGACCTTCCTTGTTCTCTTCATGCTTACGGTGTCATTTAGGACTTCATAATTTAATCTTGTCCCTTCTCCATCCGGATTGTAGTTTGTAGCCCTATCCCTGCTGATTCCAAAATGCTCTGCAGTTTCGACAGCATCGATATTGGCTCCAAGGAAAAGAAACTCCCAACCATATTCCGCCTTCTGATAGTTAATCATCTTCCTGACCCTGTCATAGCCATACTCCCTGCTGGCATTCTCCATACCGTCTGTTATGATGACAAACATTACATTTTCAGCCTGCTCATCAGGAGAGGTAGTCTTTTGTGCATTTACTATCTTCTGAATTGTCCTGCCCACCGCATCCAGAAGTGCCGTTGTTCCCCTCACATAGTACTCCCTTGAGGTGATTGGTTTGATCCCCTTTATGTTTATCCTGTCGTGCAGGAGCTCATAGTTGTCATCAAAGAGTACAGTGGTTACAAGGGCTTTCCCCTTTTCCACCTTCTGCTTTTCCAAGAGGGAATTGAAGCCTCCAATCGTGTCCATTTCAAGTCCATTCATGGAACCGCTTCTATCAAGAATAAATACCAGTTCCGTCAGATCCTTTTTCATGATGATCTCCTCCCTTTCTTTAATAAGAGGATATCATCACAAGGAGGTCCTTTGGTCACCTGCCATGCGACATTTTAAATGAAGGTCTAGGCTCCCAGAGTTGTCTGGTCAAAGGCGAACAAGGCTTCATTTATTTCAAATATATTATAATTTCCATCCTGTATGAAAAACTCCACTATCAGGTCAAACTTATAGCTGTGGGACAGTGCAAAACCGGCACTTAACAGTAGATCCCTGGTCTGGTCAAGGTTTAGCTCAAGTGCTATGGCAAATGCCACCGCTGTCGCCTTGCTTGGCTTGTAATCCACATCATTTCTTATCTTTGAAAAATGTCTTCTGTCAATATTCGCCCTCTTGTAGACCTCCGAGTCAACAAGTCCCTTTTCATCAATCAAGCGAAGAAGCATTTGGGAAAAGGTCTCACCTCTATTTTTTACAACCTTCTCAAGACACCTTTTGGTCTTCTTGACTGGTCTGTCAAATGAGACAGTCTCTTCCAAGTCATACTCCCTCAGCACGGCATCCTGTCTTGATGTAGTCCTGTATAAGCGGTGGTCTTCTGTGTACCTGTCGTCAATGAACTCCTCTATTGAGTTGAACAGCTTCTCCGACAGCTGAAAAGCATTCTTGTCGTAAACCACAAGATAGACCATCATATCATTTTCCATAAGAAAACTCCCTATGGATGATATTGCAGTGTTCAGGGCCCTATCCTTGGGATAACCAAATGAGCCTGAGGATATTAGCGGGAATGCTATTGATTCAAGATTGCGCTTCTTGGCAAGCTCAAGTGAGCTCCTGTAGCAATCGTATAGAAGCTTTTCCTCATCCCAATTGCCACCCTCCCATATTGGGCCTACAGTATGGATTATATATTTTGCCGGAAGATTGTAGCCTGAAGTTATCTTGGCCTCTCCAACCCTGCATCCACCCAGAGCCTTGCACTCCTCAAGAAGTTCAGGACCAGCAGCCTTGTGGATCGCCCCATCAACTCCACCGCCGCCCAAGAGGGATTCGTTTGCTGCATTTACTATAGCATCCACATGTACCCTTGTAATATCATTTCGTATTATTTCCAATGGCATCGGATCATCTCCCCTGCTAAAAGTATTATACTTTAACCTTCATAATATGATATTACCATATTTCAGTCTTCAATCTACAAAAAAACGGACACCAAAACCATTGGCATCCATTCCACTGCAATATTAAAGAGAATCTATCAGGTCCAGTATTTCCTTGTTCTCAGGTATGTCCTTCATTGAATGTCCGTAATGTACAAATCTTAGCATACCCTCCTTGTCTACAAGCATCTGGGCCGGCATCCGACCAAGCTTAAACAGGTTTACCTTTTGTCCGTAAAGCTTCAGTACCGAATGGCTGTCATCAGGTAGTCCATGGAACCAAAGGGAGTTCTCCTCCCAATATTTTTTGAATGCTTCAGCATTCTCAGGTCCGATTGCCACAACTTCAGTTTCCCTTTTCTCAAACTCTTCCTGGTCTTGATGCAACTGCATCATATGCGCTCTGCAGAAGGGTCAAACGAAGCCCCTGTTAAGTACTATCAAGACATTGTTTTTCCCTTTAAAATCTGACAGCTTGAAACTATCTCCTTTAAAATCACTCATTTCAAAATCCGGTGCTTTCTTGTTAACAGCCACACTAGCCATAAAATCCATCTCCTCTAGTTTATTAGTATACCTCAACCTCTTCTTTCTTATACTTTTCCTCCCACATTCCCCTTAAAAGCTCAAGCTCATCAGTGTAGTCCACCTCCGGCTTATCCTCCTTGTATTCAAGGATCTCAAGAATCTCCATTTCAAAATCAGCTTCGCCTTTTTTATTCCAATCAGCCTGAAGATCACTGTGCAGGTGACTTCCGAAGTTAAGGGTAAATCTAGCCCTGTTTATTCCGCTTTTCAAATTTCTTGTCGCTTCAATGTAGGTCTTTCCCGAGGATTTTGACCTTATCATGAATACGCCCATATCAGGCTTTGATTCCTTGTATTCTCTTTTAAGCTCTCTTCTTCTATCCATTTTCATAACCTCTTTTTCAGTATTTTAACCAATACTCCTTGCCGTCCCTGGTTCTGTCCATAAAGCCGTATTCTATAAGGTATCTTCTGATAACAGCATAATCATCAAAGATCTCCTTGATTATTTCATTCATTTGAAGTTCGTCGTACTTCCTTCCATGATCAAACTCCTCAGCTATTCTTCTCAGAATGACTATTTTCTTCTTTTCCTTTCCTGGAAATCTTTTAAGCCTTAATGGTTCAAGACTTTCAAATTCTGCATTCAAAATCTTGTCCCTTTCCTTTTCAGTTATGACGTACCTGTCATCCACCATTGTCGCTGAGCTGTGCACTGGTATTATCCTGTCCTCAGAATGTGACTTCCTTTCAATTGCCTGTTCATATATGGCCAGGTATAGCTTGGCCTGCTTGGCTTTTTCCCTTAATGTAAACCTCTGATTTCTTACTGTTGAGGGTGAAATTCCAAGCTCCTGCGAAATTTCCTTGTCCGACATACCCATATACATTTTCCAAACCAGGTCCCTCTGGTTATCTGTAAGGGTATTGTACTTTGTTTTACCGAAAAGCACGTTCTTAAGACTACCTTCATGGTCGGTCTCAATATGCATCTCCATGGCCTTAGATGCTTCAAACAATCTGTCACCAAATTTGTATATCTCACCAGTTTCGTAATTCTGTCCGCAGGTATTGCAGATGTAGCTTCCTGCTTCCTGGTCAAATCTATATCCCTTCTTCAGTTCCTCCACACTAAGTTTCTCCAGTTCCACGTTAGCCCTCCTCCGTTTGCTTTATTGATAAACATATTATATTATCGTTTATCTTAAATGTCAATTATTGTTTTTAATGTTTGTTATTCAGCAAACATAAAGCACCCAGGTCTATCCTGGATGCTCATGATCTGTCTATTTAATTTCTATTGAATCCCTATCCCTGTCCACAATATGGATCTCATACTCTCCACCCAGATTCTCCCTTGACAGGGACGCCAGCTCATTGAGGGCAGCCTTAAGGTCTTCATCCCGTGAAGGGTCCACTGATTCTATGCATATGAACGCATTCCTGGTCTCCTCCCTTAGCATGGTCCTTACTGATTCCCTCCAGTTCCAGCACCTGCAGATTGCACCCTCATCATCCTTGTAGACAAT
>Ga0194138_10001452_pt1 | contig 11326 bp, 6 predicted proteins | sample TARM_MetaG_T2_14_FD_134022 | JGI IMG/M metagenome (GOLD analysis project Ga0194138, IMG submission 134022) | Freshwater microbial communities from Pennsylvania, USA, analyzing microbe dynamics in response to fracking - TARM_MetaG_T2_14 (version 2) | ecosystem: Environmental > Aquatic >...
CTCCGCCGTGTTGTCTCGGATGAGCGCCTGCAGTTTGAGCATGATGCGCATGCGTTTGCCCAGCGGCACTTTACGCCACTCTTTGAACGCCGTCTTGGCGCTGGCGATGGCGCGCTCGACCTCGTCGGACGTACAGAAGGGCACCCGGGCGACCACTTCTTGAGTCGCTGGGTTCACCACGTCGCGCCACTCTTGGCTTTGGGACATGACCGGCTGGCCATCGATATACATCGGTATTTCACGAACAGACATGATGCGTTTCCTCGGGTTGTGTTTGTTATGGGATCGAATAAGGCGCTACTAGGGTATATCAGCAAGTTGACGTAAACGTCAATTAGCCTCTGGACAAAGATAATTTCCGCATCGAGCGACGATTTGGATTTCCCTCTCAGTCAGGGCCACGCTATGCTGAGACAGTTGCGTATCAGCACTCACCTTCGTGAGATGCGCTGTGGTGATCACAAGGAGGCATCCATGCAGACGTTTAGCTGCCGCTGTGGCAATCCGCTGTTTTTCGAGAACACTCACTGCTTGGCCTGTGAGTCGGAGGTAGGCTGGTGCCCCGCTTGTCGTCATATCGTGGCACTGGCACCGCTGGATAGCGGCGGCTACCGCTGCACCCATGAAGGCTGCGGTACGGCGCTGATGAAGTGCCACAACTATGCCGTCGAAAACGTTTGCAATCGGATGGTCGTGATGGCCGAAGGGCACGCGGATACGCTGTGCGACTGCTGCCGCTATAACGAGGTGATTCCCGATTTAGAGGTCGACGGCAACCGGGAGCGTTGGGCAGCGCTGGAGAGTGCCAAACGGCGGCTTTTCTATACGCTGGATTTGCTCAAGCTTCCCCATGGCATCGAAGGCGAGGACATCCGCGTTCCGCTGAGCTTTTCGTTCATGGCCGATGCGCTGCCTGACCAAGGGCTATGGCGCTCCACGGCGAACCAAGAGAAGGTCTACACTGGCCACGCCAACGGCCATATCACCATCAACGTCAAAGAAGCCGATGACGTAGAGCGTGAGCGGCTGCGTGTCGACATGAACGAATCCCACCGCACGCTGATCGGCCATTTTCGTCACGAAATCGGCCACTACTACTGGGATCTGCTGGTCAAAGACCAAGACGAAGCCGCCAGCATTCGCGTATTCGGCGACCACAACCACCCTACCTATGGCGAAGCCCTGGAGCAGTACTATCAGCAAGGCGCGCCGGCAGACTGGCCCTCGCGGTTCATTTCCGCCTACGCCGCCATGCATCCGTGGGAGGATTTCGCCGAGACGTTTGCCTTCTATCTGGACATGGTGGCCGTGCTGGATACGGCGCTGCACATGGGCCTCTCACGTGCCGAGCACGACGGCTCTTTGGAGAGCATGCTTCAGGCGTTTCATCAGGTGGGCATGGCAGTGAACGAACTCAATCGTGACATGGGCCTGCTGGACTTGGCACCCGGCGTCATCGCCCCGGCGGTGCGTGAGAAGCTGGCGTACCTGCATGAACTCATTCAACAGGCGAACGCCAGCTCTCAAGCGGCCTAGTTAGTCGTTGTCATGATCGCCTGCGTGGCTTTGGCTTTGACGCTGGGTGACCCGCGGAACGCCGTCGCCGTTCACGAAGTAGGTAGCGCTAAGCGTATCGTGGATGGCGGCAAAGCCAATTTGCAGTTCGTCCACGAAAGCGTGCAGCTTGCTCGGCGAGTGCGCCAGCGCCTGAATATCCGCATCGACCACGTCGGCCCGTACCAACGACACCGTCGCCGCGACGCGGTCTTGGCGGGGCAGTAGCTGTAGCTCGTGCCCCAAGGTTTCCAAACTACAGGCAATGGAGCGAGGCAAATGCGGATCTTGCAGCAGAAAACGCAGCACGTCCGGGCCGCGCACCCGTAGCCTGACCTGTTGACGATACATCTGATAAGCCGTTAACGATTTCAGCACGCTCATCCACTGCAGGTTTTCAAACGGCAATAGCTCTTCAGGGTTTTGCGGCAGCAGGCTGGCTGAGCGCACGTCAACGATACGTGTGGTCATGTCTGCCCGCTCCAACTGGCGGCCTAACTTGATAAAGGTGCGCGCTGGACCATGGCTGAGCGTGCCCTCAATCAAGCCAGTCAACGTTTGGCAACCGCGAATCACGTTTTTCAAAAATGCATCTCGGCGCCGCGGGCTGACGCCGCTTTCCGCGTGGTCGGCCACGTTAAGGTAAAGCTGGTTGACCTCTTCCCAGATTTCTCTGGGTACCACATCGCGGGTGGTACGCAGGTTTTCCCGGGCACTCGCCAGCGCTGAAAGAATCGAACTACCGTTCTGGGCATCGGCACACAAAAAGTGCACCACGTTGCGCTCATCAAAGCTGCTATGGCGTTCATTAAAGGTTTCAAGCGTGCCGGTCATTTCAATCAGCGGTGCCCAGCCCAGCGGTAAATGGCGCGGTAAATCCAGCATCAGGTGACTATTGACGCTCAACAGCCGCGCGGTATCTTCGGCCCGTTCAATGTAACGCGCCATCCAGTAGAGGTTTTCAGCTACGCGTGACAGCATGGCGCTAGGCTCCTTTCTGCTCAGCGGCACCCGCCGCGTTCTCATCGGTCTCGACGATCCAGGTGTCTTTACTGCCGCCCCCTTGGGAAGAGTTCACCACCAGCGATCCCTCCACCAGTGCCACACGGGTTAACCCCCCGGTAGTAACGTGGGTTTCAGGGCCAGAGAGAATAAACGGGCGTAGATCCACATGGCGGGGCTGGGGTAATCCATTGGCAAGCGTAGGCGTGGTGGAAAGCGCTAGGGTAGGTTGGGCCATGTAATTTCGCGGGTTCTCCTTGATCAAACGCGCAAACTCGTCGCGGGTCTCTTTGGTAGAGCGCGGGCCGATCAACATGCCGTAGCCACCAGACTCGTTGGCGGGCTTCACCACCAGCTCATCTAAATGATCGAGTACATACTTGCGGTCATCCTCAAACATACACAGGTAGCTGGGCACGTTGGGCAGCAGGGGTTCTTGATCCAGATAGTAGCGAATCAGCTCCGGCACAAAGGCATACACCACTTTATCATCAGCCACACCGGCACCAGGGGCATTGGCCAATGCTACTTTGCCCGCCCGCCAAGCGCGCATTAGGCCCGGCACACCCAGCATGGAGTCTGGATTGAAGGCTTCCGGGTCAAGAAACTCATCATCCACACGGCGATAAATCACATCGACCCGGCGCAACCCCTCTACCGTGCGCATGTAGACCAAATCGTCCTCATCCACTAGCAGGTCGCTGCCTTGCACCAGCTCAACGCCCATTTGCTGAGCAAGATAAGCGTGCTCAAAATAGGCGGAGTTATAAATACCGGGCGTTAATACCACTACTTGAGGGTCGTCCCCAGGGCGTGGCGACATCGCCGCCAGCATGTCGTAAAGCTGGGCAACGTAATCATCCACCGGCAAAATCTTGCCCGACGCAAACAGCTCCGGCAGCACGCGCTTGGTCACGTTGCGGTTTTCCAGCATATAGGAAACACCGGAAGGAATACGTAGATTGTCCTCTAACACATAAAGCGTGCCATCGCCGCCGCGTACCAGGTCGGAACCACAGATATGCGCCCAGACGCCATGGGGCGGATTAATTCCTACACACTGAGGGCGGAAATTTGCTGATTGAGCAAGCACTTCGGCGGGTAACACTTTATCTTTAACAACGTTTTGTTTGTGATAAATATCATCAATAAACAAGTTAAGCGCTTGAACACGTTGTTTTAAACCAGCTTCCGTTTTACGCCACTCATTCGCCGGTATAATCCTGGGCACAATATCAAAGGGCCATGCACGATCAATCATGGCCCCTTCGGAATAGACGGTAAAAGTAATCCCCATTGTTCGGATGGCAATTTCAGCGGCGGTTTTACGCTCTGCCAACTCTTCAGCGCTAAAGCGCGCCAGCATATTACATAGCTCATCCGCGGAGGCGCGTGGTTTTCCCGGTGCCGCTAATAGCTCATCGTAAAAATCACGGCACGTATAGTTGTTCCAGTCTACTTGGCTCATGGGCGCTCTCCTGGCGCAAGGGTGGAAGCGGCAACTTCCTCAATCAGTAGTGTAGGCCTGACGCAGACAATCTACGTAGCGGTCTGACTATATAAGCACGCAAAAGCCGTACCACTTTGCCCATTGTTTCAACGCTTAAACCAACCATGACGTTCAAAGTTAACCTTACTCCTCCTTAAAAAGAACACTTTTTGTGCACTACTGAGTCTTATTAGTGCATTTTCATGAAGCGCCATGCATCAAAAAGCACCAAGTTAGTGCAGCCAGCGCGCACCACATGATATAGCCACCATTTTTCACACTTCTTAAACGACTTTACGCATATTGCAGCTGCAAAAAGCGCCAACTCCAACGATACTTCTGCTTACTTATCTTTCTTAACCGATGCCTTGTTTATCTGCGCGGTTACTTCTGGCTTTTTTTGAGGGTGGCTCATGACCATTCGCGTTGCCTTGCATCACCGCACGACTTATCGTTTCGACCGTCCCGTTAAGCTCTCACCCCACGTTATCCGTTTACGACCGGCGCCCCACTGCCGTACGCATATTGATGCCTATTCACTGCATATTTCAGGCGACGATCACTTTTTAAACTGGCAGCAGGACCCCTTCGGCAACTTTAATGCCCGCGTGGTGTTTCCCGAGCCACGTAAAGAGCTCACCATCGCCGTCGAACTCGTCGCCCCGATGACGGTGATCAACCCGTTTGATTTCTTCTTGGATGATGTGGCCCAGCAAATCCCGTTCACTTATCCAGATGAGCTCACCAAGGAGTTAGGACCTTACCTGGAAGTCACCGAGGCAGGGCCGCGCTTACTAGAGTGGTTAAAAGATGTCTCCCTTGAACCTATCACAAGCGTCGATTTTCTAGTGGCGCTCAACCAGCGCTTGCAGAAAGACATCAGCTACCTAGTACGCATGGAGCCTGGGGTTCAAAGCTGCGAGGAAACCTTAGCCCTAGCCAGCGGCTCCTGCCGTGATAGTGCTTGGCTGCTGGTGCAGATTCTGCGCCACTTGGGCCTAGCGGCGCGTTTTGTTTCGGGCTACCTGATTCAGCTAACGCCGGATGTCAAAGCGCTGGATGGCCCCAGCGGTACCGAGGTGGATTTCACCGACCTTCACGCATGGACCGAAGTGTTCCTGCCCGGTGCGGGCTGGGTAGGGCTTGACCCCACCTCTGGCCTATTTGCTGGCGAAGGCCATATTCCGCTGGCCGCCACGCCCACCACGGGAAGCGCCGCCGCCATTACCGGATTTTCAGATAAGTGCGAGGTGAAGTTTGACGTAGAGATGCGCGTCGAGCGCATTCATGAAGATCCTCGGGTCACCAAGCCCTATAGTGACCCACAGTGGCAGCAGATTCTTGCACTAGGCGACCAAGTTGACCACGAACTCAACCAGCAGGATGTGCGCCTGACCATGGGCGGCGAGCCTACCTTTGTCTCCATTGATGATATGGAAAGCCCCCAGTGGAACACCGACGCCTTGGGTGAGCACAAACGCGAGCGTGCCGAAGCGCTGTTAACACGGCTGCAGGCCGCCTACGCCCCCGGCAGCGTAATTCAACAGCAGCAAGGTAAGTGGTACCCCGGCGAGCCACTACCCCGCTGGGCGCTGGCCTGCTACTGGCGCAAAGATGGCGTGCCGCTGTGGCGCGACCCAAGCTGGCTGGCCTGCATGGAAGGCGCGCCTGCCGTAGTGGCCGATGACGCCATGGCCCAGCGCTTAACCCGTGCTCTAAGCGAACGCCTAGGAGTCGCAGAGCACTTCTGGATTCCCGCCTACGAAGACGCCTACTACTACCTATGGAAAGAACAAACCCTTCCGGTGAACGTTGACCCACGCACAGTTGATTTAAAAGATGACGCCGAGCGCCGCCGCCTGGCACGCTTGCTGGAACAGGACCTGAGTGCAGTCGTCGGCTATGCCCTGCCGCTGCGCCACTCCCTCGCCCAGTCTCACCGCTGGGAGAGCGGGCGATGGCCACTAAAGCGCGATCATCTCTTTTTAGTTCCCGGCGACTCGCCCATGGGATTACGCCTGCCGCTATCCGCCCTGCCCTGGGCCGACCCGGAAGACCAGCCCCAGCCGCAGTCGCTGTTTGCCCCGCGCCCTGCGCTAGGTGATATCCACGGCGAAGTGGCCCGCCGTCATGCCGAGCAGCGCCGTTTTACCAGCGCGGAGCGTATAGGCCAGAGCCTACACCCAAGCCAAAGCCACCCTGAAGGCGAAGCGGTTCAGCAGCAGCCCAGTGCCGAAGATGACCGCGAGCACAAGATCATTCATACCAGCCTGTGTATCGAACCCCGCGAGGGCCGTTTGCATATCTTCCTGCCGCCGCTGACCCAGCTCGAGCACTACCTCGACCTGCTCAGCAGCATCGAAGAGTGCGCCCGCACGTTGGCCTGCCCGGTCATGATCGAAGGCTACGCGCCGCCCCGCGACCCGCGCCTGGAGAGCTTCCAGATCACTCCCGACCCGGGTGTCATTGAGGTCAACATTATGCCAGCGGCAAGCTGGCAAACTCTGGTCGCGCAAACCGAGCGGCTTTACGACGAAGCGCGCCAAGCCCGCCTGGGCACCGAAAAGTTTATGCTGGATGGCCGCCACACCGGCACCGGTGGCGGTAACCATGTCACGCTGGGCGGCTTGACCCCAGATGACTCACCATTTCTGCGTCGCCCGGATTTACTCGCTAGCCTCGTCACCTACTGGCAGCATCACCCCAGCCTCTCGTACCTGTTTTCTGGGCTGTTTATTGGCCCTACCAGCCAGGCACCCCGCGTAGACGAAGCACGCCATGAAGCGCTGTATGAGCTGGAGATTGCCCTGCAGCAAATGCCCGAAGGAGAGGTGGTTCAGCCCTGGCTGGTCGACCGCTTGCTGCGCCACCTGCTGACCGACTTAACCGGTAATACGCACCGCGCTGAATTCTGTATTGATAAACTCTACTCCCCAGATAGCGATAGCGGTCGCCTCGGGCTGTTAGAGCTGCGCGGTTTTGAGATGCCTCCCCATGCGCGTATGGGACTCATGCAGATGCTGCTGATTCGTGCGCTGGTCGCCCGCTGCTGGAAAACGCCGTACCGCGCCAAGCCCGTGCGCTGGGGCAGCGCCCTGCAAGACCGCTGGATGCTGCCCCACTATTTATGGGAGGACTTGAGCGATGTGCTGAGTGACCTGCGCCATCATGGGTTTGATTTTGAGCTCGCCTGGTTTGCGCCCTTCTTGGAGTTTCGCTTCCCCGTTCACGGTCGGCTGCATACGCCTATGCTCTCCATTGAGCTGCGCCAGGCCATTGAACCGTGGCACGTATTGGGCGAAGAAGCCACCGCAGGCGGCACTGCGCGCTATGTCGACTCCTCGGTAGAACGCTTAGAGGTAAAAGTGAATGGTATGAGCGGTGACCGCTATGAGGTGACCTGTAACGGCCGCCAAGTACCGCTAGCACCGACCGGACGCAACGGCGAGGCAGTAGCGGGTGTGCGTTACCGCGCATGGCAGCCGCCCTCTGCGCTGCACCCACAAATTCCTATTCACGCGCCGCTAGTATTTGACATCATCGACACTTGGAACCAACGTGCTGTCGCAGGCTGTACTTACCATGTGGTACACCCCACAGGACGCAGCTTTGAAACCTTCCCCGTCAATGCGTTTGAAGCAGAAGCAAGACGCCTGGGCCGGTTTAGCGACAGTGGCCACAGCCATGGCTATCAGACATCTACTCCGGAAATGCCCAGTCAGGAACTGCCATGCACGCTGGACCTGCGCTGGAGTCCACGCTAATGCGACTTCTAATGTTAAGCCTAATACTTTCTTATCAGCGTTAGCTGCAGGATAATCCGCCCCCTACTCGCTTAGGACAACCAGGAACATGACTGCCCCTGTCTCTCCCTCACTGCTTGAGCTCGGTGCCGCTGGGCTCGTTGAGGATTACTTGAACCAGCTAGGCAAGGGACAGCCCGGCACATTTGATGCAATGCTTGACCAGCAAGGGCAGCTACGCCCTGGCTGGCAAAGCCTGCTAGGCGCCCTGGAAGCACTCGGAGCGGATGGCCGTCACCAACGCCATGAAGAGATTCAGCGCTTGCTGGCGGAAAATGGCGTGATCTTCAATATGCATGAAGACACCCAAGGGCGCTCGTGGCGACTCGACCCACTTCCCTGGGTGATCAACCAAGCGCAATGGCAAGCACTGGAAGTAGGCTTAACCCAGCGCAGCCGCCTGTTTAACGCCCTTTACGACGACATTTACGGCGCCCATACGCTGTTTGATACGGGCCTGCTGCCTACTCAAGCTATCCTGGCCTCTCACCACTTTTTACTACCTTGCCATAGCTCGCAGCCCAGCGATCGCCCGGCGATTAGCTTTCATGGCATTGACGTTATTCAAGATACCGAAGGCCAGTGGCGCGTGATTGGCGACCGCTTGCAAGCACCTTCAGGCACCGGGTTTGCGCTGGAAAACCGTATTTTAATGGCCCGCGCCCTGCCTGAAATGTACCGCAATGCGCCGCTGAAACGGCTCGCGGGTTTTTTAGACAAATACCACCGCACGCTGATAGCCATGGCGTATCAGCACCGGGACAACCCTAATGTTGTGCTGCTGACGCCTGGCCCAGGTAGCCCGCGCTACTTTGAGCACGCCTACCTCGCCAACTACCTGAATATCGACTTAGCAGAAGGCCAGGACATGGTCGTGCGTGATAGCCAGCTGTGGCTGCGCACGCTGGGCGGCTTGCAACCAGTAGATGTGGTGCTGCGCCACTGTGATGGTGCCTACTGCGACCCATTAGAGCTGCGCGGCGATTCACAGCTCGGCGTACCTGGGCTACTGCAAGCGACGCGCACCAGCGGCGTGGCGATGTCTAACGCCCTGGGCGTTGGCGTGTTAGAAATTCCCGAACTGGCCGCTTACCTTCCTGCGCTGTGCCAACACTTACTTGGTGAGGAGTTACTGCTACCCAACGCAGATGCCAGCACACGGCCAGCCTCGGCACCGGTATTCGACCCACAGATGCAACGGCTCTCACCGGCCAGCCTGAATCTGCGCTGTTTTGTTTCTCGGCTACCTCGCAGCGTCACCAACCAACGCCAGCAGCCCAGCGACTACCATGTAATGCCTGGCGGCTTAGCCTGGGTAGGCGACCCTGGTTCGCCTTCGTTGAGTAGCCCCATCGTTAAAGATGTCTGGGTCACGGCAAGTACCCCTCAGCCCCACGTCAGCCAACTACGCCAAGCCCGCGGTCCAGTGGTGGCTACCCGCGATGGCACCGACCTCCCCAGCCGAGTGGCAGAAAGCCTGTTCTGGCTAGGGCGCTACGGCGAACGTCTGGATGCCCGCGCCCGCTTGCTGCGTGAAGCGCTGATGCGATTGATGGAGTACGACCAGGACGAAATCGCTGACCAGCTGCTGGATGAGCTGCTGCTGGCACTGGAAATCACCACGCTCAGCCATGACGACGAAGGTGCAAAGCCGCCGCTCGAGGGTTTTGCACAAAAACGCACAGCGCTGCTGGCCCAGTTTGATGAGCATGACCCCCAGGCGCTGCAGCCGCTATTTGCCCAAATGCAGCGCAACGCCCGCAGCGTGCGCGACCATCTAGGCGATGACTCCTGGCGAGTAATTAACCAGTTGCGCCAGCGGGTGGATACCTTTAACCCAAGCCTAGGTGCCAGCGCTGCCCGCCGCGCCTGCGAAGGGCTCTCCGCGCAGACTGCCGCCTTCTTTGGCCTATGTAACGAAACGATGCCCCACCATTACGGCTGGCGGTTTATGGATATCGGGCGCTTCCTGGACCGTGTAATAGGGCTGCTTTCGCTGCTCAAGCTCACATTGAAAGCCCCCCACTCGCCGGGGCTGGCGTTGTGGGAAGTAGTGCTCGCCACCACAGATAACTTTACCGCTTACCGGCGGCGCTACCGCAGCGAGCTGCACCCAGAAGCGATTTTGGATCTACTGCTATTCGATGAGACCAACCCACGCTCGGTGGGCTATATGCTCAAGCGCCTTGAGCGGCAAATGGACAGGCTGCCCGGCAGCTCATCGCCCTACCGCAATGCCGAGCGCCGCTTGCTCATTCAAGCCAATGCCGCGCTGCACCTCGCCGACATTGATCGCTTGAGCCATTTAGCCGACACCCCCGATGCCCAAGCAGCGCTGGAGCAGCTACTGGATGAACTGATTACCCCGCTAAACGCGCTTTCGGATGCCATTAGCCACAGCCACTTTAGTCACGTGGAGCGGCCGCGCCAACTTGTCAGCATGGAGCCCGACGAATGAACTACACCCTGCGACACACCACGCGCTACCACTACAGCGCCCCGGTGACGCTATGTCATAGCGAGGCCAGGGTGCTGCCACGCAGGACACAGCACCAGCAGTGCGGCGCATCAACGCTCACCATTAGTCCGATGCCCCAGGTGCAGGCAGAGCGCCGAGATGTTTTCGGCAACCGGGTGCTCTATTTTGCCATGGAAGAGGTGCACCAGACCCTGGATGTGACCGTGGTCACCCCCCTCAATACCCATCCGCTGGGGCCGCTACCTAGCAGCTCCCCCGCTTGGGAAAGTGTCGCGGAACAGCTGCGTCACGATAGCCGCTTCGATATGCAGCTCTACCGGCTCGACTCACCCTTTATTCGTCGCAACGACGAGTTGGCTGAGTTCGCCCACAGCTGTTTCACGCCCGGCCGCCCGCTGGTTGATGCCGCGCTGGCGCTTAATCAACTGATTTACGACACCTTTGAGTACGACCCTAGCTTTACCACGCTGGCCACACCGCTCAGCGAAGTGCTGGCCAATCGCCGTGGTGTCTGCCAAGACTTTGCCCACCTTGCAATTGGCTCCCTGCGCTCGGTGGGATTAGCGGCGCGCTATGTGAGCGGCTACCTAGAAACTCAGCCACCGCCCGGACAGCCACGGTTGATAGGGGCGGATGCGTCCCACGCATGGCTCGCCACTTGGATTCCAGAGTGGGGCTGGCTAGCGCTAGACCCGACCAACGGCACAGTGGCCGGTGAACAGCACCCGGTGCTAGCCTGGGGCCGAGATTACGCCGACGTAGCACCGCTCAAAGGCGTAATGAATGGAGGCGGCGAACACCAGCTAGAAGTGGAAGTAGATGTCATGCCGCTGACAGACAACAGCGCAGCCTAGGCCACGCTGTTGCCCGCTAGGCTTCTAACGCCGAACCAACCCGTCGGTTAGCCAGGGCAACCACGCCAGCAGCACCAGCGTGACGAGGGTCGCCAATAAAAAGGGCAGCAGCGCTCGGAAGATTTTTAGCGGCGGCGCACCGGTC
>Ga0194138_10001456_pt1 | contig 11309 bp, 8 predicted proteins | sample TARM_MetaG_T2_14_FD_134022 | JGI IMG/M metagenome (GOLD analysis project Ga0194138, IMG submission 134022) | Freshwater microbial communities from Pennsylvania, USA, analyzing microbe dynamics in response to fracking - TARM_MetaG_T2_14 (version 2) | ecosystem: Environmental > Aquatic >...
GACCTGGAGAAAGCCGCATGAACACCGAGACCCTGAGCTGCATCGAGCGCCCGGCCGACGGTGTGCCACGCGGCCTGCTGGTGCTGCTGCACGGCGTGGGCGCCAACGAGCGCAGCCTGACCGACCTGGCCCTGCGGCAGGACCCGCGCCTGCACGTGGTGCTTGCACGCGAGCCGCTGGCGTTCGGCCCGGGCATGTACGGCTGGTTCCAGGTGCAGTTCACGCCCGATGGCCCGGTGATCCGGCCAGAACAGGCCGAGGCCAGCCGGCGTCTGCTGATCGACTTCATCGCCGCGCAGCAGGCGCGGCTCGGCATCGCGCCGGAGCGGACGGTGGTCGCCGGTTTCAGCCAGGGCGGCATCATGAGTGCCAGCGTCGGCCTGACCGCGCCGGCCAGCGTGGCCGGGTTTGCCATCCTGTCCGGGCGCATCCTGCCGGAGATCGAACCGCTGGTGCCGGCCGACGTCGGCGCGCACGGGCTGCGCGCGCTGGTCGTGCACGGCCGCCGCGACGGCAAGCTGCCGTATGCGCTGGCCGAACGCTCGGACGAACGGTTGACGCATTTCGGCGTGAGCCACGAGTTGCGCGGCCACGACGCCGACCACGAGTTGACGCCGGCGATGGCCGATGATTTCGCCACGTGGCTCGGCCGGAGCTTGCCGGTTGAATGAGGCCGCAGGCGGGCCCGTGCGGTGCAGGTATCGGAAGACGACGCATGTGACCGGGCCATGTCCGCTGCCGGCGTCATGCGGATTGATCGCGGATTCAGCCCGCCGGGGGCACGCACGCGGAAGCGTGTGATAGGTTTCGGGGCATTCTGATGCCGTCGCCGTGATGCCCGGCATCGCGCCTGCGGAATCCGAATGCACACGATCGAAGTCGTCCTGGCCATGCTGGTGGCGGTCGCCATCAGCGGCTACCTCGTCAGGGTCATCCCGTTCTCGCTGCCCTTGCCGCTGGTGCAGATCGGCCTCGGTGCGGTCATCGCCGGCGCGTTCAACCGCGGCCATGCGCTCGACCCCGAATTGTTCTTCCTGCTGTTCCTGCCGCCGCTGCTGTTCCTGGACGGCTGGCGCATCCCCAAGCAGGGCCTGTTCCGCGACAAGGGCGCGATTCTCGAACTCGCCTTCGGCCTGGTGATCTTCACCGTGCTCGGTGCCGGGTTCCTGATCCATCTGATGATCCCGACGATGCCGCTGGCGGTGGCTTTCGCGCTGGCCGCGATCGTCTCGCCGACCGATCCGGTGGCCGTCGGTGCCATCACGGCGAAGGCGTCGATTCCCAAGCGCCTGATGCACATCCTGGAGGGCGAGTCGCTGCTCAACGATGCCTCGGGTCTGGTGTGCTTCCGCTTCGCGGTGGCGGCAGTGATAACCGGCACCTTCTCGCTGGCCTCGGCCTCGTTGTCGTTCCTGTGGGTGGCGCTGGCCGGTCTGGCGGTGGGCGTGGCGGCGACGATGGGCGTGTCGGTGCTGCAACGGCTGCTGTGGCGGCGCTTCGGCGAGGAGCCGGGCGCGGCGCTGCTGGTCAACCTGCTGATCCCGTTCGCGGCCTACCTGCTGGCCGAAGAGATCAATGCCTCCGGCATCCTCGCCGCGGTGGCCGCCGGCATCACGATGAGCTACGTCGAGCTGTCCGGGCGTACCAGCGGCAGCATGCGCGTGCAGCGCACGGCGGTGTGGAACACGCTGCAGTTCAGCTTCAACGGCATCATGTTCGTGCTGCTGGGCGAGCAGTTGCCGGGCATCGTCGAGCGCGCGGTGGATTTCATGCACGCGGCCGGGCACAGCTACTGGTGGCTGGCGGTGTACGCGCTGGCGATCAACGTCGGGCTGGTGCTGCTGCGGCTGCTGTGGGTGTGGTTGTCGCTGCGTTGGAACGTGCTGCGGGTGAAGCTGATCGGTGGCGGCGACACGCGCCAGGCCATCCCGTCCGGACGCGTGATCCTGGCCGCTTCCGTGGCCGGCGTGCGCGGCGCCATCACCTTGGCCGGCGTGCTGACGCTGCCGCTGCTGCTGCCTTCGGGCGAGGCGTTCCCGGCGCGTCCGCTGGTGATCTTCCTCGCCGCGGCGGTGATCCTGGTGTCGCTGCTCAGTGCCAGCCTGCTGTTGCCGCGCCTGCTCAAGGGCATGGTCTTCCCGGCCGACCCGGAAGAGGAAAAGGAAGAGGACCTGGCGCGCAAGCGTTCGGCCAAGGCGGCGCTGTCGGCGGTGGAGCAGGTGCGGCAGAAGCTGGTGCAGAACCAGGCCACCGAGAACGTGCAGCTCTACAACGATGCCGCCGCGCGGGTGAGCCTGCTGTACCAGCGCAAGCTCGAACGCGGCGAAGGCCCGGACGACAACCCGGCCAAGATCCGGCGCATGGAGCAGGCCTACCGGCAGCTGCGTTCGGCCGGGCTGACCGCCGAGCGCGAGGAAGTGTTCCGGCTGGCGCGCAGGGGACGGATTTCCGACGAGCTTTCGCGCAGGCTGGTGCGCAACCTCGACTTGATCGAGTCGCGGCAGAGATAGCCGCCCGTACCCGCCGGGAACCGCCATGGCCTGCATCGCCTCCACACCATCGCAGCGGCTCGCCGTACCCGGGCCAGGCCGGGGCCGTCGATGAAGCGCCTGCCCGCCGGCATCTGGGCGCTGGGGCTGGTGTCCCTGCTGATGGACGTGTCCTCGGAGATGATCCATGCGCTGCTGCCGGTGTATCTGGTCACCGCGCTGGGAGCCTCGACCCTGGCGGTGGGGGTGATCGAGGGCATCGCCGAGGCCACCGCGGCCATCGGCAAAGTGTTTTCCGGGGCGCTGTCGGACTGGCTGGGCCGGCGCAAGTTCCTTGTCGCGCTCGGTTACGGGCTGGCCGCGCTGACCAAGCCGATGTTCCCGCTGGCCACCTCGCTGGGCGGGGTGGTGGCGGCACGCTTCATCGACCGCATCGGCAAGGGCATCCGCGGCGCGCCGCGCGATGCGCTGATCGCCGACATGACGCCGCAGGCACAGCGCGGCGCCGCGTTCGGCCTGCGCCAGTCGCTGGACACCGCAGGCGCCTTCATCGGCCCGGCGTTGGCCATCGCCCTGATGTGGCTGACCGCCGACGACATCCGCGCGGTGTTCTGGATGGCCGTGCTGCCGGCCTTCGCCGCTTTCGCGCTGGTGCTGCTGGCGGTGCGCGACGTGCCCGGCACGCGCAAGCCGGCGCGCCTGCCGCTGGTCAGGGCCGAGCTGGCCCGCCTGCCGCCGTTGTACTGGGCGGTGGTGGCGGTGTCGGCGGTGTTCACGCTGGCCCGTTTCAGCGAGGCCTTCCTGGTGCTGCGCGCGCAGGAGCTGGGCGTGGCCACGGCGCTGATCCCGCTGGTGCTGGTGGCACTGAATCTGGTGTTTTCGCTGTCTTCGTATCCGGTCGGCGTGCTGGCCGACCGCGTGGACCGGCGCGCGCTGCTCGGTACCGGGCTGGCGCTGCTGGTGCTGGCCGACCTGGTGCTGGCGCGGGTCGGCGGCATGGCCGGGTTGTGGCTGGGGCTGGGGCTGTGGGGCCTGCACATGGGCATGACCCAGGGCCTGCTGGCAACGCTGGTGGCCGATGCCGCGCCGGCGGAATTGCGCGGCACCGCGTTCGGGGTTTTCAACCTCGTCGGCGGCGGGGCGCTGCTGGCCGCAAGCATGATCGCCGGCGCGTTGTGGCAGGCCTTCGGCTCGTCGACGACTTTCCTCGCCGGGGCCGGTTTTGCCGCGCTCGCCCTGCTGGCGACGCTGGTCCTGAGCCTGAGCTTCCTGCGCCGGCAGTCCCCGGAAGCGTGAGCGTCGGCGGTGCGGCCGGCGTCTTGGCCGTACCCGTGGTCGCCCGCTCCATTGCACGCGTGTACGTGATGCTGGCGGCCCGCCTGCATCGCGTGGTTGGGGCCGGTATGCGGTTCAGTCCAGTTTCGCCCGCCCCAGCCGCAGCGCATTGCCCACCACCGACACCGAGCTCAGGCTCATCGCCAGCGCGGCCAGCATCGGGTTCAGCAGCAGGCCGGTGAACGGGTACAGCACGCCGGCCGCGACCGGCACGCCCAGCGCGTTGTAGACGAAGGCCAAACCCAGGTTCTGGCGCATGTTGGCCACCGCCGCTCCGGACAGACGGCGCGCGCGCACGATGCCGCGCAGGTCGCCCTTCACCAGCGTCACCTGCGCGCTGGAGATGGCCACGTCGGTGCCGGTGCCCATCGCGATGCCGACGTCGGCGCCGGCCAGTGCCGGGGCGTCGTTGATGCCATCCCCGGCCATCGCCACCTTTCGACCTTCGGCCTGCAGGCGCTGCACCAGCGCCACCTTGTCCTGCGGGCGCTGCTCGCCATGGGCTTCGTCCAGGCCAAGTGCCTTGGCCACGGCCTGCACGGTAGCGTTGCCATCGCCGCTGGCCATCACGATGCGCAGCCCGGCCGCATGCAGCGCGGCGATGGCTTCGGCAGCGGATGGCTTGATCGGGTCGGCGACCGCGAGCAGGCCGAGCGCGGCGCCGTCGGCGGCCACGTACATCACGCTGGCACCATCGCCGCGCAACGCGTCGGCCTGCGCTTGCAGGGCCGCCACGTCCACGCCGAGCTGCTGCATCAACGCGGTGTTGCCGATGGCTGCGGCCTTGCCGTCCACCGTGCCGCGCACGCCGATGCCGGTGGCCGATTCGAAATCGCTGGCGTCGGCCAACGCCAGCCCGCGCCGCTGCGCTTCGGCCACGATCGCGGCGGCCAGCGGATGCTCGCTGCCGGCATCGAGGCTGGCAGCCAGCCGCAGCAGCGCATCGGCATCGCCGCCGGCCACCGGCACGGCCTCGCGGAACGTCGGCTTGCCTTCGGTGAGCGTGCCGGTCTTGTCGACGATCAGCGTGTCCACCGTGCGCAGGCGCTCGATGGCCTCGGCATCGCGGAACAGCACGCCGGCGCGCGCGGCGCGGCCGGTGGCCACCATCACTGTCATCGGCGTGGCCAGCCCCAGCGCGCACGGGCAGGCCACGATCAGCACCGACACCGCGTTGAGCACGGCGAAGGTCCAGGCCGGCGCCGGGCCGAACAGGCCCCAAGCCAGCAGCGTCAGCGCGGCCACGGCCAGCACCGCCAGCACGAACCAGAACGCCACCTTGTCCACCAGCCGCTGCATCGGCGCGCGCGAACGCTGCGCCTGCGCGACCAGCCCGACGATCTGCGCCAGCACCGTGTCCCCGCCGACGGTGTCGGCGCGGATCACCAGGCTGCCGCTGCCGTTGAGGGTGGCGCCGATCACCGCATCGCCGGGCGTCTTGCCGACGGGCACCGGCTCGCCGGTCAGCATGGATTCGTCCAGATGCGAGTTGCCTTCCAGCACGGTGCCGTCCACCGGCACCTTCTCGCCGGGGCGCACGCGCAGGCGGTCGCCGGCCTGCACCTGCTGCAACGGCACGTCCTCCTCGCTGCCGTCGGCGCGCAGCCGGCGCGCGGTCTTCGGCGCCAGCCCGAGCAGCGCCTTGATGGCCGCCGAGGTCTGCGAACGCGCGCGCAGCTCCATCAACTGGCCGAGCAGGGTAAGCGAGACGATGGTGGCGGCTGCCTCGAAATACACTGCCACCCGGCCGTGCATGCGGAACGAGGCCGGGAACAGATCCGGCGCCAGCGTGGCCACCACGCTGTAGCCATAGGCGGCGCTGACGCCAAGGCCGATCAGCGTCCACATGTTCGGGCTGCGGTGGCGGATCGAATCGACGCAGCGCACGAGGAAGGGCCAGCCGGCCCACAGCACCACCGGGCTGGCCAGTGCCAGCTCCAGCCAGGAGCGCGCCGCGCCGGACAGCGCGGGCAGCACGTGCGCGCCGCCCATGCCGAGCACCAGCGAGGCAACGGTCAGCGGCAACGTCCAGACGAAGCGGCGGGTGAAGTCGCGCAGCTCCGGGTTGCTTTCAGGCGCATCGGCCGAGGGCAGCAGAGGTTCCAGCGCCATGCCGCAGATCGGGCACGCACCCGGCGCATCGCGGCGGATCTGCGGGTGCATCGGGCAGGTCCAGACGGTGCCGGTGGACGAGGTGGTTTTCGAGGAATCGGGCTTGCCGGCCGCGGCTTGCGTATGAGGCGCCGGAGGCTGCGCCGGCATCGGCATCGGATGGTGCGGCGACGTTGCGGAAACGCCCTGCGCCTTGTGGTTGGTGCCGTGCATGTGCATGTGCATGTGGCCGCCATGCATCGGCATCGCGGGTACGGGCGCGTCCGAGTGCGCCGGCAGCGCGCCGTCGGCCGGCACGAGGTCCATGCCGCACAGCGGGCAGCGGCCGGGCGCGGACTGCCGCACCTGCGGATGCATCGGGCAGGTCCAGAGGGGAACCTGCTCCGGGGTTTGCGATGTCATGCGGCCCTCCTGTGGCGGGCCGGGACGACCGGCCCGCGATGGTGCGCGCCGGGGCTCAGCCCGCCAATGCTTGCCGGGTGGCTTCGATCGAGCGCGTCTGCGCTTGATCGTACAAGGCGAATTCGTCGTGCACCGCGGTGCCCAGCGCGGTTTCGAACGCGGCCCGGTTGGCGTTGGCGGCATAGGCCTTCTGCTCGTCGCCGCCGAGGTTGGACTGGAAGATGCCGGCCGCGCTGACCGGCAGGAAGTCCTCGTAGACGATCGGCGTGGCCGTGGCCAGCCCGGCCTCGATCAGCGCTTCCATCGGCTGCTGGGCGCGTGCGGCATCGTGCAGGGCGCGGCCGGCGGCGGTGGCGGCGTAGCGGAAGAAGCCCAGCCCCTCGCGGCGCAGCGCGGCTTCGTCGTCCGGGAAGTCGGCAAAGGCGGCCGCCAGCCGCTGCGGGTAATCGCCGCCGGTGCTGCCCCGGGTGCCGCGCGCGCGGTCGAGCAGGCTGTCGTACAGGGCACGGCCCTTGCGGGTCAGCGCCAGCCCGCGCTGTTCGATCTCGCCGAAACGCGCGGTGTGGGTGCCTTCGCCATCGAGGAAGTGGATAGGCTCTTCCAGCGCCTTGAAGCTGGTCTGGCGCAGCAGGATCGGCACCGCGCGGCGCGGCGGGCCTTCCACCACGTCCTTGGCGGCGATGCCGCGCGGGGGCATGCCGGCCTGGGCGGCGTCGATGTCCAGCGTGCGCGGGGTGAGATGGTTGATGTGCGGGCCCTTGAAGCACACCACGTCGGCGATCAGCCGGTGCGCGGCGGCCAGCGCCTTGTAGGTGGGCGCATCGACGGTGGCTTCGCGGTGCCAGCGGAAGGTTTCCAGCGCTTCGGCGACGAAGCGGTCGGCTTCGTCCGAGCTCAGGCCGCCGGCTTGCTCGGCCCGTTCGACCAGCGCGACCGCGCCGGCGGTGAAGATCTCGCGCCGGGCCAGCACCGCTTCGGCCTGCGCGCGCAGCGCCGCGTCGTCGATCAGCTCCAGCCGCAGCAGCGAGGTGAACACGCGGAACGGGTTGCGCGACAGTGCGGCCTCGTCCACCGGGCGGAACGCGGTGGAGTGCACCGGCACGCCGGCCACCGACAGGTCGTAATAGCCCACCGGCGCCATGCCCATCACCGCGAACAGCCGGCGCATCGTGGCCAGCTCGCGCGCGGTGCCCAAGCGGATCGCGCCGTGGCGTTCCAGATTGATGCGGGCCAGTTCGCCGGCCGCGTCCAGCCGCGCGCGCAGGGCCGGGTCGGCGGCCAGCACCTCGGCGTTGATCGCCTCCACCAATTCCACCAGCGTGCCGTACTGCGGCACCTCGGTGCGGTACATCGTCGACATCGCACGGGCGAAGCGGCTGCGGATCTCGTCGGGCGAAACGAAAGGCGTGGTCATGCGCGGTTTCCGGGTTCGGGCCGGCGGCCCCTCGCTGCCGGCAATCCGCCCATTGTCCTGTCTTGCGTGCAACCGCGCGAGTTGCATTGCAGCGGCAACGATGCCGTGGCGAGGGGTTCAGGCGGTTTTCGATGGTGCGGTGCGCGCATAACCCCAGCCGGCCAGCCATGCGCACAGCAGCAGCAGCGAGGCCAGCAGCCACGGCGCGCCGGGCAGGTGGGCCGGCGCGTGGCGGCTGATGAACAGCGCGAACACGTACGAATACGCCGGTGGCCCGATGATGCCGGCCAGGCTGACCAGCGCGGTCAGCGCGCCCTGCACGCGGCCTTGTTCGTGCGGATCGACCTGGCCGGTCACCAGCGCCTGCGCGGCCGGTGCGGACAGGGCGCTCAACGCGCTGACCGGCAAGCCGATCAGGAACCACGCGCCGGTCGGGGCGAAGCCGTAGATCGCGAAACCCGCCGCGCCGAAGGCCAGGCCGGTCAGCAAGGCGCGGCGTTCGCCGAGCGCCTTCACCGCGCGTCCCACCAGCCCCACGTTGACGATCACGCTGAGCACGCCGACCGCCGCCAGCACCCAGCTCACCTCGCGCGGGCCCCAGTGGTAGCGGTAGTCGGCCAGCAACACGAAGATGCTGGGGTACACGTATTGGGCCAGGTTGGCGAACAGGATCACCGCGGCCATGCCGAGGATCTGCCGGTAGCGCAGCAGCAGCTTGAACGCACCGAACGGGTTGGCGTGCGACCAGTCGAAGCGCGCGCTGCGCTTTTCCGGCGGCAGCGATTCGGGCAGCACGAACACGCCGTACAGGAAGTTGCACAGCGCCAGCCCGGCGGCGAACCAGAACGGCCAGCGCAGATCGTGGCTGCCGAGCCAGCCGCCGATCAGCGGGCCGATGACGAAACCGATGCCGAACGAGGCGCCGATCATGCCGAAGGCCTTGGCGCGCGCGTGCGCCGGGGTGATGTCGGCGATGTAGGCATTGGCGGTGGTGAAGCTGGCCGACAGCATGCCGGAGAACACCCGCGCCACCAGCAGCAGCGGCAGCGATTGCGCTACCGCCATGATCACGAAGTCGATGCCCAGCCCGACGCAGGACAGCAGGATCACCGGGCGCCGGCCGAAGCGGTCCGACAGCGCGCCCTGGATCGGCGCGCAGACGAATTGGATGGCCGCGAACAGGAAACTGAACAGCCCGACCCAGTGCGCCGCTTCGGCGTAATCGCCGCCGGTGAACTGGCGGATCAGCCCCGGCAGCACCGGGATGATGACGCCGAAGGACAGGATGTCGATCAGGACGGTGATGAAGATGAACACCAGCGCGGCATGGCGGCGCGGGGTGGGCAATGCGTCGTTCACGGGATTTCCATTGCGGGGGCGGCGCCGCAGGGACCTCGGAGCATCGTGGTGCTCCGGGCGCATCCGCCAGGGCTCAGGCCACGCCCCGTCCCCGGCGAAGGTGCGGCGACTCTAGCACGTGCCCGAAGACCGGCGATTCCCGGCGCCGGCGGGGCGCGCGGAGCGGAAGTTCAGGCACCCGCCAGCACCGTCACCCGCTGGGCCAGCACGTGTTCCGCGCCGGGAGCCAGCACGATGCGGTCGGTGCCGGCGTTGGCCGCCTCCAGGCACAGGAACCCGGCCCAATCCTCGTCGGGGATGTCGGCGAAACCGCGTGCGGCGTCGGCGCCGGGGTTCCACACCACCAGCGCCCGGCTGCCGCGCGTGCGCAGTTCGATGCGGCGGCCCAGCACCGGGTCGTGCAACAGGGCATGGCCGGCGAAGCCGGCATACACGCGGTCGCAGCGGGCCGGGTCGCGCGGGTCGAGCAAATTCCAGTCGCCGTGCTGGCGATGCGTCGCGCCGCCGTCGAGCTTGTCGGCGTAGTCCAGCCCGTCCAGCCCCGTCACCGTGGCACGGCGCACGTCGCCGACGCGGAAGTAGCTGTGCAGCGCTTGGGTCAATTCGACCGCAGTGGCGCCGGTGTTGCGGGTGTGCAGGGCTTGCTCCAGCGCCGTGCCCAGGCGCAGCGTCTGTCGCGGCTCCAGCCCGGCGCTCAGCGCGGCGGCCGGCACGAAGGTCAGGGCCAGCGTGTCGTCTTCCTCGCGCGTCGCCTCGGCCAGCTGCCAAGGCGCGGTGCGCGCATGGCCGTGCGCCGGGCCGTCGGCCGGCCCGCCTTCGCGGCCGAACCACGGCCAGCACAGCGGCACGCCGCCGCGTACCGGCGCCGGCAGCGGCTTGAGCGCGGGCGAGAGCCAGAGCAATTCGTCGTGACCGGCCGGCGCGAAGGACAGCAACTGCCCGCCGAAGCGGCTGATTGCCGCGCGCGCCAGCGGAGTGTCGATCAACCAGGCGGGCAGGCCGGCGAAGTCGCCTTCGCGCAAGCCGTCGGGAAGCGGGGGGGCGGGAGCCATGCCGGCATTGTCGCGGCATCGCGGTCCGCGGCCAAGCATTGCAGTGCGGGCAAGCGGGACATCAACCGCGCAGTGCGCGGTTCCACGGCAGCGCGCACTGCAACCTGTCCATGCCGCAGAAGCCGGTGATGCCGGCCATGCCGACGCCGCCGGCCAGCAACCATCACCACGACGAAACCGGCACGCCTGGCACGGCGTCGCTCGGCCCTGCGCGTCGGCGACGATCTGCACTCGGCGCATCCATCAGAGCGGCAGGCATCGACGCGCCTGGGCTGGCCGGCGCGCTTCCACGCATCCGGCTCGCCATCGAGCAGCGAGCAGGCCGGTGTACCGGCCGGCAACAAAGCCAGAAGGGTATTGGTGCGCGTGTGCATGGCCGAATGGCATAGGCACACCACGATGGAACCCAAGGCCGGATGCCCGGCCGCCGGCAGCGCTGCCGCGCCTCGTTGCGACAACGGGCGCGAGCGGGCGCCGGCGATGGTCCGCAGGGCTTCGCGCGCGTCCGTCGGCAAGGGCCCCGGCAATCAGGCGCGGGCGGCGGTGATGCTCTGGCATGGCATGGGAGCGGTCCCGGGCCGACAAGGGAGGAGGTGGCGAGCCGAGGAGCGTGGCAAGCTTGTATGTCAAGCATGTCTAAATTAGATTTATATTAATTATCGGACTGACCGATGATCACGACAGGACACCGAACATGAGCACGAGCATCCCCGACTACACTGCCCTCACCCGCGAGACTTCACGCAACCTCGCCCCGCTGCGGGCCAAGCTGCCCGACGTGATGCAGGGCTTCGGTGCGCTGAGCAAGGCCGCGCTGGCTCCCGGCGCGCTGGATGCCAAGACCAAGGAACTGATCGCCATGGCCATCGGCGTGGCCTCGCGCTGTGACGATTGCCTGGGCTTCCATGCGCAGGCCCTGGTGCGCCTTGGCGCAACGCCGGAGGAGTTCCGCGAGATGCTCGGCGTGGCCGTGTACATGGGCGGCGGCCCATCGCTGATGTATGCCGCGCACGCCGGCAAGGCCTTCGACGAGTTCAGTGCCGCCAAGGCGGCCGAAGCGACGGCCTGAACCACCCGGCCCGGCCCGGGCGGGAACCGTCCGGGCCGGCTGCGTGCCGTCGCGGCGGGAGCGGGCTGCTACGCTGA
>Ga0194138_10001457_pt1 | contig 11309 bp, 7 predicted proteins | sample TARM_MetaG_T2_14_FD_134022 | JGI IMG/M metagenome (GOLD analysis project Ga0194138, IMG submission 134022) | Freshwater microbial communities from Pennsylvania, USA, analyzing microbe dynamics in response to fracking - TARM_MetaG_T2_14 (version 2) | ecosystem: Environmental > Aquatic >...
AAGCGATCAAGTCATCGGTCTGGAGATCGGCGCTGATGAATACGTCACGAAGCCGTTCAGTCCGTTGACCTTGATAGCCCGCATCAAAGCGCTGCACCGCCGCGCCATGGTCGACCATTCGCAGGTGCAGTCCGAGGGCGATTTCGATGTGCTTACCGATCATGTCAAAATCAGCACAATCACGCGTGAAGCCTATCTTGACGGGAACCAGATCGAGAGTCTGACGCCGAAGGAATTCGAACTTTTTGCGTTGTTGGCCGAACACCCGAAACAAGTGTTTTCGAGGGAACATCTTTTGACCCGGATCTGGGAAGACCCTTATTATGGGGATGAACGCACAATCGATGCCCACATCAAGAAATTGCGGCAAAAAATCGAAGCGGTCGGACCGCAAGTGATCCAAACGGTTTGGGGAGTCGGCTACAAGTTCGACGACAGCGGTGTGGAAGAAAAATGAGGTACGTTTATCAACAAATACTGGCGTTTTTCGCATTGATCCTTTTGACCGTCAGCATAATCGGCATCCTGATCATCCAGTACGTCACTGCCAATATTTACGAAGAGAAAGAGGCGCAACTGTTCGGATATGCCGAATCGATCGTCGATCAGAACATGACGATCCAGCAACTCGAAAACGGTTCGGCTTTGGTCTCGAATCAGGACGTCTCGTTCGCCATCTTTGATGCGGAGGACCATATAGCTTATCCCCAATCGACGGACCTCTATACGAGCGGCATCAGCAGCGAAGACTTTGAAAAGCTATCAAAAGGGGAACGGATATCCTTGACGGAGCGGGATCGCGGTTTCATGAACGAAAAAAAGCCCTTTTTGACGGTCTATCTGCCGCTCTTTAATGCGACTACGGCCGAATTCACCGGCTTCATTGCGGTTGGTTCGCCCGTCAAAGGCATCGAAGATGAAATCAATGAAATTGAGCACAATCTGCTCGTTGCGGTGCTGACTTCGGGCGGCATCGCGATCGTTTTGAGCCTCGGCATCGCCAATTACCTGACAAGGCGTATCATAAGGATGCGGAGGGCGACCCATGAGATCGCTTCGGGCAACTTTGACATCTCGCTGGAAAACCACCACAAAGATGAATTCGATGAGCTCTCCGATGATTTCAACCGGATGGCGATGTCTTTGAAAGCCTCCAACGAGGAAGTCGAACGCCAAGAAAATCTGCGCCGCCAGTTCATGATGGACGTCGCCCATGAGATGCGCACGCCGCTCACGACGATCAACGGCATCCTGGAAGGGATCCAGCACCATATGATCCCTGAAGGCAGCCGGGAGCGGAGCATGCAGCTGATGCAGAAAGAGACCAAGCGACTGATCCGGTTGGTGAACGAAAATCTGGATTATGAAAAGATCCGTTCCAATCAGATTGTCCTCGTGAAACAGGAATTTTCCGCCAAGGAAGCTTTGGAGAATGTCGCCGAACAGATGCGGTCCAAAGCGCAGGAGAAACAAAACCTGATCATTGTCCAAGCTGATGCAACGGACCGGATCTACGCGGACTACGATCGCTTTATCCAGATCATGGTGAACCTTACCCAGAACGCCATCCAATTCACGAAAAACGGCACCATCACCCTGTCGTCGTTCCGGGAGGGCGAGCAACAAGTCATCCGCGTCAAGGACACGGGCATCGGCATCGAGAAAAAGGATATCACCAGCATCTGGGAACGGTTCTACAAAGTGGACGTTTCCAGGAAGAACACGAAATTCGGCGAGTCGGGAATCGGTTTGGCTGTGGTCCAATCCTTGGTGATGAACCATAAAGGAACGGTCGATGTGGAAAGCGATCCTGGAGAAGGTACGACTTTCACAATCACCTTGCCAACGAGAGCTGTACTCGAAAAAAACAGTTAAAAAACGATGGCTGTCTCGAAAATGAGACAGCCATCGTTTTTTGTGCTGTGTCTACAAACATGTCGGAAGTTGTCGGATAACACCGAAGAATCCGACAACCAGAGAGCGTTCATACCGGAAGTTGTCGGATAACACCGAAGAATCCGACAACCAGAGAGCGTTCACACCGAAAGTTGTCGGATAACACCGAAGAATCCGACAACCAGAGAGCGTTCATACCGAAAGTTGTCGGATAAAACCGAAGAATCCGACAACCAGAGAGCGTTCATACCGGAAATTGTCGGATAACACCGAAGAATCCGAAAACCAGAGAGCGTTCACACCGAAAGTTGTCGGATAACACCGAAGAATCCGACAACCAGAGAGCGTTCATACCGGAAGTTGTCGGATAACACCGAAGAATCCGACAACCAGAGAGCGTTCATACCGAAAGTTGTCGGATAACACCGAAGAATCCGACAACCAGAGAGCGTTCATACTGGAAATTGTCGGATAACACCGAAGAATCCGACAACCAGAGAGCGTTCATACTGGAAGTTGTCGGATAAAACCGAAGAATCCGACAACCAGAGAGCGTTCATACTGGAAATTGTCGGATAACACCGAAGAATCCGACAACCAGAGAGCGTTCACACCGGAAGTTGTCGAACACCTTGAGAGTATCCGACAATCGGGGTGCCGGCACCCCCGGCACTAAAAAAGGCCGTCTCATTTTCGAGACGGCCTTTGCTTTGGATTGGATTATTCAACTGGTTCTGTCTGTTCTGTTGCCTGTGCCTCTTCCGAAGCCGGTTGTTCTTCCGTCACGGCGCCTTCAGCAGCTGCAGCGGCTTGGTTAGCCGGGAACTCAGGAGCATCCGTCTGGTATAACGGAACGCTTGAGACGCCGTTGTTCGTGTAGAATAGGGAAGTGTTCAGGTCGCCCAATTCGGCGATGTCCTCTTCCAGCTCGGCTGGAGAATCCACATAACTGTGCAGGCTCTTGTCGACCGGAACGAAACCGTCCGGTGTGTAGAAGCGAAGCAAGTCGCCATTGATGATCTGATCGGAGATGGCCAGTTGCAGCTCAGCCTGCGCCCGGATTTCAGCAACCTTTTGGATCACTTCTTCAGTCTGGTAAGCAAGTGTACCCGTTTGTGTATGGTAAACGTTGTTCCCCAAAATTGTGTATTCATCCGTCACGATGCTGCCGTTACGGAAAACAACGATCCCCTCATGTTGGGCCGACAACAGATCCTGTCCAAGTTGGACATAGGCTGAAGTGTCGACACCCAGCAGATGCATCACAGTAGGCAAGATATCGATCTGGCCGCCATAGACGTCGCTGATCTGTCCGGTACCGGAACCCGGATTGTGGATGATCAACGGAACCCGTTGCATCATGGCGTCATCATAAGCACTCCACAAATCTGCATTCGCTCCGATGAGCGGCGCCAACGTTTCGTTGCGTGAGTTGGAAATGCCGAAGTGGTCGCCATACAATATGAAAATCGTATTATCATAAAGTCCTGCATCCTTCATGTATTGGAAGAACTCAGCCAAAGCTTCGTCGGCATAATGGACGGTATTGAAATAACCGTCAATCGTTTCGTCGCCGGTATCCAGAGTGAAGGTGTTGTTCAGCTCATCTTCAGGGAACGGGAAGTGGTTCGAAACGGTTATGAATTTCGCATAGAAAGGCTGCGGCAATTGTTCGAGATATTGAGCCGATTCTTGGAAAAACAACTTATCCTTCAAGCCGTACTCGACCGAATTTTCATCCGTCAGCGTGTAGCTGCTGTCGGCATGGAAGAAATAATCATAGCCAAAAGATTTATAAACATTGTCGCGATCCCAGAAAGAGCCGACATTGCCGTGGAAAACGGCTGATGTGTAGCCGAATGTTTCACTCAAGATGGCCGGTGCCGATTGGAAGGTATTATCAGCGCCGATCTGCGTGAAAGCTGAACCTTGAGGCAAGCCGAACAGGGAATTGTCCAACATCAGTTCGGCATCACTTGTTTTCCCTTGTCCAGTCTGGTGGAAAACATTGCTGAAGCTGTAGGAATCGCTGTTGTGGTACAAGCTGTTCAGGAACGGCGTCACTTCCGCTGTCGTGCCTGTTTCATCCGTCAGCGACAGATCGATCAGGAACTGCTGCATACTTTCCAGATGGATGTAGACGACGTTTTTGCCTTCAGCTTGGCCGAAGTACGTTTCGTTTGGTTCGGCGTAATGCGTCCCCAAGTAATCAAGGACAGTGGCCATATCCGAGCTGTCCGCGCTTGCGCGCACTTGGTTGGCTTGGGCGGTTTTGATGCCGTCATAAAGCGTGAAGACGTTGATGCCCAAGTATTTTACGATATAGTTGCGGTCGAAGGTTCTCGTCAGCAACTGTGGGCGGCTGATTTCGGCCAGCCCCAAGTTGGCGGCGAAGAGCGCAATCGAAGCGGCAACTGTCGCAAAGGCCCATCTTTTCTTGAAGATGCGCTCATCGCGGTTTTTGCTGACGAATTTCTTGTAGACATAGATGAGGACGAAGAAATCGATCCAGTAGAACAGGTCGATCGGCTGCATCATGGCGATGACGCCGGAACCCAGGTTTTTGGTCGCATTGGCGGACCCGAAAATGGTCTTAAGCGTCAAAAAGTCCGTAAACTCGCGGTAATAGACAATGTTTGAGAACAACAGGAACGAATTAAACAGGTACAGGCCAATCAGACTCCGGTAGCCTTTTGCGGGGTTTTTCGCGAAAAGCGAAAGTCCCAAAATCAACAAGGTTGTGGCAAGCGGGTTGATGAAAAGAATCAGCTGCTGAAACCAGCCGTCCACGCCTAAAGAGAACGCTGTATGGTAAGCGAAATAGGTCTTCAGCCAAAAAAGGACGACGGCGAACAGGAAAAATCCGAATCGCGTCTGCAACTGTTCAGTTAATTTTTGTTTCAAAAAAGAGACCTCCTATGATATCTTTGGTACACATGTAAATTTCATGTGAATTTTGTTGGATGATGTGTGCTGTTTGTGAATTTTATGTAAAATGAGCTATATAAGTTGTAGTAAAGAATCGACATAGTTACTTCCGAATAAGTATCCTTAGTTGCAAATCAGCTCCGTGATAGATCAAGAACAATTCTTTCCAATTCATTGGTAAAACAAAAATTCAACTTATATAGTGTCATTATATTCTGAATGCTTTTGATAGTCAATCGGAGCACCGTAAAGATTTTCCTAAGTTTTTCTCAAGAACGGTTGCTTTTTTCAGGATTTTTCGAGAAAATGGGTCTTTCAATGTAGCTGGTTAAAGGAACGAAACGGACAAAGGTGAATAAAGATTATGATATTTTTACAAGGGCTATATGAGTGGGTGGCTGCTTCGCTGGAATCATCCGTCAACCATTTTCCGCTCATACAATTGGTTTTCAACAGCGTTGACAAGACCATTCTTTATTATTTGATCTGGTTTGTCTGCAGGGCAGCCTATCTGCTGCACAGACACCGCAAGACGGGGGAAAAAATCCCTTTATATAAGGAAGGATTGCTGCACGCCCTGTTCATCTACATCGTGCTGCTGCTTCAGCTGACGGTCTTCCGCAATGAGGAGACCTTTTGGACGGTCGAGTATCATAAAATCGATTGGTCCGCGATCCATTGGCTGCCGTTGGTGGATACAATCAAACTATTTTATGGGGATTCGGGATTTTCGGCCTGGTACAATTCATGGGGGAATGTCGTCTGGTTTATGCCGTTGGGCTTCATGGGTCCTTATCTGTTCAGGAAGAAATGTACTTTCCTCAGAGTGACGGCATTCGGTCTGCTTTTTTCCGGAATGATCGAGTTCCTGCAGCTCATCTTCCAGACCGGCGTGACGCATATCGATGACGTCTTCTTCAATACGCTGGGTGTCGCGATCGGCTACGGTATCTGGGCATCATCAAAAAAACAAAGCAATGCAGAACGGATAATTGACTATAAAGGAAGAAAAATATGAAAAAGAAAACAATTACGCAACTAAGCGCAAAAAAAATCAAGGCAGGGAATCCCTTGCTGCAAGCGGAAGATTTTCCGAACGCACTCAGTTTTGAGGAGGGCGAAGTTGTCGAACTGGTCGATTCCCGCGATGCATTCGTCGCAAAAGCCTATTTGGCCAAACAGAATAAAGGCGTCGGTTGGGTATTTTCGCTGAACAATGCGGATAACTTCAATGAGGCTTTCTTCAACAAGCAATTTGCGAAAGCCAAACGCGAGCGCACGGATCTGCAAGCTGATCCGGAAACGACGACTTATCGGCTTTTCAATGCGGAGGGGGACGGCATCCCCGGCGTCACCATCGACCATTATGACGGCTTTGCGGTGGTATCCTGGTACAGCGAAGGCGTCTTCCGCTACCAAGCAGCCATCATCGCTGCCTTTCAGGCGATCTTTCCGGAAACGAAGGGGATCTATGAAAAATTCCGTTACCAACGCAAGGACGGCCTGATCAGCCGTTTCGTCACGGGCGAAGCAGCCCCGGAGCCTCTGATCGTGAAAGAGAACGGCATCAACTATGCGACCTATCTGGACGATGGCTTGATGACGGGCATTTTCCTGGATCAGCGCGATGTGCGCGGTGCTTTGACGGAACGCTATGCGGCGGGCAAGCGGGTCCTGAACACCTTCAGCTATACCGGTGCCTTCTCGGTGGCGGCTGCCATGGGCGGCGCGGTCGAAACAACAAGCGTCGATGTCGCCAACCGCTCATTGGAACGGACCAAAGAACAATTCGCCGTCAACAACCTGGATGGCGAGCAACAGAAAATATACGTCATGGATGTCTTCGACTTCATCCGCTACGCGATCCGCAAAGAATTGCAGTATGACGTGACCATCATCGACCCGCCGAGCTTTGCCCGCACCAAAAAGCGGACTTTCTCGGTCACGAAGGACTATACGCAGTTGCTGGAGGAGCTGATCCAGATCACCGCACCGGATGGCACGCTGATCGTTTCTTCAAACGCCGCCAACTATAAGGAAAAGAATTTCAAACAGGATATCGCCCAAGCCTTCAAAAACAGCCATTGTGACTACCGTATCCTGGAAACCTTCCATCTGCCGAGCGATTTCGCCGTTCCGGCAGGCAGCACAACCAGCGATTACCTGAAGGTCTTCATCATCAAAAAACTGACGAAATAAAAAAAGGGAACGGAGCCGCCTCAAAAATGGGGTGGCGCTGTTCTCTTTGCTTATGGGTGGTGCTGTTATTCCTGCACATCCGCAGCGGCATGCTGGCCGGCAGCATGTCCCGTAACGAAGGCACCGGTGATGTTGTAGCCGCCTGTGTAGCCGTTGTAGTCGATCAGTTCCCCGCAGAAATAAAGTCCCCGCGTCCGTTTGCTCTCCATCGTCTTGGGATTGATTTCCTTCGTGGAGACGCCCCCACCGGTGACGAAGGCTTTATCCAAAGGATGCGTGCCGTTCACTTCGAACGAGAAATTTTTGCAGAAGTCGGCGAAAGCTTTGACTTCTTTCGGCGTCAATTCCTTCAGGGACTTTTGCGGATCGATGGCCGCTTGGCTGCAGCCGAAAAGCAGGTAACGTTCCGGCATCAGGTCTTTCCAGCCGTTTTTGACGCTCTTATCCGGTTGCTCCTTGATGAGCTTCTGCAGCCGCTGCTCGACGGCACCCAAGGAAAGTTCGGGCAGGACGTCCAAAGACATCGTTACGGTCTCAGTTTTGTCGCGCTTCATTGTCTGGTGGACAAACATCGAACAACGCAAAGCAGCAGGGCCTGATACGCCGAAGTGGGTGAAAATCATGTCCATCTGGTGGGACACGACCGTCTTACCTTTTTTGTTTTTGATGCTGAGGGCAATGTTGCGCAAAGATAGTCCCTTCAGTTCGTTTGAGCGGATGAAGTCCGCATCGGACGTGATCGGCGCTTCGGTCGGATACAGTTCCGTGATGGTGTGTCCGGCCGCTTTGGCGAACTTGTAGCCATCGCCTGTGGATCCTGTGCGCGGCAGGGCTTTGCCTCCGGTTGCCAGGATGACCCGGTCAGCCGGGAGGATTTCGCCATCCTCCAGAAGGACACCGGTCACCTGCCCATTTTCGATCAGGATGCGCGCCACTTTGATGTTGGTCCGGATTGCGACCTGCAGCCGCTTCAGTTCCTCGATGAACGCTTCCAGGATGGTCCTGGCTTTGTCCGTGACAGGGAACATCCGGCCGTGGTCCTCCTCTTTCAGGGCGACCCCGCGTTCGATAAAGAAGGTCATAATGTCGTATTGACTGAATTGGGTAAAGCTGCTGTGCAGGAATTTTCCGTTTCCGGGAATGTGCCTGATGATTTCCTCTTCGGGCCGGTTGTTGGTGACGTTGCAGCGCCCGCCGCCAGTCAAAAGCAACTTTTTCCCAAGACTCGGATTTTGCTCGAGTAGCGTTACTTCAGCCCCTGCTTCGGCCGCGGTGCAAGCCGCCATCAGACCGCTAGAACCTCCACCGACAATGATGATGCGTGTTTTCATAATAGTTGTACTCTCCGTTCTTTTGCTGCACTTACTTTATCACAGATCTGTCCATCTGAAAACGGCTTTCTTACCAGAATGATCACGAAAAAACAGGCTTTCCTTCACTGAATATTCAAATATCGCGGCTATACTGTATCCATACCCAAAGATAATCGTTTCTTTTTCCTTTTCTGTACCCGCAGAAGAACTCCTCCCTCCTGGACGGAAACGGGGCTTTGCTCGCTGAACAGCTAAGCAGCGACTGTGCAGAATGATTTTTTCTGCAATCCTCGATTTCCGTTCATTTTTTGTGCCTGAAAGGGTATAATATGCGTAGAGCACAGCTATTTATTGAAGAAGTGAGGGGAATGAAATGGATTTTACGAAAGTGATGCACACAAGACAGACTACACGCAGCTTCCAGACGTTCGAACTGTCCCAAGGGCAAGTTGAATTGCTGCTGCTGGCTGGGCAAAATGCACCAATCAGCCGCGGCCGTTTTGAAGATTACCATATAACGGCTGTAAAAAATGCGGAAATTTTGGCAGCGATTACAAATTCGTATAAGGAAGTGACAGGCGACCAGGGCAAAGATCCCTTGTACGGCGCGCCAGCCTTTTTTGTCGTTTCCGTCAAGGAACCGGCCAAACCGGGCAGCATCGCGAGTGCAGCCGCAATCGTCGAAAATATGCACCTGCAGGCAACCGCGGAACTGTTGGGCAGCTGCTTCGTGATGGGCCTCATAAGTAATGGCACATTGGATGCAGAAGGCATCCGCGAAAAGATGGGGATACCTGAGGGCTTCACACCTGTCGCCGGGATGATTGCGGGCTACCCGCACGGCTATCTGCATGAACGGCCGCACACATTGGATAAAATCGCCTACAACATAGTTGACTAGGACGATGCAGTCACTGAAAAACGACCTAAGGAGAAACGTTCCGTTTTCCCTGGTCGTTTTTTGCATACCCATCTCCGCTGAGGTGATCCTGTGCAGGAGGAACCGATTGCATTCCGGAGCTGTTTTGTATACCATTGTAGTATTAGACAAGGTAACTATATTGCGGATAATTTTTTTCGGGAAGTTTCCGACACAAATCAATCAAGAAATGAAGGGATACATAATGGCATACATTTCCTTAAAGAATGTCAGCAAATTCTATCAAATGGGCGAAACGCGGATCACTGCCAACGACAAAATCAGCTTCGACATCAATGAAGGGGAATTTGTTGTGATATTGGGGCCGAGTGGAGCCGGAAAATCCACCGTTCTGAACATCCTTGGCGGGATGGATGATGCCGATGAGGGCCACATCAGCATCGACGGCGTCGACATCTCCCAATTCACGTCAAAAGCCTTGACGACCTACAGAAGGCGCGATGTCGGCTTCGTCTTCCAATTCTACAATTTGGTGCCTAACCTGACAGCCAAGGAGAACGTGGAGCTGGCCTCGCAGATTTCGCCGCATGCCCGCGACGCTGCCGAGGTCATGCGTGAAGTAGGCCTGGGCGAGCGTATGGACAATTTTCCGGCGCAACTCTCCGGAGGCGAACAGCAGCGTGTCGCCATCGCCCGTGCCCTAGCGAAGCAGCCCAAGCTGCTGCTGTGCGACGAGCCTACTGGTGCGCTGGATTACGAAACGGGCAAACAGGTGCTGAAATTGCTGCAGGACACGTGCCTTGATACCGGAACGACGGTCATCGTCATCACCCACAACCAGGCCATCGCAGCCATGGCGAACCGGATCATCGAAATAAACAACGCCAAAGTAAGGGCTGTCCACGAAAATCCGAACCCTAAACCAGTTTCAGAAATCGAATGGTAGGAGGGGGAAAGATGAAGAAAAAAGCGCTCTGGAAAGACATTTGGATCGAAATCGGCAAGAGCAAGGCGCGCTTCCTCGCGCTGGTGGCCATCATCACGTTGGGCGTGGCTTTTTTTGCCGGCATCAAAGCGGCTGGTCCGGACATGCTGGATACCGCCAACCAATATTATGAAGATAATAACCTGTATGACCTGAAGGTGTTGTCCACCTACGGCTTGGAAGAAGCGGATATCGCTATTTTGGCGGAAACAGCCGATTTATCCGTCCATCCGATGCGGACGGTGGACATCGAAATGGAAGGCAGCGACTTCCTCGTGAAAGTTTTCCCGTTGCAGACGGGAGCAGATCCGGTTAATGCTTACGCGCTTGTCGACGGCCGGTTGCCGGAAACAAGCGGCGAAATAGCCTTGGATGCCAAGCAGAACCTGATGGACACTTATCAGATCGGGGATACCATCACTTTCCGCCATGAGTCCGATGAAGACCTTACTGATGAAGAAAAAGAAAACCGCATCTCCTTGAAACAACAGGAATACACAGTGGTCGGTTTCGTCGATTCGCCGATGTACATCGAAACGATGATGCGCGGTTCGACGAACGTCGGCAAAGGTAGCCTGGATGCTTTCGTAGTCGTGCCCGATCTGGACCTGCTCGGCAGCATCTACACGGAGGCTTACCTGACGATTGCTCCCGAAGTGGCGGAAACCGGCTATACCGACAGCTATGATGACCAAGTGGACAGCCTGGCTGATGAAGTGGAGCTTGCCTTGAACGGACGACCGTTGGAGCGCATCAATGAGATCCGTGCGGAAGGCCAGCGGAAGATCAAAGATGCCGAGGATGAACTGCAGGAAGGGAAGGACAAGCTGGCGGAAGCCGAGCAGGAGCTTCAGGATGCCCGCCAAAAATTGGATGACGGCACTGCGGCCTACGAGGAAAACCGCCAGTTGTTCCTGGATGAAATTGCAGGAGCAGAAAATACTTTGACGGCCAGCCAAGCCGAAATCGACGCAGGTCTGGCCGAGTACCAAGCAGGCCTGGCGACTTATCTCGAAAACAAAGCGCTCTACGATGAGGCAAAGGCTTCCTGGGAGACGCAGAAAGCTTCCCTGCAAGGCCAGACCGATTCGGAAGCCTCATCGGAAGC
>Ga0194138_10001460_pt1 | contig 11289 bp, 10 predicted proteins | sample TARM_MetaG_T2_14_FD_134022 | JGI IMG/M metagenome (GOLD analysis project Ga0194138, IMG submission 134022) | Freshwater microbial communities from Pennsylvania, USA, analyzing microbe dynamics in response to fracking - TARM_MetaG_T2_14 (version 2) | ecosystem: Environmental > Aquatic >...
CTCACGGGGTTTTTTTATGGATACGAATGTTATTACACCGGCAGGATATGCTGAGCTCCAGCAGGAGCTGGACGATCTCTGGCGGAAGGAACGACCAGAAGTTACGAAGAAGGTCCAGTGGGCGGCCAGCCTGGGCGACCGTTCTGAAAACGCAGATTATCAGTACAACAAGAAAAGGCTCCGGGAAATCGACCGGCGGGTAAGATACCTGCGGAACCGGCTGTCGAAACTTCGGGTGGTAGAGTACAGCCCGGCCCAGGAAGGAAAGGCTTTCTTTGGGGCCTGGGTTACCCTGGTGGATGAGGATGACGTCAGGCTGACATTCAGGATCGTTGGTTCCGACGAGATCTACGGCAAGAAGGACTACGTTTCCGTTCACGCTCCCGTGGTAAAAGCATGCCTTGGAAAACAGGTGGGAGAGGAAGTTGTGGTGAAGACGCCAGATTCGTCAAAAGTGTGGGAAATTGACCGGATAGCCTATGAAGCAGGATGACGGCCCAATGCGTTCTGGCAAGCTCCGGCGGGGTGCCGGAAACCGGCGTGACGGACACCCACTGATTACGACCGGTGGCGTGGAATGGTGCTGCTTTGCTCAGGCGGCGGCGGTATTGCCGATGGCGGACTTTTTCAGCACATCCTCGTAGAAGAATGCCAGGGCCTGACTGGCCTGGTTCATTCGTGCGCGAGAGAGGGGGATTCTGTCTTTCAGATAGGCCAGGAACTGCTGCCGGTCTTCGTCGGCCAGTTCATCCGGATCTTTCAGACCGTGAAACAGCACAAAGCGAGTGATCCAGTGCAGATAGGTTTGCTGCGTGCGGTGGTTCAGTTGGCGCTGGCTAATTGCGGTTTCGACTTCCTTGATCATGCCCGGGCGTGACTGTTCGAGGGCTTCGCTGATTCCCATGATATAAACTCTTCTGACTGCTTGTTGTTGTAATAGTGCGCGCATAATATGACAAACGTTTTACGGCTGCAAAGGGCACGAGGGCAGACCATTGGTGGAGGCGACACAGGGATTGACCCTGATCAAACGGGGATGACACAGACCCATCTAGAGTGAGATGGTATATCTGTATTCAAAACCCAAGGAGAAAACCGGACATGTCTCTGGAAAAACACGATCTGCTGCACGAAATGCCGGAGTCGAAAGACACCATTCACGAGCTGAAGATGAAAGACAGCCACTTTGCGAAGATGTTCGAGGAATACCACGAGGTGGATCACGAAGTGCATCGCATTGAAACGGGTGCGGAGCATACTTCCGATGAGTACCTGGAAGAGCGTAAAAAGGTTCGTCTGAACCTCAAGGACAAGCTTTACACGATGGTTCGTGATTACGAGGCCGCACAGGCCAGCTAAGCAATGCTCCCGGGGTGACAGGGCTTGTGACTCCGGGAACCGAAAGGAATGTCTCGACAGGGCAAAGGATCATGCCACTTATCAATACCGCTTTCTCCGGAACAAGAGTTCTGGCTGCCGCACCCATACTCCTCGTCTTACTTTCTCTGTTTTTACCCATTGCACGGGCGCAAACGCCGGCCATACCACTGGCGAATCGTTACCATCAGGGCGTTGAGCTTGAGCATTATTGGCTCAGTTAGAAGCTGGACGGTGTGCGTGCCTATTGGGATGGCGAACGGCTCTGGTCCCGGGGCGGTCATCAATACCGGGCGCCGGCCTGGTTCACCGAAGGTTTTCCCGAACACCCGCTGGACGGCGAACTCTGGGCTGGAAGAGGGCGTTTTGCTGAATTGTCCGGGATTGTGCGTAAAACCCACCCGGTAGCGGAGGAGTGGCAGCAGGTCCGGTTTCACGTTTTTGATCTTCCGCTACAAGCCGTGCCCTTTTCCGAACGCTATCAGCGCCTGAAGGCTTTGGTTCGTGCCGCTGATGCCACTTACCTTGAACTGGTTGAACAGCACCCCGTCACCGGCCACGACGAGTTGATGGCAAAGTTGCAGCGAGTGGTTTCCGACGGCGCGGAAGGATTAATGCTCAAGCGTATCGACAGCCTTTATGCCGCCGGTCGCTCTGATGACCTGCTGAAAGTGAAAACACATAACGATGCCGAAGCCAGGGTGGTCGGTCATGTGCCGGGCAAAGGTAAATACCGGGGTATGCTGGGTGCTCTGAAAGTGCAGCTCGACAATGGCAGGCAATTTCGTATTGGTACCGGTTTCAGCGATTCCGAACGCCGGAATCCACCACCGGTTGGCGCTGTGGTGACTTTCCGTTATCGCGGGTACACCGCCACCGGTCTGCCAAGGTTTGCCAGTTATCTGAGAGTTCGTAACGATGAACCGGAGCGGCAAACCATCGATTGAAGTCCTTGCCGAAGAGTCTATTTCGTAGTCTGGTTTTGCGCTTCCGTACTGACTCTTGCCCGCTCCAGCCGGTTGCGGCCCTTGTGCTTCGCCCGGTAAAGCGCCTGATCGGCAAGGCGCAGGAATTCGGACGCTGAACTGTCCGGGGTGGGTACGCCCCAGGCCAGACCAATGCTAACGCTCAGGCTTACTGCACCGGCCCCTTCATTATCGTGCTGGCGTGCAACCGCTTCCCGAAAGTCTTCGAGGCGATCGGTGATGTCGGAGATATCGCGATAACTGGTAAAGATCACGAACTCCTCGCCGCCAAACCGGGCAATCCGGTCGGTGTCTCGCCGGAAATGCTCTCTCATGATGCCAGCGAGGGCGCTCAGGCACTGATCGCCGACATCATGGCCCCAGGTGTCGTTGATCTGCTTGAATAGATCGGCATCCACCATGGCGACAGCAAAACCCTGTTGGTGGCGCTGGCACCACTGGAAGCTTTTTGGGTATTCGCGATCAAAGTAGGTGCGGTTACCCAGTCCGGTGAGGTTATCGGTCACGCTCAGGTAGGAAAGCGCCGCGTTGGCTGTGGCCAGCTCGCGATTCAGGCGGCCGAGCTTACGGTTCCAGTAGACCAGCAGGGCGGTAATCAGACAGCCCACCGCCAGAATCTGCCACAGCAGGGTGTAGTCGATCTGTTGTTTTATTTCGAAGTTTTGCCAGGTGCGCTGCAGCTGTTCCCGGTCTTCCGCGGTCAGGCTGTTGACCAGTTGTTGCATAATGCTTTGCAGCATGGGTTCGTCATTGCGGGTGGCAACAGACAAAGACCAGTCTGCAGGCACGCGGGCGATCACTTTCAGGTCGGCCAGTCCGAGTGATTCCATGTAGTAGCTGGCCGTTGCCAGCGTGGTGATATAGCCAGCCAGCTCGCCGTTTTGCAGCTGGCGCAGGCCTTCCTGCTCAGAGCTCACGGTGACCAGATTCAGTGACGGGGTCCGGCGTTGGAGCAGTTCCGCAAAGGCATACCCTTCCACAATGCCAACCGGTTGGTCCTCCAGATCGGCCAGGCGCTGGATAAAAGGGGTGTTGATGCGGCCCAGTACCACGTTGGGCACTTCCAGATAGGGTGACGTGAAGTCCATGTAACTGAGGCGATCCGGCGTTTGCATGGCCAGGGGAAACAAGTCGCAGCGTCGGTTTCTGGCGGCCTGCACTGCGTCCGACCAGCTGGCTGTTTTCACCAGTCGAAAATTCAGATTACCCCGTTCGCTGAACAGATTCAGTGCATCGGCGGCAAGGCCGACATGCTCGCCATCACGAACCCCTTCCAGTGGCATCCAGTCAGGGTCGGCACAGATGGAAATTTCCCGGTTGCGCTGATCCAGCCAGTGTTGCTGTTCTTCGGTCCACTGAACTTCGCCGGTAGCCGGTGCCGATTGGCTGGCACCCAGCCAGCGGTTTTCGATAACCCGTTCTTCGGTGGGCGTGATGCTGGCGAGCCCCTGATTGAGTATGTCAGCCAGCGGAGAGAGCGACGGACGCACGCCAAAACGCAGATCCTCACCCTCCATGCCCGGCAGTTTCAGTTCGCCGGCGATCCGCGCGCCGCTGATACCCTGTTGCCGGATCCAGTAGTTTCCGGAATGCAGCGCGGTAATTACCACATCCACATCACCACTGGTCAACGCCTGGAACATGGACTGTTGAGCGTTGAATGCAGACACTGTGGCGTTGTCATTCAGTATCCGGCGAACGGTATCTTCGTAATAGATACCTGTGCCCAGGGCAATCCGGTAACCGCTGAGATCTTTCAGGTTTTCATAAGAGAGGTTTTCATCCAGGGTAAACACCACATTCGGGATTACGTGGTAGGGCTCGGTAAAACGTGCGAGAGATTCCCGTTCCGGGCTATACGACATGTTGGCGAGTACATCGATGTCGCCGTTTCTCAGCATTTCGATCAACTCCGGCCACTGCCCCTGAACGGGAAGGACCTGGATGCCGGTCAGGTCGGCCAGGCGGTTCATGATATCAACACTGAGCCCCAGTACCCGCCCGCCATCGGTAAAGCTGAACGGTGCGTAGTCCTCCATGAACCCCACCCGCACGGGCCCCAGGCTTCCCAGGTATTGTTGTTGCCGGGCGTCAAGAGGCTGATTGCCAGAGGTGGCGGTGTGATTGCCGCCGAATTCCTGCCAGCGTTGCAGAAGGTTATCGATTTGTGACCGGGGGACCTCATTCAGCCCGTTTTGAATCCGTTCGAGCAGCGCCGGGTTGTCTATTCCGACTCCGATGCGGAAATCTTCCCCGGCAAAACGTTCCAGAGGCGCCGGCCCATGCAATTCCAGAAACCGGAAGCCCCCCTGGTTGGCCAGATATTCCAGGGTCAGTTTCGGGCCAACCGCGACATCTATCCAGCCAAAAGCCAGTGCCCGCACCAGACTGGGCAGGGAATCGTAGTCATTGACACTAAGGCCGGCGTCGCGCAGCTCGCTGCTGTAGAAGATATCCTCCACTACGCCAACTCGCAGATCCGCCAGATCCTCAAGTGCCTGTACCTGTGGCAACGGTCGGTCGCTGTCCTGCATCAGGTAGATTTCGCGCGTGTGATAGGGCTCGGTGAACAGAATTTTCTGTGCCCGGTCCGGCCGCCAGGAAATACCGTCGATGGCGTCCAGTTCGCCGCGCAGGAAGGCGGCATAGATGTCCGGCCAGCTGCCGGCCCGGAACTCGAACTGCAGGTTGCCTGCTGTCTCCACCAGCCGCAGTACGTCGATGGAGAAGCCGGTAGGTTTGCGGCCTTCAAAAAAAGTATAGGGTTCGTTGTCGGCAACGACGCCAATGGTCACGCTATGGGGTGGTTCGGTTTGCGCTCTGGCCTGCTGGGCAACAACCAGAAACAGTACCAGCGTTGTCAGAATAGCCAGAAACAGGCTGTTAATGGCTGGCGAGCGCGAATGCGTGATGGGCAGGCGGATTGGCAAAATAACGCTTCCGTGTTGTCGGTTTTTCTATTGTAGTTGCAGACTCTGTGTTCAAACAGTCCAATATGACCACAAGCGGTACATACAGTGTCCGCTATCATTTAAATGAATACCAGAACAGGAGCCGTTTGTGACAGAAGCCATGATTGACTGGTCATCGACCCCTGCGGCGCTCTGGCGTCGCCATCGTTCCGGCCTGCGGGCCATCCGGCGGCTGGACCCGGTAAGCTGGCAGGACCTCACCGGCATCGACCGGCAGAAACAGGCGCTGGCCCGCAACACCGAGCGTTTTCTGGCCGGTGAGCCATCCAACAACGCTTTGCTCTGGGGCTCCCGGGGTACCGGTAAATCATCGCTGATTAAAGCCTTGCTGAATCGCTATCAGGATCAGGGCCTGAGGATGATCGAAGTCGACAAGGACGATCTGGTCAATCTGCCGGAAATCGTTGATGACATCTGCGATTTGCCGTTCCGCTTTGTGATTTACTGCGATGACCTTTCTTTCGATGTCGGTGAATCCGGCTACAAGGCCCTGAAGAGTGTGCTGGAAGGGTCACTGGAATTGCCGCCGGAGAATGTGCGGGTGTACGCCACCTCCAACCGGCGCCACCTGATGCCGGAGTTCATGAACGACAACGTGAACAGCGAAATGCGCGGCGGCGAGCTGCACCCGGCCGAAGCTATCGAGGAGCAGGTGTCGCTGGCAGACCGTTTCGGGTTGCAGTTATCGTTCTATCCGTTCTCTCAGGATATCTATCTGCAGGCGGTAGACGCGCTGTTTCCCTCGGTAGCGGACCGCCATGAGCTGCACATCGAAGCCGCGCGCTTCGCGACCAGCAAGGGCGTGCGCAATGGTCGGACTGCTCAGCAGTTTTATCGCCAGCATGCTGGCGACCCACGCTTTGTCTGAGGCCGGCTACTGGTTTTTGGCCATGCGAATAAAACGATAATGGATACGCCGTACACCCAGAAACACCACTGTCAGCACCACAGGAATGGCAATGCCCAGGATCAGTGGTTTGTTGAAGCTGACCCCGGATTCCTGCACGGCGTCCATCGCCAGTTTCAGTAAACTGATCAGATAGTAGGAAATGACCACCACCGAGAAGCCTTCTACCGTGTGTTGCATCATCAACTGGATGCGTGAACGCCGGTCCATGGAACTGAGCAGTTGCTGGTTCTGGCTCTGAATGGCCAGATCCACCCGCGTGCGCATCATCTCCGAGGCCCGGTCGACCCGACGTGACAGGTCTTCCAACCGCTGGCCCACGGCTTCGCAGGTTTCTACCGCCGGGGTCAGCCGGCGAGTCATGAATTCGTTGAGTGTCAGGTGACCGGAGAGTTCGTCTTCGCGTAATTCTTCCAGCCGGGTCAGTACCAGTTTGTGATACGCGCGGGTGGCCGAAAAACGAAAGGTGGAATGGGCCCGGAAGGCCTCGATTCTTGCAGCAATATGGGTGAGTTTCGCCAGCAATTCCTGCTCGTCCAGGTTTTCATTATCCGCCAGGTACTGGGTGATACCCGCCAGTTGCTGATCCATGCTGTTCAGGGCAGGGGAGATCTCCCGCGCCAGAGGCAGGGCCAGCAACGACATCAGGCGGTAAGTTTCGATTTCCATCAAACGCTGAACCAGCCGCCCCAACTGGCTGTTGGACATTTTGTGGTTGAGTACCATGAAGCGGCCGAAATCGTCGCCGTGCAACTGGAACGATCCCAGTATCCGGGCTGCGCCCTCCTGGGGGCTGCTGCCTACCAGGCGCATACCTTCGAAGTGCTTGCGCATGAACGCCAGTTCGCTACGGGCATCATCCGAAGATGGCCGCACCTCGACATGAAAGGCGGCCACGATGGTGCCTTCCAGCTCATTCAGCCAGCCATCCGGTAACAGACTCAGGCCGGTCTCCGCGAACGGATCTTTGCCGGACTCCGCCAGGTTGATGAAGGTGTAGGCTGTAAACTCCATGTGTACTTCCCTGCGAATGCGCAGGTGGCCCAGGCTGTGCTCGTAACAGCTCACCTCTTCTTCCGGCCAGGGCTGTCCCAACAACCGGTGCAACTGCTGCAGGTGCTGGAATTGTTTCTTGCGCTGTTCCGGTGTGGTTTGCACGGCAATATGGGTGATGCGCGCGTGAGAGGGGATCACCTGGAACGGGCGTGAGTGCAGCTCCTGATAAAGATCGTGTCGGAGGGGGTGAAAGTCCAGAGAGGCCATTTCGGTGCGCAAAATAAAGTCCTTGTTGTTTTAGGGTAGCCGGAATAATAGCGCGTAAACTGCATTATACCCACCCGTGTAGGCCGCGGTTGGCTCACAGAGGGCCCGTAACCGGTTGCCGCCGGAAAAGTTTAGCGTACACTTGTGCGCCAGAATGTTGCGAGGTGAGTGAAGCGGAATGTCTGTGTTAAGAAAAGTATTGGCGTGGGCCAGCGTGCCGATTATCTGCATGTTGGCGCTGGTGGTGTATCTGGCGCGTCCGTTCAATCCGGATAACAACCGTTTGCTGGGGCGGGTGGTTGCGCGCACCGGGCGTTTTTTCCTGGGCATGGAGCGGCCCCTGCAGGGCGCAGAAAATATGCCATGGGACAGGCCGACCGTGGTGATTGCCAATCATCAGCAGAATGACGACCTGTTTATCATGGCGGACCTGCTGCCACCCCGTACGGTAACAGTGGGCAAGATCGCGCTGGTATGGACACCGTTTTTCGGCCAGGTGTTCTGGTTGGGGGGCAATATCATTCTCAACCGGGGGCGCTCGCAAAAAGCCGTGGCCGCCATGCGAGCGACCACCGATGCCATCGTGCGTGAGCACAAGAGTATCTGGGTGTTCCCGGAAGGTACCCGCAGCCGCGGACGGGGCCTGGGTACGTTCAAAAAAGGGGCCTTTCATACCGCCATTGCCGCCGGCGCCCCCATTACCCTGGTGTGTGCGGGGCCGTACCGGGGTGAATCCCGGGGCTGGACCGGTCGCCGGAAGCCGGTGCCGGTTCATATCCTGCCGCCGATAGAAACCGCCGGCCTGACAGCACGGGACGTTCCTGAACTGATGGCCCGTTGCCACAAACAGATGGCTGAAACGATAGACAGCCTTGCTTGAATCGCAGGTAAAAACAGGGCAGCCTGCAGGCCGGCAAAGGTGCCTGAAGCGCAGAGGATCAATTAATGAACTGGACTTTTAACAACAGGATTTCAGCATGATCGCACCTGTTACTGCAGTATTTGCGGCTGTTACCGGCCTGCTACTGTTGGTTCTGTCTGGCCAGGTAGTGAAATACCGGATTAAATACCGTCAGGGCCTTGGCGTTGCCGATGATCCCGAGTTTGAAGCGGCCGTTCGTGCCCATGGCAACCTTATTGAATACGCACCGCTCGGGCTGATCATGTTGGCTATTGCCGAGATCAATGGTGTTTCAGCAACCCTGATCTACTGGACCGGCATGGCCCTGGTGGTTGGCCGTATTCTGCATGCCTGGGGTATGATCAACGGTAAAGGGGAGCCGCACAAAGCCCGCATGATCGGTATTCTGCTGACCTGGCTGGCCATTCTTTCTGCGGCTATCCTGTTGTTGTGGAATGTCTGGCAGGTATACGGCTGAAGGATCGCTGAGCAGGACCTGGCTGGCAGCCATTCAAGGATGAATTGTGACAAGCGGTAACTATCCATGCTGATTATACCTGCAGAGAAATCCGTAGACTGGCGAAGCCCCCCCTGGGTAACGCTGGGCCTTATGCTGGCCTGCCTGCTGGTGTTCCTGTTCTATCAGGGCGATGACGAGCGAAAAATGCAGGTGGCACTGGAGCAGTATCTGGGCACCGACCTGCTGGCCCTGGAAGCTCCGGCCTATGAAGATTATCTGGAGCGGGAAATCCGCTTTCAGGACAATCAGCAGCGCACACGGGACCTGGAAAAATTCCGGTCACTCCGGGAAAACGATGAAGCGCTCTGGCAGGCGGTCGCCCTGCTGACAGACCGACGGTTCTATCAGTATCTGCAGCAGAACGCCGAACTGATCTGGACACCTGCCGAACGCCGCTACTGGCTGGAGCATCGCAGCACCATTGAACAGCAATGGTTCGGGCAGATGAGCGCTTACCAGCTGGGGCTTGTGCCGGATAACCTTTCCCTCTATACCCTCATTACGTACCAGTTTCTGCATGGTGGCTGGGGCCACATTATCGGTAACCTTGTGTTTCTGTTTTTGCTGGGCTTTACCGTGGAAAAAGCACTCGGGCCGGCCCGATATCTGGCGGCTTACCTGTTGTGTGGGGCTTTATCCGGTCTGGTCTTCACCGGCTTCTCTGCTGGCAGCCCTGTACCGTTGGTAGGTGCATCCGGTTCTATATCCGGCCTGATGGGCATGTATGTGGCCATCTATGGTCTGAAGAAAATTCGCTTCTTCGTGTTTCTCGGCGTTTATTTCAATTATTTTCGCGCGCCGGCTCTGGCCCTGCTGCCGGTCTGGCTCGGCAAGGAAATCTACGACTACTGGTTTGCCGGTGCCACCGGTATTGCGTACATGGCACACGCTGGCGGATTGCTGGCCGGCGCGGGCCTGGTCTGGTTGTTCGGCAAGAGCTGGCTGCAGGTGCGGGAAGCGTTCTTCGAACCGGAGCAGGAAGAACAGGATGCCCGGTTTACCGCGTCTTACGCCCAGGCCATGGCCAGTCTCGGGCGTATGGAATTCGAGCTTGCTCAACGCCAGTTCGAGGCCCTGCGCGAGAATTATCCGGATCGCCCGATACTGCTCGAGCATTTGTATCAGTTGGCCAAACTCCGGCCGGACAGGCCGGCCTACCGGGATCGTGCCCGGGAATGGATGACCGACACCCTGGCTCGCCGGCAACCGGAGAAAATGGTGTCGATCTGGCGGGAATATCTGGATAAAGGCGAGTCTTACCACCCCCTTTCAGCGGATGACCACAACCGTGTGCTCTTCGCCAGCCTCAAACAGCAGGACATGAAAACGGCAGAAAAAGCCTTTGAACGCCTGCGCCATACGGCACAACCGGAGGTGGTGGAAGAAGCCTGCCGATTGCTGGTAACAGAGTTCGAGAAACTGCAGGTAGCTTCCAGGGCAAGCCACTATCGCCAGTTTTTGCAGGCTTCCTGCTAATCCGACACCTGGAAGCTTGCCCTGGGCCCTTTCAGGGGCTGGCGCTGTTCGGCCTGCTCCAGCCAGGTATCAATCTGGTCGTGAATCGGATGAGCAGTGCAGCGTTTCTTGATGAACTGCAAGAAGGCCAGGGCTTTGTCCCACTGTTGCAGACCATTGGCCAGGGTCCGCGCAGCCAGCAGATAGGCCGGCGCCAGCTGCTTGCTGTCCGGAAAGCGCTTGTGGAAATTCTGCAGCAGTCTCAGTGTCTCCCGGAAATGGCCCGAACGGTAAAGCGTGTCGGCGCATTGCACGGTCAGTTCCGGATCGTCCAGCTGAAAGGCTGGCTCCTTCGCCAGTAACTGCCTCAATAACCGCTTCAGGCCGTCACCATCATTCTGGGAGGCCAGCCAGGCCATCAACCTGGGGTGGTAGCGGTACAGCTCGGCGGTATCGTTCCGGGCGGTCAACAACCTGTAGAGTTGGCCGAGGCGGGCAGGGTTGTCGGGCTCCTGCCTGAGGGCCTCCTTGAGCATGGTTTGTACGCGGTCGTAGTTGCCATCCTTCAGACTCATATCCAGATCGGCATCGAAGCGGGTGCTTCGATTACGGTGCTGGTTGTCGGTGGCGTCTTCGTCATCCTGAATGTCGGAGGCAAAACCCAGCTCTTCCTGATACTGGAATAACAGATAGCCCAGCATGTGAAACAGCATCAGCGTGAAGGTGCTGTTGAGAAACCCGGACAGCGGCTGCGCGGCCCAGCGGGGAAAATGGGTGACGGCAAAGTCCTGGGCGGCGCCGGAGGCCACCGTTAGCAGAATCAGGTAACCGTAGAGCAGAAAGTAGGGGCTGCCGATACGGGAAATCAGCACCGCCAGGTTCAACGGATTCACCGCCGGCCCCACCGA